>FWPV01002693.1_pt1 | contig 18941 bp, 15 predicted proteins | sample 2228371 | NCBI WGS metagenome assembly FWPV01 (sample SAMEA103939776, study PRJEB20133) | metagenome
TCTGAATGTATGGAAGCAGACGCGTAAACCAGCGCCCCAGATATGACAGGTCTCCAGATGGAAGGAGCAGATAGTGTTTGATGGGATGGGCGACTTTGACGAAGAAATCGTCCTGCATGATGGGCGGGGTGAAGGCGAGGTCTGGGTCGCAAATGGCGATCTTGCTTGATATCTCGCGGGCATGAGCCAGAACCGGCTGCCTTTTCGCGAACCAGGCATGACCCTGATAAGGCGATTCTTCATCGCTGGTCAGCAGCCAGAAATTGCAGGCGATCACTTCAGCCGGCAGGGAAAGAGATTGGCGTCCGTCCGGCTCGGAATACATCTTGCTCAGCACTCCAGCCGTCACAGCGGCGAGGATTTCCCGCATTGCGGAAGCGTGTTCTTCCGTGGTCAGAGCGTCTGGGGCTAATGTTTCTGGAGCGGCGGGAAGTCCTGTCTGAAGCAGGATCATGGGCAGGCTGCGTTCCAACACCGCATGTGAGATGGCCTGATACCAGTCGAAGATGCAAAAACCGCGCTGGTCTTCAGACCCTTCAGGAGTGAAATAAGCCCGCGCCTCGGGCCAGCGTTCAGGCCCGCCGGCTCCCCAGGTCAATGGGCGGTTGAACGTCCATGCGTATGCAGACAGCGCCAGACGGTCAAGGACGGCGGCTTCCTTGCGGCGTTCCAGCGACTGTAGGGCGCCCCGCAGGAAAGCGGTATCCCAAAAGTTCCCACCCGGCTCGAGTGCTGGGAAGACAGGATTAACGCCCGCGTTGATGATTTCGTGTGCAAACGGCAGCCAGCGGTCGAGGAAACGCTCAACCAGATCCTGCTGAGCCCAGTTGCCCTTCGGCCAGGATGAGCGCATGTTCGGGCGGTCAAATATCTCGATGTATTTCACCCCCCAGCGGCCGTAGGCGTCAATCAGAGGGGCTATGTCGCCGAGTTTTGGCGCCGGTGCAATTGGGACGGGAAACTGGATGATCGGAGCAATATCCGCGTGGATCAGCCCGCTCAGGAAGGCCTCGGGGACGGCCCGCCCGGTTTCCGACTGCAGCACCACCCAGCCGACCTGCAGGTCTTTCAGCAACGGCAGCCAGATCTGCAGATCACGCTCGGTGTAGTGGAGGGTATCCGGGTAGTAATGAAAGCCCAGGCGGTTAGCAGCTATGGGTTGGCTCTGGAGAGATAGTTCAGGTGTGTCGGTCATTTCAGTTTTTACTCTTTGGCTCGCGCCGGGTGGGGTTGTTCTACACTTTGCAAGGTTTATGCCACGCTTTATAGAAAAAACCGATCTGAGCAGAATATGGTTTTTGCAGGAACAAATCTGACGTATCTGCTATAATTGCCCCTGTTTATGATTCTGGTAACCGGTGGAACGGGTTTTGTCGGCCGCCATTTAGTAGAGCAGTTGATCGCGAGCGGCAAACAGGTACGGATACTTCTCCGGCCGTCTAAAAAGTCACCTAACTTGCCCAGGGGGACCGCGGTTGAAGCGGCGGTTTGCAGTCTGCAGGATGAACCGGGATTGAGAGCAGCCATGCGCGGGGTGGATGAAATATTCCATCTCGCCGGCACCGAGCGGCGCTCCAGCCGCGCAGAGCTTCAGGATGTGGACATTCATGGGACCGAAAAGCTGGCTTCTGCCGCGGCTCGCTCCGGTATCCGGCGCATCTTGTTTCTCAGCCATCTGGGAGCTGACCGCGCTTCTGCCTATCCGGTGCTGAAGGCCAAGGCGATGGCGGAAAATGCCATCATCTCCTCCGGCGTCCCTTTTACGATCCTGCGCAGCGCGGTGATTTTTGGTCCAGGTGACCAGTTCACCACGAGTCTGGCACAGTTATTGCGCCTTTCTCCTGGAACCTTTCTGATTCCGGGCGACGGGAGCAGCCTGCTGCAGCCGGTCTGGATCCACGACGTGGTTTCCTGCCTGTTGATTGCGCTGGAGAACGAGCAGTTCGCGCGGCAGACCATCTCAATCGGCGGGCTGGAAACGCTGACCTTTCGCCAGGTGGTTGAATTGGTCATGACCAGCTCAGGCTCCCGCCGGCGGATCGTTTCAGTTTCTCCGGCAACCATGAGGATCATCGCTCTATTTACGGATATGTTTCACCGTTTTCCCGTGTCCATTTTCTGGCTGGATTATTTATCCGCCAACCGGACCACAGCCCTGGACAGCATGCCGCGGAATTTTGGCATCCTGCCGGCGCGGTTCCACACCCATTTAGGCTACCTGGAAGCGCCCGGAAAACCGATCCTCAAACAGAGAGGCAGCGAGAGATAGATGGCGAAACGCGCGATCAGCATCCACGGTCATTTTTACCAGCCATCTCGAGAAGATCCCAACACCGGAGAGATCGCTCGCGAGGACGGAGCCCAGCCTTTTCGGAACTGGAACGAGAAAATTCACGACGACTGCTACCGGCCGAACGCCGAGCTGGGAAATTTCGAACGAATCAGTTTCGATCTGGGGCCGACTTTAATCAACTGGATGCTCTCCTACGATCCGGCCACTCTGGCCAAGATCATATCGCAGGAGCGGGCCAATTACATCCGTTACGGAGTGGGCAACGGGATGGCGCTGCCCTACCATCACACCATCCTTCCGTTGGCGAGCCGCCACGACAAAATCACCCAGATTACCTGGGGAATCCAGGATTTCATGACCCGCTTCGGGCATGAGACCGCCGGTTTGTGGCTGCCCGAAACCGCTGCGGATGAAGAAACGCTGACCCTGCTGGCGGAAAACGGGATCGAATTCACCATTCTGGCTCCCTGGCAGGTAGCCGAAACAGACCTGGAACCCGGTAAACCCTACTGGATCAAGCTCCCGGCAGGAAAGCGCATTGCGGTCTTCATATACGAGCAGAATTTAAGTATGAAGATCAGCTTTGATTCGGTTTCAACTTTAAATGCCGACCAGTTTGTGAATGACCACATCCTTCCGGCGTTTTCGCCGAACGGCCGGGAAAAAGACGGCAGCCAGCTCCTGATCATGGCCTCGGATGGGGAGCTTTATGGCCATCACCAGCCTTTTCGGGATAAATTCCTGGCTTACCTGACTTCTAACGGCACGATCCAGCGCGGCTACGAAGTCGCTTATCCCGGGCTGTGGCTGAGGCAATACCCGCCGACGGAGTCGGTCCACCTGATTCCGAACACATCCTGGAGTTGCCATCACGGCGTAACCCGCTGGAAAGAGCCCTGCGACTGCACGCCTACCGGCGATTGGAAGACGCAGCTGCGCAAGGCTATGGACTGGATCGCAGCCGCTATTGACGAGCAGTACCTGGCGGTTGTCGGCTCTCACCTGAACGACCCCTGGCAGCTGCTCTACCGGTACATCGACGTGCTCCACGGCAAGATTGCCCTGCGCGACCTGATCAACGGGGTATTCGCGATCAAGACCGATAAAAAGGAGCTGCGCAGGCTCGATTACGTTCTGCGCGCTCAGCTGAACAAGCAGCGCATGTTCACTTCATGCGGATGGTTTTTCGAAGATTTCGACCGGCTCGAGCCGCGCAAGAACGTGATCTACGCCGCCCAGGCGGTCTGGTGGACGCGCCTGGCGACCGGGGTGGATCTGATCCCGCAGGCGCGGCAGTGGCTGTCGATGGTCAAGTCATGGCGCTCCGGCTTGAGCGCGGATCTGGTCTTCAACGGGCAGATCGATCGGGTGCGGTACGAGCAGTTGAGCTTCCCGTTCGTCCAGAGCGACGAAAAGTATTAGCGGTCGAGGTGGGTTAAGTGAGATCATCGGACAACGGCGGGGGGTGTGCCAGTAAATCAGTCGTCCCTGATGGATTATTGTAGGGGGGTGATACCTGGAATAATATGTGTCAAGATTTTTCAGATGTATCCATTTTGTCATTTCGACAAACGTCACCCACTGCGCGGGTGCAGGCGTGAAGAGAAATCTTTCTGCGCGTTTCCAGATTCCTCGCTTCGCTCAAATGGATATCGCCCTCCGCCGATCCCTGAGCCAGTCGAAGGGTCGGCGGAAGGCATCAACTTCACCGAACGAAGCGAAGAGAAATTTTCTTACGCGTCAATAGATTTCTCGCTTCGCTCGAAAGGACCCGTGGAACGTCGCTGCAGGTTGGGTGGGACGGTAACCTGGAAGCTCAGACCAGGCAGCCATCCGGAACCCACAAAAAACCTGTTCGAACTGCCCTAAGCCCAACCTGCGAATCAGCGATTCTTAATCAAAAATCCCAATTTCTGTATAAAACCAGTCCTCTCCCCGCCTGCCAAAGAAGCCCACCCAATTTGGCGCAGCGGTGGGATTCATCGCTGCGGCAGAACAGCAGCCGTAATGAGGGATTTCATCATAAGTCAGGGGCAGCGCCTGACCGTCGTATGAGAGGCTGATCAGGCCATCCGACTTGTAGAAGTAGAACGGCTTACCGTCGAGCAACTGATAGCCGAACATCTCTTCATAGCCCAACTTTTGATTGAGCAGCTCGCCGTTCTGGTAGATTTGACCGGTAACCTCGGACTGTATTCCAGAGCGCTGGGTCGTGTTGGTGATGTGAGCAATTTCGAGCACCCAGCCCCCCGTCTGATCCACCCACAGCCCCTGCAACGGATCGATTGGGCTGGGGTTGCCGACATTGACCTCCAGCAGGACCTTCCCATCCAGTTCAAGCTGTACCCAGGTTTGAGTGGTACTGCCTTCCTGCCGGACGTGTTCGCTGGCATTGTACCCCTCTCCGCCGCTGACCGGATACAGCACCGGCGACGATCCTTCCAGTTTCCTGATCATTCGATAGCGGGGCTGCTTTTCAGAGGCGTGTCTTGCGAGAACAGCCTCTTGCGAGCCGTGTTCCGGCTGGAACGCCAACGGCTCGAGCTCGATCGCGCCGATGATTTTATGCTCCACGATGTCGAGTCTCATGGCGTTGGCGATCGGCGTATTGATTGGTTCTGGTGTTGGCGAGGAATTTTCCGCTGCATTCCTGGCCGGAACCGATGTCGCCGCGTTGAGAGCGGACTCACCATGTGTGGGTGAAGTGGTCGCAGCCCATCCCTGCGGTGTTTGATCTACCGACTGGATTTGAATTGGCGCCTGCGTGCCGCAGCCCGCAAGCAATACTGCAAACATTGCCAGATAAATAAGAATCTGTCGAAATCTCATTTTGCTCCTTACGTTGAAACCGCATTTTCCCATTTTGGGGAACAAAACAAATCAGATCGGTTTAATCGACCGATAATATTATATAGATAAACAAGGTGGGAAGTATTTATTTCCTTGAATATTTTCGCTGCCACTCGTAGAGCTTGTTCAGGGCTTCGATCGGGCTGAGCGCGTTGATATACAGCTCCTTCAGCTCGTCCAGCAGGGGATTGGTCTCCGGAAATAGCGCCATCTGCTGCGGCATGGACGGATCCAGGCGGATCGCCTTGCCGGAGGAAGCCTCAAGCTGGCGCATGATCTCGCTGGCGCGGACGATCACCGGGCGCGGCAGCCCCGCCAGCTGGGCAACGTGGATGCCGTATGAGCGGTCGGCGCCGCCGGCTACGATCTTGTGCAGAAAGACGACCTGCCCTTCGGCCTCGCTGACGGCCACGTTATAGTTTCGCACGCCCGGCAGCAGCTCGCTGAGCTGGGTCAGTTCGTGGTAGTGGGTGGCGAAGAGCGTGCGCGAGCGCAGCCGCGGGTGGTTGTGGATATATTCGACCACCGACCAGGCGATGGACAGCCCGTCGTAGGTGCTGGTACCTCGCCCGATCTCGTCCAGGATCAGCAGGCTGCGGTTGCTCGCGTGGTGCAAGATGTTGGCAGCCTCGATCATCTCGACCATGAAGGTGGACTGCCCGGCGTGGATCTCGTCCTGGGCGCCGATGCGGGTGAAGATGCGGTCGACCAGCCCGATCTGTGCCGAGGAAACCGGGACGAAGCTGCCGATTTGGGCCATCAGTACGATCAAAGCCGTCTGACGGAGAAACGTAGACTTGCCCGACATATTCGGCCCGGTGATGATCCGGATGATCTCGCCCTCTTCGAAAATTGTGTCATTGGGAACAAAGCGTTCGCCGTGAAGCGTGCGTTCAACCACCGGGTGGCGGCCGTCGCGAATATCGAGGGTCAGGTCGTTGGTCAATTGCGGGCGGCGGTAATTGCCGGCGGCGGCTGCCTCAGCCAGCGAGGCAAGCGTATCCAGCTCGGCCAGGCTGAGGGCGGTTTCAATCAACTTACGGCTGGAGGCCGCCAGCTGGCGGCAGACATCCTTGAACAACCGGGATTCGATCTCGCGGATGCGCTCCTCGGCGTTGAGCACCAGCGTTTCGTATTCCTTCATTTCGGGGGTGATGAAACGCTCGGCGTTGACCAGGGTCTGTTTCCGGATGTACTCTGGCGGTGCCTGGCTGGCTGCTCCGCGGGAAATCTCGATGTAATAACCGAAAACTTTGTTGTACCCCACTTTGAGAGTTTTGATCCCGGTCCGCTCGCGCTCGCCCTGTTCCAGATTGGCGATCCACTTGCGCGCATTAGCCGAGGATTCGATGACCTGATCAAGTTCGCTGTCATAACCCGGGCGGATTACCCCGGTGTTCTGCAGGGTAGCGGGCGGGTCGTCGGCGATGGCGGCTTCGAGGAGTTCTAGTTCCGCGGAGCAGTCGTGCATCCTGGCGGCCAGGCGTTCGAGTGAAATCAGGCCGGCGCTGATTTTCGCCCGGACGGCCGGGACAGCTCGCAGGTAACTGCGCATAGCCACAAGGTCGCGCGGCAGGGCGATGCCAGCCACCACCCGGTTGGTCAGGCGCTCCAGATCGCCCAGCGGGCGCATGGCAGCGCGAAGTTCGGCCCGCAGCAGCCCGTTTTCGAGCAGGCAGGCAACGCCGTCCAGTCGCTGGTTGATCTGAGCCAGGTCTAGCAGCGGTTTGGAAACCCACTGACGGATTAGCCTGCGGCCCATTGGAGTGACGGTCGCATCCAGCACGCTCAGCAGTGAGCCCTGAACGTCGCCGGTGCGAATCGTTTCGGTCAGTTCGAGGTTGCGCCGGGTGGCCGCATCGATGGTCATGAATTCATCAAGAGAGTAGGTGGATAGTTCCGTGAGCAGCGCCAGGGCAGACTTTTGCGTCTCGGCCAGGTACTGGATGAGGGCTCCGCAGGCTCGGATCGCAAGGGATTTACCGCGCAGGCCGAATCCGTCCAGCGAGCTGACCTCAAAGTGGCGCTGAAGCGCATCCTGGCAGCGGTTGAGCTCGAAGCGCCAGGCCGGCCAGCGGGTGAGATGGCCAGGAGCGCCGTCGGAAAGTTCGAGTTTATCTGCCAGGAGGATTTCCGCAGGATTCAGGCGCATCAACTCGCTGCGCAGCAGACCGAGAATGTCCTCTCCCTTGAATTCGGTGGTGAGAAATTCGCCAGTGGTAATGTCCGCGCAGGCTACGCCCGCCTCGTTTTCGTCGAGTACCAGGCTGACGAGGTAGTTATTCCGGTCGCTTTTTAATAGGCCGGGTTCGACGACTGTGCCCGGGGTGACCACGCGAACCACCTCCCGCTGGAAAAGCCCGTTGGTCGGCTGCGTGCTGACCTGTTCGCAAATGGCGACGTGATAGCCTTTTTCGATCAGGCGGGCGAGATAATTTTCGACCGCATGGTATGGGATGCCTGCCATCGGGACACGGCTGCCCTTGGCGACGTTGCGCGAGGTCAGGACGATGTCCAGTTCTCGCGAGGTGATTTCCGCATCCTGGTCAAAGGTCTCATAAAAATCCCCCAAACGGAAAAAGACGATCGCGTTTGGGTACTGCTTCTTGATTTGCAGGTATTGGTGGCGGATCGGCGTGACATCCTCGGGCATGCTGTCATTCTATTGTTTCGCGCGGTTTTACGCAAGGCTAAAACAAGGCCGGGGGCAGTGTTTTAAGATTAGCCTGCCGGATTAACGAAACTCAAAGGAGAAAAATGCGTAAATCTGATTGAAAGGAGTTCATAAGAAATGGATAGAGTGTTACGTCGGTCACGCTCAAATCGAGTAGTAGCCGGTGTTTGCGGAGGGTTAGGCCAGTTTTTTGGAATCAGTGCGGGCTGGTTCCGCCTGGCGTTCTTGTTAATGCTTCTCCCCGGCGGAGTGCCGGGTTTGCTGGCGTACTTGATTCTGTGGATCATCATCCCATACGAAGAAACCTGATTTTCCTGTTTTCGTGCTGTTTATAAGCAGAATCCGCCTTGTGTTGATCACTAAGGCGGGAAAGGGTGAATCCTGGATCGGCACGTTAAACATCAGGAATCGGCTTGCCGCATTGATCCTTCTATCCACTCGCATTCCACATTGGGGTTTGCGATATAATCGCTGGCATGGCCGAACATAAAGCTCGCTTCCTTCCTTTCAACGCCGTAAATGAGTTCCTCCTGAGCGATTACCGCTTGAAATTGATCCAGACCGTGCTGGCGGAGAGCGGACGGCTCTCCGAGGAGCGCCGGTCGAACATTAACCGACTGGTTAAGCGTCTGGTTCGGGTGCCGGGCTTTCGCAACAGCTCCCTTGCACCGGTCCCGGTCAAGGCCCGGGAAGCGGTTTCGGCGTTCGAACGGTCCGCGGAGTTCGCCGCCAACATCCTAGCCGGCTGGGCGGAGTTAAATCCCGAGCTGGCCCGCAAAGTTCACGCCCTTCTGACCAGCCGCGGCTGGCAGCTGCTTCCACTCGACGCAGACCGGACCAGGCTGCCGGGATTTCTCACCCGCTGGCCGCAGGCGGAAACGTTTGATGTCCTCAACGAAGCGTACCAGCAGGCATACCCGCAGGACGGGGAGCATGAATACGACATCAACCTGATGACCGCCTGGCTGTGGGGGCGCTTGCCGGTTGAGCTGGTCAACGATTCCCCCGGCAGTCAGGAAACCCCTGAACAAGGATAAGTCCGTCATCCCTGGATAACGGGATCAGCTTTCGAGAATCGGCGATCCGTTGCTGCCGTTCGAGCCGTCGCTTTCGAATTCGATCGTGAACGGCTCGCTTTCGTCGATTTCCCCGACGGTTTCAAGAGCAATGTCGTCGAATAGTTTTGCCTGTTGGGCGGCAACCAGGTGGCGCTTGACCAGCTCGAGCACGGCCAGAAAAGTCACCACAATCTCAATCCGGGAAGTGCCCGGTGAAAGCATGCTGCGGAAAGTAGTCAGTTTCACGCTTCGCAATGTGTCGATGATTGCGCGGATTTTCTCGCGGATGGTGATGCGCGGCATTGAAACGACGGTATCCAGTTCAGCCAGCGCGTTTTTATTGAAAAATACATCCCGGGCGGCGTCTACCAAGTCCTGGAGGCTTACGCCGTTTAAATCCAGCCTGGGAGGTGTGATCGTCTTGGGAGGCGGAGCTACGCGCAGGTACGTCCGCAAGCCGCGCTCCTCGCGCTGCTGAAGGAAGCCGGCCAGTTCCTTAAATCGTTTGTAGAGGATCAGCTGGCGCGCGAGCGCTTCGCCGTCATCTTCAACTTCCACTGCGCCGGGTTCAGCCGGCGGGCGCGGCAGCAGGGCCGAGGATTTAATTTGCAGCAGGCGAGCGGCGATCACTAAAAAGGCAGACACCTCAGCCGGATTGTGTTCCTGCATCTCGCGCAGGTAAGCCAGGTATTGGTCGGTGACTTGAGCCAGCGCAAGGCGAGTGATATCGAGCTCGGCGCGTTCGATTAACTCCAGCAGCAGGTCGAGCGGGCCTTCGTAAACCGGCGTAGCGACCTGGTACCCTTCTGTCTGGCGTCCTGCAACCTGGATACTCACGACCGCAATTATAGCAGAGGAATTCTATAGCTGGCTGATTTGGAAAAACAGGCTGTGTGCCTGTATAATTTAATCATGCCGGGTAAAAAGCTAAGCCACATCGACGAAAGAGGACGGGCGAAGATGGTCGACGTCAGCGCGAAACCCGATACGGTTCGCACCGCAGTGGCCCGCGGCGAGATCCACCTCAAACCGGAAACCCTCGCGCTGATCCAGGCCGGCCGGGTGAAGAAGGGAAACGTGCTGACCGTCGCACAAATTGCCGGTATGCTCGGGGCAAAAAAGACTTCAGATTTAATTCCGCTCTGCCATCCGATCCCAATCGAGCACGCTGCGGTTGAGCTGGAAGTCGATGAAAGCCTGCCCGGAGTCATCATCACGGCCACAATGAAAACGACTGCCAAGACCGGGATCGAGATGGAGGCGCTGACGGCCGTCTCCATAGCGGCGCTGACGGTCTATGATATGATCAAAGCTGTCGAGAAGACCGCTCGCATTCAAAACGTCCGCCTGGTCGAGAAACGCGGCGGGAGGAGCGGCGACGTGATCAACGAATAAGCAAGATTGGGTACGGATGAAGCGCATTACGGTTCTATTCTTCGCCTATCTGCGGGAAGCCGCCAACAACAACCGGATCGAGCTGGTGATCGACGATTCGGTCAAAATCCCGGATTTGAAGAGAATTGTTGCCAGCATGTACCCCGACCTGGAACCGCGCATCCACCACGTGCTGGTGACGGTCAACCAGCAGTTCGCCTTCGATGATGATGAGATTCCCGATAGAGCGGAAGTCGCCATGTTCCCGCCGGTCAGCGGAGGGGCGGAGGAACGGACTGTTTATCAAATCACCGATAAGGCCCTTGATCTTGACGCTCTGCTCGCCTGCATCACCTATGAAACGACGGGGGCTGCCTGCGTTTTCACCGGATTGGTACGCGGCACAACCACCCGGGGGGAGGCCCGCCAGACGGTAGCCCTTGAGTACGAGGCCTACATCCCGATGGCTGAGGCGAAAATGAAACAGGTCGCAGAGGAGATCCGCGCGCGCTGGCCCGAAGTCGAGGGGATCGCGATCGTTCAGCGGATCGGCCGGCTGGAGCCGCGCACACCGACTGTGTTGATCGCCTGCACCGCTGCTCACCGCGATACAGGCGTCTTCGAGGCCGCTCGGTACGGGATCGACAGGCTGAAAGAAATTGTGCCCATTTGGAAAAAGGAAATCGGTCCAGACGGCGAAGTATGGATCGAGGGCGACTATATTCCGAACAAAGGAGACTGACCTTGCCTGCCATCCGCTGCACTGAATGCGGTCAGCCTTTTCCCGATCAAGGCGTGCCGTACCTCTGCCCGGCATGCGGCGGAGTCTACGATTTCGACGGCCCGCCGGATTTTTCGCTGAAAACCATCGACTTTTCTCTGCCTGGTTACTGGCGCTACCAGGCTTCATTTTCGCTCGCCGCAGGCGCGCCTCTGGTCACCCTTGGCGAAGGAAACACGCCTCTCGTCTGGGTGGGACGCAACGGCGTTCAAGTCGGGGTGAAACTTGAATCGCTCAACCCGACCGGATCCTATAAAGACCGCGGGAGCGCCGTCCTGGTCAGCCAGCTGCTCGGTCGAGGCGTTCGGGAGGCAGTCGAGGATTCCTCGGGGAACGCAGGGGCATCGTTCGCGGCCTACGCCGCGCGGAGCGGAATTCGCAGCCGGATCTTTGTCCCTGAATCGGCTTCCGGACCGAAGCGCCAACAAATCGAACTCTATGGGGCTGAACTGGTCCGCGTACCCGGTCCCCGGTCTGAGGCTGCTCGCGCCGTGCTGGCCGCAGTCCGGCAGGGAGCGGTCTATGCCAGCCACGCTTATCTGCCATTTGGTCTGGCGGGAATCGCCACGATCGCCTACGAGATTTGGGAGCATCTGGGGCGCAAAGCGCCGGGCTGCGTGATTGCGCCGGTAGGTCACGGCGGCCTGCTTTTAGGAATAAGGCGGGGGTTCGCGGCATTGGTGAATGCCGGGTTGATCACGGATGAGCCGTATTATGTCGGCGTTCAGGCAGCTGCCTGCGATCCGGTCGTCCGCGCCTCGAAACGCGGATTGGCAGCGATGAAAGAAGCCGGCGAGGGCGCCACCCTGGCGGAAGGCGTGCGGGTGACCAATCCTGTCCGCGCCCGGGCGCTGATCCGTGAAATTCAGCCCGGCCGCGGAACCTTTTTGAGCATCCCTGAGGAGGAAATCGAGCCGGCATATCGGGATCTTGGCCGGCGCGGGTTCAGCGTGGAGCCTACCTCAGCGATCGCCTGGGCTGCCATAGACCATCTCTCGCCGCCGGTTCGAACTCCAATCGTTGCCGTTTTAACCGGAATTGGGTTAAAATATATGCCATCACCTTGATAGATGGAACTGGAGGAGCGCGAGCTACCTGGACTCACCTGCTTGGGTGGCTGGCGCACCTTGAGTTCGCAGGAGGGTACATGGATCAACATGCTCCCGTACAGGCGCAGGAATCGCCGCAGGAGCTGGCAGAAAGGCTTGGGTTGCAGTTTTCGGACTCGCTCCTGCTGAGCCGTGCTTTAACCCACCGATCCTATCTCAACGAGCATCCCGAAGCCCTGGAGGACAACGAGCGCCTTGAATTCCTCGGAGATGCCGTGCTCGATTTTATCGTCGGCGCCTGGCTGTACAACCGTTTCCCGGAGATGCCGGAAGGAGACCTGACCCGGATGCGCTCGGCTCTGGTTCACACCGAGCAGTTAGCCCAGTTTGCCCGACAGATCCGCCTGGGTGAAGCGATGCGGCTGGGCCGCGGAGAGGCTCAAGCCGGAGGACGCGAACGAACGGCGCTGCTGTGCGACACCTTCGAGGCGCTGATTGGGGCGATTTACCTCGACAGCGGCATCAGCGGAGTGACCGGGTTCATGCAGTCGTTCCTCGAGGGTGCCGCGGAAGATATTTTGATCAACCGAAAAAACGAGGATCCCAAAAGCCTGCTCCAGGAATGGGCGCAGGCGCAGGGTTATCAGGCGCCGGCATACGTTACCCGCAGCGCATACGGTCCGGATCACTCGAAAATCTTTGAGGTGATTGTCCTGGTTGGCGGCGAAATTTACGGCAGCGGCAGCGGTCCTTCGAAGCAGGCTGCGGCGAAAGCCGCTGCCCGGGCAGCGTTAATCAAATTGGGGTTGGTCGATTGACCCGCGGTCAACACTTCGCTTAAAGGCCGTCTATATCCATGATTTCCCGTTTAAAATCCCTCGAACTGCACGGATATAAGACATTCGCCAGCCGGTTTTCCTTTGAGTTTCCCGGACGGATCACGGCGATTGTCGGCCCGAATGGATCCGGGAAATCCAACATTGCTGACGCGATTCGCTGGGTGCTCGGCGAACAGTCATACAGTTTATTGCGCGGCCGAAAAACGGAGGACATGATCTTCTCAGGCTCCGAGCAGCGCCCGCGGGCCAGCATGGCGTCAGCGGCGATCACCTTTGATAATGAAGACGGCTGGCTGCCGATCGATTTCAGTGAGGTATCCATCGCCCGCCGGGCTTACCGCGACGGGACGAACGAATACGTATTGAACGGTCAGCGGGTCCGCCTGAAAGAAACCTCCGAACTGCTCGCCCAGTCGGGGCTGGCGGAGCGGACGTATACGATCATTGGGCAGGGCCTCGTCGACGCCGCGCTGTCGTTAAAACCGGAAGAACGGCGCCGGTTTTTCGAAGAGGCGGCAGGTATTGGTCTTTACCGCGCCCGGCGCGAGGAAGCCATCCATCGGCTGGAAACCACCCGCCGCAATCTCGAACGTGTGCAGGATATCCTCTCAGAGCTTGAGCCGCGCCTGCGCAGCCTTGAGAAACAGGCTGCCAGGGTGGTCGAATACGAACGGATCAAGGCGGATCTGCAGGCTTTGCTGCGCGAGTGGTATGGTTATCACTTTCACCGCACCCAGCAGGAAATCTCCCGCGCCCGCGAGGTGCTTCGCAGCCGGCAGAGCCAGTTGAGCCTGGCGCGGAAGAGGCTGGAAGAAGTGGACGAGCGCGTCGCCCGCCTGCGAGAATCGATCCAGCGGTTGCGCGGCTTGCTCAACGATTGGCATGTCCAGTCGGCGGAACTGCATTCGCGGCGCGAGAAGGTTAACCGCAGCCTGGCGGTGTTGGATGAGCGCCAGCGTTCCCTGCATGATCAGGAAAAACAGCTGACCAGCGACCTTGTACGTTTGCAGGAAGAGGAAAAAGACCAGCGCACCCGGCTTGACGAAATGGAAGCGGAGCGCGAACGGCTCGGCCTCGAGGCGGACGAAGCCCGTTCGATGCTGGCAGCAGCTCAGGAGAGTCTTGCGAAGCGCGAAGCGGAGCGGGAGCGGTTGGAAAAAGAGATCAACGAAGTCCGCCGGGAGCTGGCGGCTTGCGAAACCCGCCAGGTGGAACTCAACGCCCATCTCCATGAATTAACCGCGCGGATCGGCGGGCATCAGAAGAGCCTTGCGCAATTTGAAGCAGCCCAACAGAGAGTTGAGCAGGCGCTTGGTGAAGCGGAAGCGCATGTTCAGGCCATCCAGAACGAAATTGATGAAGTGGAGAATCGCCGCCGCGAACTCGAACAGGAGGCACATCAGCTCGAAAGCCAGATCGCTGAGCGGGAATCCCTCCGGAATCAAACTCAGGAGATGATGGCGAGTCTCTCAGCTGAGCTTTCGCGCCTGAAGGCACAGCTGGCTGTCCTTGAAGAGGCCGAAAATGCGATGAGCGGCCTTAATCAAGGCGCGCAAGCGGTCATGAAGGCCGCAAATCAGGGCAAACTGCCCGGCGTTTATCATTCGCTCAGCTCACAGCTCGAGGTTGACGAAGAATATGAGACCGCCATCGCGGCGCTGCTCGGCGAGAATCTGGATGCGATCCTCCTGCCGCCGGAGACCAGCCCTGAGCCGGCCATCGACTTGCTCGGCGGGGGAGAGCACGGCCGGGCGCTGCTGTATCCGTATGACTGGCTGAGAGAAAGCAAACCGATTAAGCCCCCCAAGGACGCAGATTGTATCGGCCGGGCAGTTGATTTGATTCAAGCTCCGGATAATCTGAAACCTTTTCTGAGGGCGGCCTTGGGGAATGCGCTGGTTGTGCGGGATCGGGCGGCTGCGCGCAGGGTCATCAGCCGGCTGGCGGATGACGTTCAAGTGGCGACTCTTGCTGGTGAGGTGTTTTACGCCAGCGGGGCGGTGCTGGCAGGAAAAGAACCGAGGGCCGGAATCATCGCTCGCCCGAGGCAGATCCGCGAATTGGGCGGACAGCTGAAGGAGATTTCCGGGCGGATTGGGCGGGTGGAGCGCGAATCAACTTCGCATAGCCAGAAGATTGAGCGGTTAAAGAACACCCTCCAGGAAAAAAACGGCCAAATGCGCGACGTCACGGTCCAATTGGGCCGTCTTAACCGCTCGTCGCAGCAGGCTTTATTGGCGCTTGAGCAAGCGCGCCAGAACAGAGCCTGGCAGATCAGCCAGTCCGAAATCCTGGCTCAACAGATCCGTCAGGCTGAGGAAGATCAAAAATCGACGCGCGTGGAACTGGTCATGAACAGCGAAAAGATCCAGGCGTTCGAGAAGCAAATCGCTGAGCTGCAGCGTCGGTTGAACGAGCTGCCGACGGCTGAGATGCAGCAGCAGGCTGTTTACTGGAACACTCAGGCCGCTTTAACTGCCCGCAGCGTCGAAAATGCAGACCGCCGCATCAAAGAATTCCAGCAATCCTTCGATTCGAACCTGAATCAGCAGCAGACGATTCAGCAGCGGATTAACCAGATCGCAACCGCCCTGGCCGAACTGGAAACTGAGCGGGTAAGCCTGCGCGATAACGAAGCGGCTCTTAATCAGGCCATCTCGGAACTGCGGGAGAAGATTGAGCCCGCTGAACTGGAACTGGAGGGGTTGGATCAGCAGTATGAGCGTATCCAGCTGGATTACTCGGCAGCTCAGGTGAGCGTAACCGCCGCGGAACGCAACCACGCCCAGGCTCAGCTGGAACTCACCCGCGGGAAGGAAACGCTCGAATCGCTGCGCCGGCGGATCGAGGATGATTTTGGGCTGGTCCAGTTCGAATATGCCAGCGACATCGCCGGCCCGACTCCGCTGCCGCTGGAGGGGATGGTCGAGCAGCTGCCGGTGGTAACCCAGATTCCGCCCGAACTGGAAGAGAGCATCAACCGCCAGCGCGGACAGCTGCGGCGGATGGGCGCGATCAACCCTGAGGCGCAGCACGAGTATCTCTCGGTCAAAGAGCGGCGCGACTTTCTCGTTTCTCAGGTGGCTGACCTGCGCAAGGCGGACGACGATCTCCGCCAGGTGATCGCCGAGCTGGACGAGTTAATGAAGCGTGAATTTCGGAAGACCTTCGAAGCGGTCGCGATCGAATTTCGCGAGATGTTCACCCGCCTTTTCGGCGGCGGTCACGCCCGGCTGATACTGGAGGACGAGGACGATCCGGCTCAAACCGGGATCGACATTGAGGCGCGCCTGCCCGGGCGGCGTGAGCAGGGTCTCTCCCTGCTTTCCGGCGGCGAGCGCAGCCTGACCGCGGTGGCGTTGATTTTCTCGCTGCTGAAAGTCTCGCCGACCCCGTTCTGCGTGCTGGATGAGGTTGACGCGATGCTCGACGAAGCGAATGTCGGGCGGTTCTGCGAGCTGCTGGTTGAGCTCAGCCAGAATACCCAGTTTATCGTGATCACCCATAACCGCAACACGGTTCAGGTGGCGGACGTAATCTACGGGGTGACCATGGGCAAGGATTCGGCCAGCCAGGTGATCTCGCTCAGGCTGGATGAGGTCGGCGAGGAGCTGGTTCGCTCATAGAAAAAACCCCAGGCTCATGCCTGGGGTTTTTTCTATTTCCATGTGGTCAGTCTAGCCCTGGTACTGCGCCGGCGTGGTGGGGATTGTCGGAACGCGAGTCTTCCAGTTGTCATACCGCTGGATGGTCATCCCTGCTTTGATTTCCTCCAGCCATGCGTTGAAGGCTTCCTGTTTGGTCTGCTCCAGGCGGTCGGAGGTCATCGGGCGTTCTTCACGCCCGAGCAGCTGGATAAGGTGCCAGCCGAAGGAGGTCTGAACCGGCTGGCTGATCTCGCCGATCTCGGTCAGCGCGAAAGCAGCGGTTTCGAATTCCTCAACCATGCGGCCCTTGGAGAACCAGCCGAGATCGCCTCCCTGGTCCTTGTTGCTGCTGTCGGTCGAATATTCCGCTGCCAGAGCGGCGAAATCTTCCCCATTTTCCAGGCGTTCTCGGAGGGCGGCGGCTTCCGGCTCGGTGGCGACCAGGATGTGGCGCGCCCAGATGTATGTTTCACTGGTCGGAGCGTCCTGGGTGACCGCTTCGAGCAGTTTTTCGTAGATCAGCCGGGAGCGGAAGATCGACCGGAACTGCTCAGAATTGACCTGGGCTTCAGCCTCGAGCCCGCTGACGTAATCAGCATAGCTTGACTGGAATCCTTCTTCGGTATAAGGGGTTGCGGTGGGGAAGGGGGTCGGCGTTGGGCCTTCTGTCGCGGTTGGAACCGGCTCGGTGGCGGTCGGGGTGGCGGTTGGCGGTTCGAGGGTCGCTGATGGATCGCTGGTCGAGGTTGGGGCTGTGGTCGGAGTGCTGGTTGGCGGGACCAGGGTGAGCTGCAAGGGGGAGTATGTTGCGGTCGGGACGGGTTCAGAGGTCGGTGCGGGGGTAGGGGTGCCGTCCTTGTAGAAACCAAACGCTTCCTGGATCGCTTTATCGACTTCCTCTTCTGTGACAGTGATGCCCATCCTCTCGGCCTGAATCGCCAGGATGCGGTCGTTGATCAGCTCCTCGATCACCTGGCTGCCTAAACTCTCAGGATCGGTCAATAGCTGGACGTTTTGCTGGATTAGCGAGTCGTAATAGCTGGCCGTGTTTTGATCGAAGCTGAAATTATCCCTGTAGAATTGCAGCAGCTCGGTATTTTTGATGATCTGATAGCGGTCGTAGCGCGCCCGCGTTTGGAATTCCTCAAGGCTGATTTTAACGTCCTCGACCATGGCCACGGGGCGCTTGTACTGCAGGACGAACTGATCAAGCAGTCCGTAACCTATGACCAGCACGACCAGCGCCGCGATAGCAATCGTGGTGATCAATACCATCCGGCGCTGTAAGTTCTCGCGGGCCACCCGGCTCTGCTGTTTGCGGGATACGTGTTTTGGGCGTGGCGCTTTTGCCATATTCTTTTCTCCGGGGGAAAATCAATAGGGCAGTGAGCAGCACTCCCCATGCCCTATTGATTCATTCAAGACAGTAATTTAGCGGACGCTCTCGGTCCACTCTTCACCCACGTAGGGGAGCAAAGCGAGGTGCCGGGCGCGTTTGATCTCCCGAGCCAGGACCCGCTGATGCCGAGCGCAGGTACCGGTTTGACGGCGCGGTCGGATTTTGCCCTCTTCCGTGATGAATCGGCGGAGCAGATCCACCTGTTTGTAATCGATGGTAATGTTCTTATCGGCGCAGAACTGGCAGATTTTTGGCCGCGCCACGTAGCGGCGCGGCGCAACAGTCTGCTCGCTCTCGCCTGGATTGATATCAGCCATTTTTCCTCACTCCTAAAACGGATATTCGTCTTCGACTTCGTTTTCCTCGATGTTTTCCGAGGTCTGATTTTGATAGGTTTCGCGCCGGTCTCCAAGCATCATCATCTCATTGGCAACGATTTCCACGCTGGTGTGTTTGTTGCCGTCGGTGTCTTCCCAGCGCCGGGTTTGAAGGCGTCCTTCAACATAGACCTGCTGACCTTTGTTCAAGTACTGTTTGCAGATCTCGGCAAGATTACCCCAACAGACCACATTAAACCATTCGGTGTCCGTGTGGCGCTCCCCGTCAGAGGTGTTCCATGTGCGGCTGGTAGCGACATTGAAGGTAGTCACCGGCCGACCTGAGGGCGTGTAGCGCATCTCAGGATCGCGGCCAAGATGCCCAATAATCATGATTTTATTCAAGCCCCGACTCATGTGATTACTCCTTGGTAACCAGCACTGATCTCAAATGTCTTGAGAGTTATTCGCGAACAATGATCGAGAACCGCATAATCGGTTCAAGGAAGCGCAGGTTGCGCTCCAGTTCGGCGCTGAAAACGGGCGGCATTTGCAATTCAAACAAGACGTACTGACCGTCGCGGCGTTTGTTGATCGCATACGCCATGCGCCGTTTGCCCCAGTTGTCGATTTTGGATATCGAGCCCCCAGCTTCGGTCA
>FWPV01007920.1_pt1 | contig 18940 bp, 16 predicted proteins | sample 2228371 | NCBI WGS metagenome assembly FWPV01 (sample SAMEA103939776, study PRJEB20133) | metagenome
CTCACGTCACCCCTCCTCTGCTCCCAGGGGAGGATACACCCGCGTTAGTCGCCCCGGTGGTTCCGCCTGAGGGGCGCACCTCGCAGCTTCCGGGGTCCTTGCCGCCGACGTCGTTCCAGTGGGCCTTGTTCGCCGCGAACATGATCGGCTGTCCCCCATAGAATACCGGCATGACCAACACCGCGTCGTTCGGATGCGTGGCTCCACCCATGTAGGGGTCATTGAGGATAAACACATCCCCCTCGCTGAGTGCATCCAGCCCGAACTTGTGGAGGACATCTTGGACGGCATCGGTGAGCACGCCGATGAACGGGGGAACGCCGTTGGCCTGCGCCACCATCCGGCCCTTGGCGTCGGTGATCGCACAACCATAATCGAGGACTTCGTAGATCACGGAACTCTTTGCAGTCCGTCCCAGCATAGCGAACATTTGTTCCGCCGCTGAGATGATAGCCCGCTTGATCACCTCTACGGTGAAAGGATCGATCGTGCATCCGCTCCTCATCGTTCAACCTCCGTGATCACCAGGTTGCCGTAATGATCCACTGACAGTTCCTGACCAGGGCAGACCACAGTGGTGCAGGCTGGCTCCTCCACGATGGCAGGGCCATGAAGGTGTGCGCCGCTGGCGAGCAGCTCCCTTTCATAGACCGCAGCCCTCACTGGGCCAGCGCCCTCGAAGAGGATGGAGCGCTCCTCCTTGAGCGCTCGGTGGGGGGGCCCTCCTCGGTCGGCGATGATCTCCAGTGCAGGCTTGTCCACCTTCCCCCAACCCACGATGTGGAAGTTGACGATCTCCACGGGGTCGTCTAGTCGGAACGAATAGGCCTGCTCATGGAGCGTGTGGAAGTCAGCGATGACGCGGGTGAGGCGGCGAGCGGAGACGGCATCCGGGGAGAGTGGAGTCTGGACCGTATGTTCTTGCCCCTTGTATCGCAGATCGAGGGAGGCCACGATCGTTACCCTATCCAGGGAGAAGCCTTCGGATGCGAAGCGGCCGACGGCCTCCGCTTCCAGCTCGCCCAGCACGCGGACGATCTCGTCGGCCTGACGATCGTCGCAGGGCATTACGTGGGTCCGCACGAAATCGTGCCGGATGTCTGTCATCAGCATCCCCCACGCTGAGAACTGGCCCGGAGCACGGGGGATGATCACCTTCTTCATCCGGAGTTCCTGGGCCAAGGTCGGTCCGTGCAGCCCCCCGCTCCACCGTAGGCCACCAGCGCGAAGTCCCGCGGGTCGTAGCCACGCTCGATGCTCACCCGCTCCAGGGCGGCTCTCATGTTGGCATTGGCGAGACGGAGGATGCCCAACGCGCCTTCCAGCGGGGAGAGTCGGTACCGGTCCGCGATCCGCCGGATGGAGGCCTCCGCCTGGGCCACGTCCAAACGCATCCTTCCGCCGAGGAAGTACCGCGGGTTGAGGCGCCCCGTGAGCAAGTTGGCGTCCGTAACCGTCGGCTCCGCTCCACCCAGGCCGTAGCAGGCTGGACCAGGGTCGGCGCCTGCGCTACGGGGCCCCACGTTCAGGGCACCTCCCTCGTCGATCCACGCGATGGAACCCCCACCCGCACCTACCTCAACGATGTCCACCACCGGGATCTTCAATGGGTAGCCAGCCCACACCCCCGTCCGCTCCAGGTAGTAGTCGGTGGTTGTCTTGAGCCGGCCCCGTTCGATCAAGCTCATCTTGGCGGTGGTCCCCCCATATCGAAGGCAATGGCTGAGCCCTCCCCTAATGTCCGGGACACCAGAGCGGCCCCGATCACCCCCCCCACGGGCCCGGACTCGACCAGGCGAATGGGAACCCGCTGCGCCTCAGCGAACGTCGCTGTTCCGCCGTTCGACTGCATCGCGTACCTCCGGGCGGGCATGGCCATGTCGGACAGCCGGAGGTCCAGTGCCGACAAGTAGGACGCCGTCGAAGGCTGTACATAGGCGTTCAGGACTGCAGTGTTCGTGCGCTCGTATTCTCGCCATTCCTGCGTGATCTCGTGAGAAGCAGTGACCGGTACCTCGGGCCAGAGCTCGTGGATGATCTCCTTTGTCCGTCGTTCATGGGCCGGATTGGCGTAGGCATGGATATAGCACACGGCGATGGCCTCGATCCCCGCCTTCTTGCACGTCTCCACGGCGGTGACCACGTCAGCTTCCACCAGGGGTTCGAGTACGACCCCCCGGTAGTTCAGGCGTTCCCGCACCTCGAACCGGAACCGACGAGGGACGAACGGACGTGGTTTGCGGTAGAACAGGTTGTACATGTCGGGCCGGTTGGCGCGCTGGATCTCCAGGATGTCGCGGAAGCCACGGGTCGTAATCAGGGCGACCCGGGCACCGCTTCGCTCCGTGAGGGCATTGATCACCACCGTGGTCCCGTGGACGAAGTGACTGACATCTTGGGGATCAATGCCGCTCTGGAAAATCGTTTGGGCCACCCCATCTGCGAAGTTCCGGGGCGTTGTCAGCGTCTTTCCGAGGACCACCGCCCCTGTCGCGTCATCTATGGCGACGAGATCCGTGAACGTTCCGCCGATGTCGACTGCTACCCGCCTTCCCATCTACATCGCCTCCCCCTTGAACCGTGCCTAGGAAGTGGTCCGTGTCGCGCCCAGACGGTCTTGGGCCAGCTCTGTTCCGCGTCTGCGCCCCGTTCGCGTCCCGATGCCATGAGGTGGGCGCCTACTACGAAGCGGAATCGGGGTTGGCCGCTCAGGGGGCGCCATGTTCGGTGCGCGCGATGATTTCATCTTGGAGGGCCCGCGAGAGGTCGCAGAAGTAGTCGCTGTACCCAGCGACCCGCACGAGCAGTCCGCGGTACTCCTCAGGACGGGCTTGCGCGTCCTTGAGCACTTGGGCGCTGACCACGTTGAACTGGACGTGGTGTCCCCCCAGGGCGAAGTAGCTGCGGACGAGCTGGGCGAACTTCCGGAGATCCGCATCGTTGGCCAGGACCTGGGGCGAGAACTTCATGTTGAGGAGGGTCCCCCCGGTCTTGATGTGGTCGAGCTTGGCGGCGGATCTGATCACTGCCGTTGGTCCTTCTGTGTCCCGCCCTTGAACGGGGGAGATGCCCTCGGAGAGAGGTTGCCCTGCTCGTCGCCCATCTGGTGTCGCTCCTGTCACCATCCCGAAGTAGATGTGGCACGTCGTGGGCAGCATGTCGATGTGGTACTTTCCCCCACGGGGAGCCGGTCGCCCCTCCACCGCGCGGAAGAAGGCCTCGAAGGCCCACTGCATGAGGCGATCCGCTCGGTCATCGTCGTTGCCGTATCGCGGCGTCTTGTTGAGAAGCTCCTGCCGCAGAACCTCTGCTCCGTGGAAGTCCTCCTGCAGCGCCTGCAGAAGGGTGTCCATGCCAACTGCTCTCCGCTCGTAGACGTGGTGTAGGATGGCGGAGAGGCTATCGGTGAGGGTCCCGATGCCGACGCCCTGAATGTACGTTGTGTTGTAGCGAGCACCGCCGGCGTTGTAGTCCCTGCCTTTCTTGATGCAGTCGTCGATCAGGAGCGACAGGAAGGGCGCGGGCATTTCGGAAGCGTAGAGGGACTGAACGACGGAGTTCCCCCGGATCTTGACATCTACGAAATGACGAAGCTGTCGTTCCCAAGCTGCGAGCAAAATGTCGAACGATGAGAACCCTCTCGGATCGCCGGTGGAAGGGCCGATCCGCTTGCCCGTTCGGGGATCGACGCCGTCGTTGAGGGTGATCTCCAGGACCTTGGGCAGGTTGAAGTACCCGGACAAGATGTAGGCCTCCTTCCCGAACGCACCGCTCTCCACGCAACCGCTCGTGCCACCTTCCCTCGCGTCCTCGACGGACTTCCCCTGCCGGAGCAGTTCCTCTACGACTGCATCCGCATTGAACAGGGCGGGGTACCCGTACCCGCGCCTCAGGATGCGGCACGCTGCTTCGAGAAGTCGGTCCGGGGTCACCCGCGAGACCTGGATGTTGCACTGTGGCTGGCGGAGGTGGAGCTCATCGGCGACCTCGAGGATGAGGTACGACAGCTCGTTCGAGCCATCGCTTCCATCGGGTCGGAGCCCGCCGAGGTTGATGTTCACGAAGTCGTTGTAGGTTCCGCTCTCGGCGGCGGTTACCCCGACCTTGGGCGGAGCGGGGTGATTGTTGAACTTGACCCAGAGGCAGCCAAGGATCTCCGCAGCTTCGTCGCGGGTGAGGATTCCCGCTTCCAGGTCGCGCTGGTAGAAGGGGTAAAGGTGTTGGTCGAGGTGTCCGGGATTGAACGCATCCCAGCCGTTCAGCTCAATGATCACACCAAGATGGTAGAACCAGTAGGCCTGGACGGCCTCCCGGAACGTTCGGGGCGGATGGGCGGGGACCCGCTCGCATGTCTGTGCGATCACCAGCAGCTCCCGGCGACGATTCTCGTCTGGCGCACGGGCAGACAGCTCTCGGGCGAGTTCGGCGTGCCTCTTCGCGAACGAGATCATCGCCTCCGCTGCGATATCCATCGCGAGCAGCTCGGCTCGCTTTTCCCAACCGTGGGGATCGGAGGCGAGATCGAGGGCTGCCAGCTGGTCGCGGATCTCGCGCCGGACGTCAAGGAGTCCCCTCTGGAAGAGCTTCCCATCCCCCGCTGTGTGTCCTGGGGCGCGCTGCTCCATGAACTCGGTGAATACCCCGGCCTGGTAGGCATCAAGCCAGTCCTCGGGCAGCTCAGCGAAGATCCGATCGCGGATGGAGCGGCCGCGCCAGAACGGGATGATCTCGTCACGGTAGATCGCGAACACCTCATCGGAGACAAGGTATTGGCACTTCTCCCGCGTGTGCAGCACTTCGAGATCGTCCAGGGAGTGACAGGTGAGTTCAGGGTAGGTGGGAACGGCCATCGGTTTCGGCCCCCGCTCTCCAACGATGAGCTCCTCCTCGCCGATGTAGATCGTCTGGCGCGCGCACAGCTCCCGGAAGGCAAGCGCCCGCAGGATCGGTGGCGGGTGCTTGCCCAGGTTCTCCCGGTAGAACCGGGTCATGATCGTGGCTCTCTCGGCAGACACGCACGGCCGTGCCTCGAAGGACTGCGCTCTCAGCCTGCTCACCCGTTCCGTCATCGGTCTCACCTCCCTACGTCTATCTCGAACCCTGCTCTCTCGAACATCCGGACGAACCCCTCCAGGGCCTTCTGAGAAGGGGGCCTCGTCTCCGGTAGGCGATACGGGATTCCCAGCCGCCTGTACTTCTCCACCCCGATGGTATGATAGGGCAGGAGCGACACGGGGTAGCGAACTTCCAGCCGAGCAAGGTAGCTCAGGTAGTCCTGGATGGTGGCAGCGTCATCGTTGACCCCTGGAATCATGGGGATCCTGACCCACACCGGAGCCCCCGCCTGGGCGAGGGCCTGGAGATTCCCCAGGATCGGCTCCAGAGGCACACCCACGGTCCTCAGATGCCGAGACGGGTTCATGTCCTTGAGGTCGTAGAGCAGGAGATCCGCGAGCGCGGCGATCTCCATCACGAGCGCGCGGTCAGCGAAGCCCGACGTATCGACAGCCGTGCGGATGCCGCGCGCGCGGCACTCACGGAGGCACGCGCGGAGGAACTGCGGCTGAGCGAGTGGCTCCCCGCCGGAGAAGGTAACTCCGCCTCCGGATCGGTCGTAGAAGATGCGGTCGCGTTCGACGAGTGCGAGAACCTCTTCCACGGAGCGGCCCTTCCCCACAAGGGCCCGCGCGCCCGCGGGGCAAGCGGCCACGCACCGGCCGCAAGCCACGCACTTCGCGCGGTCCGTGATCGGTAACGCACCAGGTGTAAGGGAAATGGCCCGTTCGGGACAGGCCTCGACGCACGCTCCGCAGCCGAGACAACGCCCCGCCATGAACGACAACTGGGGCTGCGGATCAATCCCTTCCGGATTGTGGCACCACAGGCAGCGCAGCGGGCATCCCTTCAGAAACACGGTGGTTCGAATCCCCGGACCATCGTGGATCGTGTACCGCTTGATATCGAACACGATGCCCACTGCAGGAAGAGCGGCACCCGCGCGCCCACCGTCCTGCGGGGCGCGACGCGCGATGCACGATGATCCAGTCGAGCACCTACTTGACATGGCACATGGACTCTGGTTCGAACAGGGTCACGAAGTTATGGTAGCTCGCCTCGATCACGACGTCATCTTCGACCTTCCTCACCCGTGCCAGCGCTCGTGCGATTGCGGAAACATTCGCGGGTTCGTTGCTCGGCGCGGGATCGCCGTGCAGGGGCATGTACGGAGCATCCGTCTCGATCAACACGGCATCCAGGGGGACAACCCTGGCAACCCGCCTCAACGCCGCGGCACCGGGGTAGGTGAGGGCCCCCCCGAAGGACACGTAGAACCCGAGGTCGAGGAGGCTGCGCAGCGCCTGGGGGTCGCCGTCGAAGTTGTGGACGACCCCCCTGCATCGGGCGGGTCTCGCCTCGGCCAGGATGGCAACGAGCTGGGGATAGGCCCCGCGGCAATGGACATTGAGGGGAAGGCCGAGGTCGACAGCGATCTCGAGTTGCCTGCAGAACGCAGCCTCTTGCGCTTGCCGGGACGATGGGTCCGGTCGGTGGTCGATCCCTAGGAACAGGTTTTCCACGAAGTCGAGGCCCACCTCGCCAATGGCCACAACGCCTGATGCGGTGGCGAGCGCGTGGATAGCGTCCGCGGCATCGGGAGGGAGATCTGCTGGCACCATCCACGGATGAACGCCCACGGCGGCGAGAACGCCGCCATGGGTGTGGGCCAACCCAACTGCCTTCTCCGAGGATGGGGGATCCATCCCCACGGTGACCATCCACTCGACGCCTGCAGCGCGGGCTCGGTCGAGCACGCGCGGGACCTCCGCCGGCGGGTACCGGTCTAGGTGCACGTGGGCGTCGGTCAGCACAGGCGCTCCTCCCGCTCGTGTAAGACCGAAGCCTCGGCGTGGCCAGCACGGTCCGGTTGTCTTTCCCGATGACAGCGGACTTGGTGGGATCGGCTGACCTCCACCATCTCTGGGTCGACCCGTCGGCATACGTCCGCTGCCTCGGGGCAACGGGACTGGAAACCACATCCCGGGGGCACATTGACTGGACTGGGAATCTCTCCGGCTGAGAGCACCTTCCGAGGTTTGAGCGCTTCCTCCTCGTCCGATACAACCGGTATCGAGGAAAGAAGCATCCTCGTGTATGGATGGACCGGGGATTCGAAGAACTCGGCTGTCGGTGCGATCTCGCAAAGCTTCCCGAGATACATGATCGCCACGCGAGTGGCGATGTTCCGCATCAGCGACAGATCGTGGGTGATGAAGAGGTAGGTGAGATCCAGTTCCTTCTGGAGGCGGATGAGCAGGTTGATGATCTTCGCCTGCACGGAGACATCCAACGCCGAGGTCGGTTCATCCAACAGAACGAAGGATGGGTTGGTGGCCAGCGCTCTGGCCAGTGCGACCATCTGTCTCTCTCCACCGCCGATTGCCTGAGGATGCTTGTACAGGTACTCGTCTGCCGGCAACTCGACCATGTCCAGCAGAGCCTTCATGCGGGCGAGGCGGCCGCGTCTTGACCCGATGCGATGGACCTGTAGCGGAACAGAGAGGATCTGCTTGATCGTCCGTCGCGGGTTGAGGGAAGAACCGGGGTCCTGGAAGACGATCCGCAGATCTCCCTTCACATGCTTCGGTCGCCGGTCGAACGCCGCGTTGATGCGCTCGCCTTTGAACCAGATATCACCCGAAGTGGGAGGATACATCCCGATGATACACTGGGCCGTCGTTGTCTTCCCTGAACCCGACTCACCGACCAGGCCGAACGTCTCGCCGGGTACTATCGAGAAGCTGACACCGTCCACCGCCCGGACAACGCCCTCCTTTGTGGGAAAGTGCTTCCGGAGGTTGTCTACGCTCAGGATGTCTCCGGGCATCGCTCTCAACTCCGGTACATGTAGCAGGCCACACGGTGGTTATCCCCTGCCGGATAGAACGGTGGAGGCGCCTCCACACACACGGGCATCGCGTGCGCGCAGCGCGGATGGAAACGACAGCCTGGCGGGGGTTGAAGGTAATTGGGGATCCGTCCTGGGATCCCGTCGCTGATCCCTTGTCCGGTCAGACGCGGTACGCTCCTCATCAGCCCCTGAGTGTAGGGGTGCAAAGGCGAAGCGAGAAGATCTTTCGTCTTTCCCGTTTCCACCATGGACCCTGCGTACATAATATACAGGCGCTGAGCGAGGTCGCGCACGACCCCCATGGAATGGGTGATGATCAGCACCGATGCCCCTCGCTGGTCGACGAGCTGATCGAGCTTTCGCAGAATCTGATCTTGTATTGTGACGTCAAGGTTGGTCGTCGGCTCATCAGCGAGCAACAGCCTCACATTCCGCGACAACGCCTCCGCAATGCATACGCGTTGGCGCATGCCGCCGCTCAACTGGATCGGGTAGTTTGACATGATCCTTTCCGGGTCGGGCATACCTGTATCGCGGAGCGCCGAGATGCAGCGAGCGGTGATGGCCCGTTGGGTGCGTTGCCCACGGCCTACCCGCTCCTGGGAATCCTTCAGAATGTCCCGCAGCTGGGTCCCGATGGTGAACATCGGGTTCAACGCCTGCAGCGGGTCCTGGAAAATGGCCGTCATCTCGCGCCGGCGCAGGCCACGGACCTCGCGCGGTGACATCAGCAAGATGTCCTTGCCCTGGTAGAGGACTTGTCCCCGCTGGATGCGCGCTGGAGGCACTGGCAGCACGCGGAGGATCGTCTTCACCAGGGTCGTTTTGCCGCAGCCCGTCTCCCCCACGAGCCCCACCCTTTCCTGCTCTTCGATCTCGAAATTCACGCCGTTCAGGACCTTCAGGTAGCCCTCGAACACGCGGTAGCCGACGTGGAGGTCCACGACCTCGAGGAGTGCCACGTCCTACACCTCCTCCACGGCGAACACGTCCCGGAGGCCGTCCCCCACGAGGTTGAAGGCGAGGATGACGAGCACGATCGCAAGCGCGGGGAAGATCGTGCTCCACCACTCGCCAGGCAACCGCTTTGCTCCGTCAGCGACCATCGTGCCGAGGCATGGCGTGGGGGGCTGCGCTCCCAATCCCACAAAGCTGAGCGAGGCTCCGAGGAGGATCACGATCCCCATGTCCAGGGTCATTTTCGTGAGGATCGGCGCGACACAATTGGGCAGGATCTCCCGGAACAGGATGTGCGCTCGACTTGCGCCGCAGAGCTCCGCCTCTCGGACGAAGAACTGGTTGCGCAACGACGATGCGACGGCGAAGACGAGACGGCAATACCAAGGCCACCAGAGAAGGGCGATGGCGAACATCGCGTTCAGCAGGTTCGGAGTCAGCATCGCCGTGATTGCGAGCGCAAGGACGAGGGGGGGCACGGCGAGGAACACATCCGTGATGCGCATAATCACGATTTCAACCCACGTGCCGCGGCGATAACCGGCGATGAGGCCCAACACCACCCCGGGAGCCACACCCAGACTTAGAACAACCACTCCCAGGAGGAGGGAGAACCGGTAGCCGAAGATCACGCGGGTGAACACGTCTCGACCGATCCTGTCGGTTCCAAAGAGGTGCTTCCAACTCGGTGGTTGTCCGGCTTCCCTGAAGTTGGTGAACGCTCCGGCGTGGGCGGGGTAGGGGGTGATGTAGGGGGCCAAGCCTGCACTTGTTCCAATGAGCACCAACACGATCAGCCCCAGCACGGAGAGAGGGTTCCGTGAGTACTTGTACCACCCCTTGGCCAGTGACTGCCTCCTCAGCTTCATGGTGGCGACAAGATCCGCCTTCCTCTCTTGCCACATCCCTATCCTCCTCTCCGTTGGATGCGGATCGTGGGATCCAGGAACGTAATCAGGATGTCAACCAGAAGGTTCACTATCGCGAAGGTCACGCCGATGACCAGCACGACCGCGACCATGGCATTGAGATCCTTGTTGAGCATGGTCGTTACAGCGTACCGAGCGAATCCAGGCCACATGAAAACGAGTTCCACGAGGAAGGCGTTGGACATGAGAAAGGCGAAATCAAGCCCTATCACCGCCACCGTGGGGATGATGGATGGCCGCAGGAGGTACTTGAAGACAAGCCGAGAGGTGCGGATGCCGTGCACTTTGTGCATCGTGATGTAGTCCTTGTCGAGGTTCTCCACAATCGAGGTGCGGGTGATCCGACCTTCCTGCGCGATGTGGATGAGCGCCAGGCTGACCGCAGGGAGGAGGAGGTGTTTCAACGCGACAAGCGCCACCTCGACCCGCCCGGCGATCAGCGCGTCGAGGACCATGAAACCGGTCACCGTGGGAGGCGGAGCCACCATGATCGGGAGGCGGCCGACGCTCGGTGCGAGACGCAAGAGCTGGCTGAAGACGAAAATCAGGAGGATCGCGACGACGAAGGATGGAGTGGCAATGCCGAGGTAGGAGATGAGCCGAGAAAGCCCATCGAACCAGGAATTGCGAAAATACCCCGCCAGCACCCCCGTCACTTGGCCCACGGTCAGCGAGATCAGGGTCGCGAACAGGATCAGCTCGAGCGTTGCGGGGATAAATTGGCCCAGATCTGTTGTGACCGGCCTGTGGGTGTACGATGACTTGCCAAGGTCCCCTCGCAGAAGCCCTGTGAACCAATAATAGTACTGGACGACGAAAGACTTGTCCAGGTGCATTTCCGCCCTCATCTTCTCTACCTGGTCCTGCGTAGCAAGGAACCCCAATGCCGCTCGAGCTGGATCGCCCGGCACGACCCTCGCGATGAAGAAGATCAACAGCGAGAGTCCAAACAGGACGAAGAGCGATTGCGCCAATCTCTGCCCGATGAACTTGGCCATCCTATCCTCAGCCGCTCCTTGGGGCTCGGGAGGGCGAGGGCGTTCCGTCCTCGCCCTCCCCGCTTCCCATCTAGCCGCGCAGCTGTTGCTTGAGCTTCAGGTTGATGCGCCAGTTGTGCATGTTCTCGCTTGGACCGACGAAAGCGATGCTCTCCTTGGGGCCCACGATGTAAGCCTGGTGAGCGAACAGAGTTGGCTTCTGGTATGGATAGAACGCTAGGCTGTGGGCCGCGATCAGGGGCTGCAACTGCCGGTAGATATCCATTCGCCTTCCTGGATCAGGTTCAGCTCGGGTCTCGTCAAGGAGATGAGCGATCTCCGGATCCTCGAAGTACCAGTGAGCGGAGAAGATCCATCCCAAGCCGCTCGCAGAGAACATGGAGTAGAGGTAGTAGTCATGCGGCGGGAACGCCTGTGGAGCGAAGAGGAAGATTGTGAGGTTGGGCGTTGTCTCCGGTGCCGAGCAGGATGCGGAGTACTGAGGCCACGGTGGACCCGCCACTTCGACCCGCACGCCAAGTTGTGCCATGTCCGCCTGCAATTGGAGACCGACCTCCTCTTCGAAGTCGAGACCTCCGCAGAAGTGGAACGCGACCTTCACGTCCCTGAGGTTGGCTGCGTACTTGGAGAGAGCGAGCTCCTGGCGAGCCCTTTCCAGGTTTTGCTTCCGTGGCTGGGGCTCGATCGGCACGTAGCCCGGCATGTTCGGCAAGATGATGCCGGTCTCTCCATTGCCGAACTCTGCCCACGGACCGAGGATACTCTCATAATCGAAAGCGTACAGGATCGCTTTTCGGAAATGCTCGTCGTCGGTTGGCGGAACCTTCGAGTTCATCCACACTGTCACGTTCTGAGCCCAGCAGAAGCTCAGCCGGAGGCGGTTGTCCTCCTGGATCTCCCGGAGCTGGGGCAACGTCCAGCCACCGTTGATCTCGAGGTCCAGCATACCAGCTCTGAGCAGCGTCATCAGGGTGGTATAGTCGGTCTCCATGATGAAGACCAGTCGCTCGATCGGTACCTCATCCGGACCCCAGCCCTCGTTCGACCATCCTTCGAAGTAGTCGAGGAACCGCGTGGCGTCCAACCGCTGGCCGGGGATGTGGCTCGTCATCATGTACGGGCCGGTTCCAGCGTCGTGTGTGCCAAGCCACTCCTCGCCGTAGTCTCCCAGATCCCCATAGGGTCCTGGCTTCTTGATGTTCGCGAGCACAAGGTTCTTCTCCACGGGGAAGAACAGGGCTAGGGTCTCCGGGAAGATGGCACTGGGTTTGTCCAGGACGAAGTCGACCGTGTACGTGTCGACGACAACCGCAGTAACTTGACCTAGGGGCCCGGAGTTCCCACGACCCATCGTGATGAACCGGGTCATGGAGAAGGCGACATCCTCGGCGGTCAGGGTATTGCCTGAGTGGAATTTCACCCCTTGCCGCAAGTTGAACCGCCAGTGGGTGAGGTCTCCCCCCACCGCTTCCCAGCTCACAGCCAGGTGCGGTCGAACCCCTCCGTCCGGTGAGGGGTACACCAGCGGGCTGTACAGGTTGTACATCACCTCGGTATCGTACCAGTCTGAAGCAGTGGCCGGATCAGCTGTGATCACAGGGAAGCCGTTGATCACTGTGACATTCTCCACGGCGCCCATCAGACCCAGCGTCATACCTGTCAACATCACCGCTACACTGAGCAACCGCGCTTTCATCGCACTCCCCCCTTTCCCATCTGTGGGTGTTCTCCCGACCGAATCCCCTCAATTGATGTCGCTCTCACCTCCCCTTCTTTCCGTCATCTCACGACCTGTAGGGCTCGCGAATATCGGTTCAGGCGTTGAACGCTGCTGTCGGTGACTACCACGACATCCTCTACGCGGACGCCGAACTGCCCAGGGAAGTAAACGCCTGGCTCCACCGAGAACACCATTCCTTGTTCGAGCGTAAGCGGGTTTCCCGCCACAATGTACGGTTCCTCATGGACATCCAGCCCCACTCCGTGGCCGGTGCGATGGATGAACCGCTCCCCCAGCCCCGCCGCCGCGATCGCTCCCCGTGCGACTTGATCGATCTCCTGGGCGGTTGCGCCCGGGCGGACGGCGCGCACCGCTTGCTCCTGTGCCTCGGCAACCACGTGGTGGGCAGCCTGGACGTCGGACGCCGGCTCCCCGCACACGACCGTCCGCGTGATGTCGGAGCAGTACCCTCCGACCTGACAGCCGAAGTCGAGGATGACTACGTCGCCCCGCTCGATCCTTCGTTGGCCCGCGCGGTGATGGGGCAGCGCGCTGTTGGGTCCGGAGGCAACCAACGTTTCAAAAGCGATCTCCTCTGCGCCGCCCGCGACCATCGCCTCCTCAAGCGCTCGGGCCAGCTCACGTTCAGTCAGGCCACTGAACCTCAGCTGGGAGATCTCTGCCAGGGCGCGGTCGGCGATGGAGGCGGCTTCCGCCAGCAAAGAGAGCTCCTCTTGATCCTTCCGCATCCGTAGCCGACGGATAACGGGGGACGCGGGGACAAATCGGGCTTTGGGAAGGACCTCCTGGATCAATAGGAGGGAATCTGCTCTCATCCCCTCGTCCACGAGAACGGACCTCGCGGTCTGCCTGTAGGGTGCGAGGGCGCACGCCAGAGTCCGGATCGGCCCTTCCGCATCCTTCCAGGCGTGGATTCGAGGGAAAGGAGAGTTCGCCATGATCTGGTCGGCGTAGAGTTCAGGGGCAACGAAGAACGGATCCCCGTCCTCGGGTAGGAGGAACAGGAGCAAGCGTTCGGATGATTGGTCAGAGAAGCCGCTCAGGAAGAGCATGTTGGCCCCGGGCGCGACAATCAGTAGGGAACCCCTCTGTTCCCTCAGCGATTCCTGGATCGTGTGAACCCGGAGCTGGTACCTGTTCACGGTCGTCGCCCTCTCCTCAGCAGGCTGACCCTCACCTGCTCGATCCCACACTGCCAGACTCGAAGACCTATCTCCTCGATCATCTTCCACTGTCGTTGCGGAACGCGAGCGAACACGTTGACCAGCAGGTACCCGCGGTGATCCCTGACCACCTCTGGTCCGTAGTAGATGGAGATCGCCTCGGCAGCTACCGACTTGGGCTTATCCCACTCCCTCCAGTAGGTGACGTCGCCGATGCTCGTCTGGACGGTCTGGTTCTCTCGAGGGATCTCGCCGCCGCTTGTGGTCGGCAGGTAGATCTCCCGTCCGCACCACCGCGTGTGGTAGACGGTTGCGGTGAGAGGGAGGAGTGCGAGAACCGAGCGGACGGTCTGTGGGGCGAGATCGGGCGCCAGATCGGCGATCACCTCTCCCCCGCGCTCGAACGAGAACTGGACTCTCGACCTCACCCCTCCTCCTCTTCCGTTCTCAGGCAGCCCCCGCGCTTGACATCCGTTTTCGTAGTTCCTCGGTTGCCGCGAGATCGAGCTGCCCCTCGCCATTCAGCACAACTCCATACTCCTCTCGGGCCTTGGCCGGCGAGACATAGCCGTTGATGACATCTTGGAGCACGCGGGATGGCTCCCGCTCCAGGGGCGGGCCGTATCCACCGCCTCCACCGGTCTGGAAGCTGACGACCTCACCAGGTTCCAACGGCAGATTCGAGACCTTACGCCACCGCTCTTGGTTCCCGTTGCCCCGGAACACCACGGTGATGTTCGATTTCCCGGCCTTGCCGCCAAATAGCCCCCACGGTGGAGTGCGGAGCACTCGATCCGTCGTTACCGTAAGGCCCGCTTTATGGTTGAGGATCCGGTAGTCCCGGCGGACCCCCAACCCCCCGCGGAACTTCCCAGGACCTCCCGAGTCCTGGATCAACTCCAAACGCTCGACCCTCCACGGGTACCGCACCTCAGCCACCTCGGCCGGGACGTTGTAGGTATCGCCCAGATCCATCGAAAACAGGGCGGATGCGCCGTCTTCATTGGGCATCCCCCCGTAACCGCCTCCATCGGGCTCCGCGCACACGTAGTACCTCCCTGATCGGGGGTCTGTTCCGTAGATGAAGTCGGCCATGGAATCGCCGAAGTGCCCTGCTCGGACTCGTTCAGGGATGGCAGGGGAGAGGGCTTTCAGGATCAGGTCGGGGATGGTTGTGGTCGGCGTGGGGTTGAGGAGGGTGCCCTTCGGGGCGATCACCTTGAGCGGGCGAAAGAAACCCTCGTTGTTGGGCAGGTCGGGGGTCGTGACGACCTTGAACCCGTATCTTGCCGATGAGATGGTCGAGGGCAACGGGACGTTCATTGGTCCGCGACACTGGCGATCTGTTCCCGTGAAGTCAATGATCATCTCCTCTTCCGCGACGGTGACCTTCACCACCAGCCGAACATCCTCGTCGAGAGGTGCATCGTCGTTGCCGTCGCCGTCCAGAATGGCCTCTGCCGAGTACACACCGTTTGGGATCCGTCGGATGGCGGCCCGCGACATCCGCTCCCCTTGGTCCAAGATCTCGTGGAAGGCGGCCAGAGCCTGGTCGATTCCGTAACGATTTACGATCTCCGCGAGTCGGCTGCTACCAGTACGAACCGCGGCGATCATGGCTCGGATGTCGCCGAGTACGGCGTCGGGAACGCGGGTGTTGGCGCGGATGAGGCGGAAGACGTCCTCGTTGGGTTTGCCTGCGACCACCAGCTTCACGGGGGGGAGTCGGAACCCCTCTTGAAACACCTCGGTCGTGTTGCTGTACCACCCCCCGGGGTAGATGCCCCCCATGTCCACCGTGTGGCCGCGAAAGGCGGCCCACCCCCGGATCTCGTCGGCAACGAACGCGGGGCCGAGCACGACGATGTCCGGACAGTGGGTTCCACCCCCATTGTACGGGTCGTTGCACAGGATGATGTCGCCGGGCTGCAGCTGCTCACGACCGATGGTCTCGTAGGTGGCCTTGACCGCATCGGATAGGTTGGCGAGGAAGATGGGCAAGCCAGGGGTCTCCGCCAGTAGGTTCGCCTCGCTGTCCAATACACCGCAGCTGAAGTCAACGACCTCGTACAGAACGGGGCTGTAGGCAGCCCTCTCCACGGTCCTCCTGATGTCCCGGCTCGCCGCGATCAGGCGATTCCGGATGACCTCCAGTGTGATCGGATCAACCCTCACCGTCCCTCCTCCTTCGTCGAGATCACCAGGTTGCCGTATGCATCGACGGAACATACCTGGTCATCCTCCACCACCGTCGTGGCCGTCGGCTCCTCAATGATCGCTGGCCCAGGGATGACGTTTCCCGCGAGGAGCTTGGCGCGTCTGCACAGCAGGAAGTCCACGTGCCTCCCACCGTTGCGGTACACCTTCCTTTTTCCGAGCACGGCGGAGTGCCCTGGGGTCCTCTTTCCGCGGGGGAGCTTCAGGAGCGACGGCTTCGTCACTGTGCCCACGCCCACGAGCTTCAGCGAAACGATCTCCTTCGGTTCCGCAGGGGCATTGTGGCCGTAGATCTTGAAATGAAGCTCGTCGAAACGTCTCTCGAGGTTCTCTCTGTCCGATTCAGCGTACTCGAGCGGCGCCTCGACATCGAGGGTGTGTTCCTGACCTGCATAACGGAGTCCGAACGAGTGGTACACCACAATGTCCCGTTCCGCAACGCTCTCGTGCGCGAACAGGTCGAAAAGCTGCGCCTTCAACTCGCGGAAGATGGCGTTGATCGCTGCGGGGGAGGCCTCCTCCATGGGGGCGAAGTAGGTGCGAACGAGGTCGTGTCTTAGGTCGGCCATCAGCATCCCCCAAGCGGAGAAGGTCCCCGGCGAGGGAGGAACGATCACGGTGGGAATGTTCAATTCCCGAGCGATCGCTGCGGCGTGAATCGGGCCGGCTCCGCCGAAGGCGACGAGCACGAACTCCCGTGGGTCGTACCCCCTTTTGATCGTCATTGACTGAAGGAGGCCGGCCATGTGCGTGTTCACGATCCTAATCACGCCGAGCGCCGTCTCATCGACGGACATCTCGAAGATCTGAGCGATCTGCCGGAGCGCAGCGTGCGCGGCTTGAGGGGACACTTGCATTTCCCCGCCCAGGAAGTAGTCCGGGTTCAGGATCCCCAGGTGGAGGTTTGCATCGGTCACCGTGGGAGCGACTCCCCCTCGAAGGTAACATGCCGGGCCGGGTTCCGCTCCCGCACTTTGCGGTCCAACATGCAGGGCTCCTGCCTCATCGACCCAGGCGATGGATCCCCCGCCCGCCCCGATTTCACGCAGGTCGACCACGGGGAGGAGAATAGGGCGGCCCTCCACCAGGTACTGGTCCGTGGTCTCCGGCAACCCCCGCCGGATGAGGGCTGTCTTGGCCGTAGTTCCCCCCATGTCGTACGAGATCACGTTTTCGTATCCCGACATCCGTGCCAGATGGGCCGCACCCATGGCACCAGCGGCGGGGCCCGATTCCACCATGGCGATGGGGATCTCCCGGGCAACCACTGAGGCCATGATCCCACCGTTCGACTGCATGATCTGGAGGTTCCTCTTGAACCCCCGTTCCTCGACTTGGCGATCCAGGTTTTCCAGATACCTGCGCACACGTGGCATCACGTACGCGTTCTGGGCCGCCGTGCTCGTGCGTTCGTACTCGTAGAAACGGCGTGTGATCTTGTGAGAAAGCGATACCGTCACCTCGGGCCAGTGTTCGCGAAGCAGTTCTCCAATATCCTCTTCGTGTTTCGGGTTGGCGTATGCATTCAATAGACAGACGGCCACCGATTCAACGCCCTGGGATCTCAGGAACCCGATGGCTTGGAGGACATCTGCTTCTCGCAGCGGAGTGAGTATCTCGCCTCCCGGTCCCACCCTCTCCTCGACTTCCAGCCTGAGATACCTGGGGACGAGCGGGACAGGTTTGCGGTACAGCGCGTCGTACATCTCGGTACGATTGCCGCGTCCGATCTCCAGGACGTCGCGGAAGCCCTTCGTGGTCACAAGTCCAGTCTTCGCTCCCTTCCCCTCGATGAGAGCATTGATCACGACGGTGGTTCCGTGGACGAGGAACTCTACCTCGGCGAGAGGAACGCCGAACCGGTCCATCGCTTCAACTGTCCCGATCGCAGGGTTCTGGGGAGTGGTCAGGACCTTACTTACGCGGCACTCGCCCGTGTTCTCATTGAGCAGCACCCCGTCAGTGAACGTTCCGCCGACATCCGTGCTCAGCCTATACATGGGCACCTCGCATGGCTTCAGTGTTCCTTCCCCTGGAATTGGGCTCGTTGATCACCACGTCCCTGCCTCTGCCGTTCCGCCTGCGTCTCGATGAATTTCTGTGTGGTGGCCACAAGGACCCTCGCTCCCTCTTTCTCCGATGTCCGATAGCCGTGAGGCCGGGTAGCGAGGAAGTGGTAGCTGTCCCCTGGTCCCAGTGCGTACGCCTTTCCCTCGATCGTAAGGACGAGATGACCTTCAAGGACGTATCCGAACTCCTCTCCATCGTGGCTGGCTGGAGGGTGGTGGTGGTTCGTGGGGAATTCGTTGATCAAGACTTCAATCACACGTTCCGGGAAGGCACCGCTCAAGTACCGGTAGGAGACGGCAGACTCCGCGATCCGGATGAGAAGTTGTTCGTCTGCCCTCGTGATCGGTGAGCTTGAGACATGGTGATCTGTCAGGAACATGGAGACAGGGACTCCGAGTGCCTTGCTGATCGAGGCCAGGGAGACGATAGACGGTGAGGAGATCCCCCGTTCGATCTGGGACAGAAAACTCACAGATAGCCCACACTCGGATGAGAGCTCCTTGAGCGTAAGCCGCTTGCGCAGCCGGAGGGCACGGATCCCCTTCCCGATCGACGGCGTTCCCACGCGTACAGTATACCTGTACAGTTACACAAGTCAAGCAGGCTTCCTGAACTTCAAATGCATTTCCAGACAGCACTCGGGAGGCTATATGCCGGCGAAATCCTGTTGAACTGCGGTCCGCAGCCTTGCGCGGGAAATGGATCCCTGACCCTCGCTCGCCTTCCCCCACGAGCCGGTCCGGGGAAGTGGATCGGGGGGAAGCGGGGGTCTGACACCGAGTGTCAGAGCGGCGCATCGGCCTCTGCGGTAGGCACGGGATACCGGCGGGAACGGCGCGGTTCCTCCGAAGGGGGCTACATACCGAAAGGCGAGCCTGGTGGGCCTGCCTGGAGTCGAACCAGGGACCTCACGCTTATCAGGCGTGCGCTCTAACCACCTGAGCTACAGACCCGCG
>FWPV01007921.1_pt1 | contig 18936 bp, 17 predicted proteins | sample 2228371 | NCBI WGS metagenome assembly FWPV01 (sample SAMEA103939776, study PRJEB20133) | metagenome
CAAATCAGCAGGTGCAACGGTCTGGTTTAAGGGTTTTCTTTTTCATCGTTTTCAATTCTTAAAAAATATATATTATTTCAAAATATTATGAGGTATTATAACAAAGCCGACCATCTGATATTTTTTACGGAAACATACTTGACAAGCTAATGTGTGTATGTAAATATTACTTACAACTATGTTTTTTAACAGAAATTTACCATCATCATGGAACCGGGTGATTATTTGTGCCAAAAGCATGGCGGAAATGAAATTTGAAAATCAACATGCAATGATCTTCCACAATAGCATCTTCCCATGAAATCAGGGCAACATGCTGCAATTGACGTCAAGCTTTTTTGATAACTAAAAGATAAACATGACAAAACCCAAAAATGTCGCCGTCCGACAATATCCGAATACTGACGGTCCTCCGGGCCGCATTAAAATCGCCAATGCATTTCGCGCGTTGCTTTCTGAAAAAGATTTCAATTCCATCACCACCTCCGAGATTTCAAACAAAGCCGGTGTCAATGAGGCTTTGATTTATCGCTATTTTGGCGACAAACGCGGGTTGTTGCATCAAGTGCTCAAAGAGCATTTGGATGAGTTCGTTCACCGGATTTCAAAAGATTTTCGCAGCAAGACCGACGCCCTTGACAAATTGCAGAAGATGATTCGAAGCAGCATTGAATTTTATGATCAAGACCGTGTTTTTTCCAAAATGCTGCTCATTGAAGTACGTAATTATCCAGGGTATTTTGAAAGCGACACTTATTTGACCATCAAACAATATACCAATATGCTGCTGGCTGTCATCCGGGAAGGAATGGCCGGCGGCGAGATCCGTAAGGATATTTCGCCGAAATTTTTGCGGCAGATCATTCTCGGCGCCATTGAGCATATGGTCCTTCCGGCCGTTATTCATAACAGCGCAATTGATGTGGATGCATATGAAAAGGAAATCAGCCGTGTGATTATCAAAGGCATTGAAGCTGACAAACCATAAAAGGAGCGACACATGAAGATATTGAAAATTGATCATCTGGGCATCGCCGTAAACAGCATCGCTGACGGGCAAAATTTTTGGTCCGGGATTCTGGGGTTGCATTTTGAAGGTCAAGAAACAGTGCCCCAACAAAAGGTGAAAACCGCATTTTTCCCTGTGGGAGAAAGTGAAGTGGAACTGCTTGAATCCACGGAGCCCGACGGCCCGGTGGCCAAATTCATTGAAAAAAAAGGAGAGGGCATTCAGCACGTGGCCTTTCGGGTGGAAAATATTGAAGAAGCCCTGGCAGAATTAAAGCAAAAAGGCGTCAAATTAATTGATGAAACGCCCCGAAAGGGAGCCGGCGGCGCAAAAATCGCATTTCTTCATCCCAAATCCACCAACGGCGTTTTGGTGGAGCTTTGTGAACGCGGATGATGCAGGGCCCTTTGCTTAAGAAGGCGGCGACAAAGACAATTGAAATTTTGAATAAGGAGCACACAATGGCCAAACATCCCCACTTAGATCAATGGATTGATCTTGCGCAAAAGGAATTAAAAGGCAAATCCGTGGACATTTTAAGCCGCACCACCCCTGAAGGAATTGTCATTAAGCCTTTATATACTGCAGAAGATTTGGAAGGCATTGATTTTGTTAATTCCCTGCCGGGCATGGCGCCATTTGTCCGGGGTGTTCGTGCCACCATGTACGCCAACAGACCCTGGACCATTCGGCAGTATGCAGGATTTTCAACCGCCAAAGAATCCAATGAATTTTATCGAAAGGCGCTGGCCGCAGGCCAAAAAGGGCTTTCTGTGGCGTTTGATCTGCCCACGCACCGGGGGTATGACTCGGATCACCCCAGGGTCATCGGCGATGTAGGCAAAGCAGGGGTGCCTGTGGATTCTGTTGAAGACATGAAAATTTTATTTTCCGGAATCCCCCTGGATCAGATGTCCGTATCCATGACCATGAACGGCGCGGTGCTTCCGGTGCTGGCCGGTTATATTGTGGCGGCTGAAGAGCAGGGGGTTGATCAAAACAAACTCAATGGAACCATACAAAACGATATTTTAAAAGAATATCTGACCCGAAACACCTATATTTATCCGCCCGAGCCGTCCATGCGAATTGTGTCGGACATCATTGGTTATTGTTCCAAAAATATGCCCAAATTCAACACGGTTTCCATCAGCGGATATCATATGATGGAGGCGGGCGCGGATTCCGTGTTACAGACCGCTTTTACCTTGGCGGACGGCATGGAATACGTCAAAGCCGCATTGGCGGCAGGGCTTGATATTGATGAATTTGCGCCGAGGCTGTCATTTTTCTTCGGCATCGGCATGAATTTTTTCATGGAGATCGCCATGCTGCGCGCGGCCCGATATCTATGGGCAGAGCTCATGAAGCAATTCAATCCCAAAAACCCTGAATCCCTTATGCTCCGAACCCACTGCCAAACATCCGGGTGGAGTCTGACCCAGCAGGATCCTTACAATAATATTATTCGAACCACTCTGGAATGCTTGGCCGCGGTTCTGGGCGGCACCCAATCCCTTCACACCAATTCCTTTGATGAAGCCGTAAGCCTGCCCACGGATCTGTCCGCCCGTGTCGCCCGAAACACCCAGATTATTGTTCAGGAAGAATCCCAGGTCACCCGGGTCGTGGACCCCTTGGGCGGGTCCTATTATGTGGAGTCTTTAACCCATTCCATTATCAATGAAGCGCGCAAGCTCATCCAGGAAGTGGAAAAAATGGGAGGTATGGCCAAAGCCATTATATCCGGCATGCCTAAAATGCGGATTGAAGAGTCTGCGGCCCGGCGTCAAGCCCGGATCGATCAGGGCAAAGACGTGATTGTGGGGGTTAATAAATATAAAGTGGCGGATGAAACGCCCATTGCGGTCCGGGAAATTGCTTCATCCGTGCGCGATGAGCAGATCGCACGGTTAAAAGAAATCAAGGCCAAACGGGATTCCCGGGCGGTTCAGCAGGCCCTTGAAGCCATCACCAACGGCGCCCGGGGCAAGGCGAATCTTTTGGAGTTGTGCATTCCCGCAGTCCGTGCCCGAGCCACGGTGGGGGAAATATCCGATGCTTTGGAAAAAGTGTTCGGTCGGTATGTGGCCACCACCCAATGTATTTCCGGAATTTACGCCTCTGAATATCAGGACAATGATATCATCGAATCCATACGAAAGCGGGTTCAGGAATTTGAGAAGCGGGAAGGCCGGCGTCCCCGGATCCTGGTTACCAAGATGGGACAGGACGGTCATGATCGGGGAATCAAAGTCGTGGCCACGGCCTTTGCAGATATGGGGTTTGACGTGGATATCAGCCCCATGTTTCAGACGCCGGAGGAAGCGGCCCGCATGGCCATTGAGAATGATGTTCATGTGGTGGGGGTGTCCAGTCTGGCTGCAGGCCATAAGGTTCTGGTGCCGGAATTGATCGAATCCTTAAAAAAACAGGGTGGCGAAGATATCCTTGTGGTGGTGGGAGGCATCATTCCGCCGGCGGATTATGAATTTTTATATAATGCCGGTGTGGCCAAGATTTTCGGGCCCGGCACCATCGTGACAGAGTCGGCCAATCAGGTATTGAATGCCCTGGAGCAACGATGAAGGAAACCGATCCCCGGTATTATATTGACGGCGTGCGCAGCGGGGACAGGAAAATCGTCGCCAAAACCATTACATTGATTGAAAGCTCACTGCCGGCCCATCAGAAGCTGATCGCTGACGTGTTAAACGCCTTGTTGCCCCATACGGGAAACGCCATTCGTCTGGGCATTACGGGCGTGCCGGGCGTGGGCAAAAGCACTTTTATCGAAAGCTTGGGGCTTTATTTGATCCAGCAGGAACATCGGGTGGCCATTCTTGCGGTGGATCCCAGCAGCGCCCGAAGCGGCGGCAGTATTATGGGAGATAAAACCCGCATGGAAAAACTTTCAGTGAATGAACGGGCCTATATCCGTCCGTCCCCTTCAGGGGGAACTTTGGGAGGGGTTTCCCGCAAGACCCGTGAATCCATGTTGATATGCGAAGCCGCTGGATATGATGTCGTCATCGTGGAAACCGTGGGGGTTGGGCAATCCGAAGTAACGGTCTCCTCCATGGTGGACTTTTTTTTGGTCTTGATTCTGGCGGGAGCGGGCGATGGGCTCCAGGGGATTAAGCGCGGCATCATCGAGCTGGCGGATGCCATCGCGGTGAACAAAGCGGACGGGGACAATGTGGAAAAAGCAAACATTGCCCGAAAGGCCTATGAGGATGCGGTCAATCTGTTATTTTCAGGCACAAGCGCCTGGGTGCCGCCGGTGCTGACCTGCAGCGCCATTTCCATGGCCGGAGTTGCTGAAATTTGGGAAGCTGTTTTGGCGCACCGGAAAAAACTCACTGAAACCGGCGAACTTCATTTAAAACGAACAAGACAAAACCTTGAATGGATGCGGTTTTTGATCGAGGAAGGTCTTAAGCACTGGTTTTATGAATCACCGGAAATCAAAAAATGGCTCCCGTTATTGTCCTGGTCCGTGGAAAAGGGGGAGATCACGCCCACCGCTGCGGCAGAAACCCTTTTGGATACACTGAAAGGCAACACCCCATGACCCCTGCACGGGAATTCGGATGGTCAAAGGGGTCATACCCAATGGGGTTGATGAATATAGGCAACAGCAACAGACAGATGAAAGGATCTCAAGATGGGAAGTGTTGCAGATAAAATCAAAGAATTACAAGAATTAAAACAAAAGGCATTAGAACTCGGCGGCGCCAAAAACGTGGCTTTGCATAAGCAAAAAGGAAAACTCACGGCGCGGGAACGCCTGGATATGTTATTTGACCCGGGAACTTTTCGCGAAGTGGATATGTTTGTGAAACACCGGTGTGTCAATTTCGGCATGGCGTCTGTGGAGATTCCCTCCGACGGCGTGGTCACGGGTTATGGATATGTCAATGGCCGGCCGGTTTTTGCCTTTTCCCAGGATTTTACCTCCAGAGCCGGCACATTGGGTGAAATGCACGCCAAAAAAATCTGCAAGATCATGGATATGGCCAAAAACGCCGGCGCACCGGTGGTGGGGTTTAACGACTCAGGGGGCGCGCGCATTCAAGAAGGGGTGGATGCCCTGTCAGGATACGGCGAGATTTTTTATCGCAATTCCATCTGCTCGGGCGTGATTCCTCAGATTTCGGCGATTATGGGGCCTACCGCCGGCGGCGCCGTATATTCGCCGGCCATGACCGACTGGATCTTCATGGTCAAGCATACCAGCCACATGTTCATCACCGGCCCGGAAGTGATCAAATCCGTCACCGGTGAGGAAATCTCCTTTGAGGAATTGGGCGGCGCCATGACCCATAATGAAAAAAGCGGAGTGGCGCATTTTGCGTGTGAATCCGATGCAGACGCCATTTCCCGGATTAAAGACCTTCTATCCTATCTGCCGTCCAACAATATGGAAGACCCGCCCATGATGGCCACGGGTGATGATCCCAAACGAACCGATGCGAAATTGGATGCCATTATTCCCGATGACCCCAACCGTTCCTATGATGTCAAGGAAGTGATTCGCGCCATTGTGGACAATGGCGTATTTTTCGAACCCCATGAACATTTCGCCAAAAATATTGTGGTTTGTTTTGCCCGGTTAAACGGCAGGTCCATCGGCATCATCGCCAATCAACCGGCGTATTTGGCGGGATGCTTGGATATTGATGCATCGGATAAAGCCACCCGCTTTATCCGGTTCTGCGATGCATTCAATATCCCTATTCTCACCTTGGCCGATGTGCCGGGATATATGCCCGGCAGCCACCAAGAATGGGGGGGGATCATCCGCCACGGTGCCAAATTATTATGGTGTTATTCAGAGGCAACGGTTCCAAAACTGCTGGTGATTCTCCGCAAAGACTATGGCGGCGCGTATATTGCCATGTCTTCCAAACACTTGGGCGCAGATATTGCCTTTGCCTGGCCCACGGCTGAAATTGCAGTCATGGGCGCCGAGGGCGCAGCCAACATCATTCACCGCAATGAAATCAAATCCGCTGCAGATCCTATCGCCAAACGAAAAGAAAAAATCGAAGAATACCGAAATCTGTTTTCAAATCCCTATTGCGCCGGCATACGCGGATATATCGACGATGTTATTCTTCCGAGTGAAACCCGGCCGCGGCTCATTGAGGCATTGGAGATCATGGCCCATAAGCGGCAGGTGCTGCCGCCCAAAAAGCACGGCAATATTCCCGCTTAATCCATGGGATCAATGAATTATTGTAAAAACAACACCTGATTGATTTTTTAAAGGAGCGACCATGGCGGCTATTCACAAGAAAGCGGCTGCGGTTTCGGCCGTGGTTTATTATATTAAAACCCAGGAGGAAGCCATGTCAGGCGCAATGCGGCCGGCCCAAGATGCGCCGGATGAAAAAATGCAACGCCCGGCTGCCCCGGCCATGGGGATTAATTATTGGGGAATCAGCGGCCGGCAGCAGCATATGCAGTTGCGGACCCTGATGCAATTAAAAGCGTTTCATGGCTTTATGAAATCATAGCAGTCTGTTTTAAAAGATACATAAGGAAAAAAAGCACGTTTATCTGTTTGGGTATAAGGAGAATTCTATGACCGACCATTTTGAAGTCAAAATGACCCCCTTAAATTATGATAAAAATCGCCCCAAGGCGGAAAATCCACTTAAAATAATGGATTTAACCCTTCGGGACGGCCACCAGTCCCTGTTTGCCACCCGGGGCCGGACCGAGGACATGATCCCCGTGGCCGAAATGATGGATCAGATCGGGTTCTGGGCCGTGGAGATGTGGGGTGGCGCCACCTTTGACACCATGCACCGGTTTTTAAATGAAGATCCCTGGCAGCGTATCCGGACATTGAAACGGTATTTTAAAAAAACGCCGTTTTCCATGCTGCTGCGGGGCCAGAACCTGGTGGGGTATCGCAATTACGCCGATGATGTGGCCACTGCCTTTGTGGAAAAGGCTGCGGAAAACGGGATGGATATTTTCCGCACATTTGATGCGCTCAATGACTTTCGAAATTTTGAGACCGTGGTGAACGCCATTAAAAAATGCGGCAAGCATTTTCAAGGATGCATCTGTTATTCCCTGACCGAGCCCCGCATGGGCGGGGATGTGTACAATCTGGAATACTATCTTAAAAAAGCCAAAGACCTTGAATCCATGGGCGCAGACACCATCTGCATCAAAGACATGGCCGGACTGATTGCTCCGTATGACGCATTTGAACTCATCTGCGCCTTGAAGAAAACCGTCAAGGTTCCCATCCATCTCCATAGCCACTTCACCTCGGGCATGGCGCCCATGTCCCACTTAAAAGCTGTGGAAGCCGGTGTTGATATTTTAGATACGTGCTTGTCCAGTTATGCCTACCGCACTTCCCATCCGGCCATTGAACCTCTGGTCATGACTCTGATGGGCACTAATCGGGATACAGGGTTTGACATCAAAGCCCTTGCCCGGATCAATGATATTTTGGAAAAAGAAGTGCTTCCCAAATACAAACATCTGCTGGATGATTCCAAGGTGTCCATCATTGACATCAATGTGCTGCTGCATCAGACCCCCGGGGGGATGCTCTCCAATCTGGTCAATCAGTTGCGGGAGATGAATGCCCTGGATCGCATTGATGAAGTATATGCTGAACTGCCGAAGGTCCGAAAGGACTTAGGCCAGATCCCTTTGGTCACGCCCACCAGCCAGATTGTCGGCATTCAAACCGTCAATAATGTTTTGTTCGACGATGACAAAGAAAGATACAAGATGATCACCAGCCAGGTAAAGGATCTGTGCTATGGACTTTACGGGAAAACCGCCGTGCCCATTAATCCGGAACTCCAAAAAAAAGCATTGAAAGGGTATCCCCGGGGAGAAACGCCCATCACAGTGCGGCCGGCAGAAATTCTGGCGCCGGAACTTGAAAAAGCCAAACAAGACCTTAAGGATCTGACCACAGACATGGAGGATATTATTCTCTATGCATTGTACCCGGTGACCGGCAAAAAGTTTTTAATGTATAAATACGGCAAAGAAACCCCGCCGGATGATCTTAAGCCCAGGACCCTTGAGCAAGTCAAGGCCGAGGCTGAACTGATTGCCAAAGCCAAAGCAGGCAAGTTGGTTGAAATCAAAGAAAAACCCCTGCCGGACAAAAGCCCCCATGCCCGGACTTTTCATGTGTTTATTGAAAATGAATTTTTTGAAGTGTGTGTGGATGAGCCCGGAGGTCCTCCGGTGGTCACCTATGCACAAGCCGTGCCTGCAGCTCAGCCGCACCCGCCTTCCGGCCGTCCGGTGATGTCAGGCCCTGTGTCCGGAAAACTCATCCCTCCCCGACCCGCGCCGGCAATACCGGTTGCTGCGCCCAAGGCCAAGGATGCCAAACCTGCTGCCCCTCCATCAAAACCGGCAACCGCGCCGGAACAAGTGTCGGGAACGCCGATTAAAGCCCCCATGCCGGGGATGATCGTTAAAATTACAAAAAATATCGGAGATGCCGTAAAAGCAGGCGAAACCATCGTGGTTTTGGAAGCCATGAAAATGGAAAATGCCCTTACCGCTTCTGTGGACGGCACCATTCAATCCATCCATTGCAAGGTGGGTGATTCCGTGGCCAAAAATGCGGTTCTGGTTGTGATTGGATAATCATATGCAGGGGGATTTCATAGATGAAAATACATGAATATCAAGCCAAACACTTATTTAAAAAATACGGCATCCCGGTTCCGAAAGGAGATGTCGCCGCAACGCCCGCCGATGCAGTCCATGTTGCGGAATCAATCGGCGGATTTCCGGTGGTCATCAAAGCCCAAATCCATGCCGGCGGCCGTGGAAAAGCCGGGGGCGTCAAGCTGGCTCAAAGCTTAGATGAAGTCCGCTCGATCGCCGAAGCCATTATCGGTATGAATCTGGTGACCCATCAGACCGGCCCCAAAGGCAGAAACGTCAAACAAGTCCTGGTGGAACAGGGTCAGAAGATTGAAAAGGAACTCTATGTCAGCCTGATTCCGGACAGGGAAACAGCTTGTATCGCCCTGATTGCAAGTCAATCCGGCGGCATGGATATTGAAGAAGCAGCCAGCCGGGACCCTGAAAAAATCATCAAGGTCTATATCAATCCCCTGCATGGGATTCATCCTTTTCAGTGCCGGCAGGCAGCCTATGGCTTGCAGTTGCCTTCGTCGCTGATCGGTCCGTTTTCTCAAATGCTTAAAAACCTTTATCAATTGTTTGTGGATGATGACTGTTCGCTGGTGGAAATCAATCCCCTTATCATCACATCCGATCAGAGGCTCATTGCCTTGGATGCAAAAATCAATTTTGATGACAATGCGCTGTTTAGGCATAAGGATTTGACGGCGCTTCGCGATCTGGATGAAGAAGATCCTCTGGAAGTGGAGGCGTCCAAATATCATCTCAATTATATCAACATGGACGGCACCGTGGGAAATATGGTCAATGGCGCGGGATTGGCCATGGCGGTCATGGATACCATCAAGCTCGCCGGCGCTGAACCCGCCAATTTTTTGGATGTGGGCGGCGGCGCCACAGCGGAAATGGTGGAAAACGGATTTAAGGTGATTTTGAGCGACCCGAAAGTCAAAGGCATCTTAATCAATATTTTTGGGGGCATTCTCCGCTGCGATGTTTTGGCCAAAGGAGTGGTTGAAGCGGCCCGAAAAATTAACGTCCATGTGCCGGTGATTGTCCGTATGGAAGGCACCAATGTGGAAGAAGGTCGTCGGATTTTGGCGGAGTCGGGTTTGCAACTCTATACAGCGGTCAGCATGAAGGACGCCGGCGAAAAAGTGGCCAGTATTATCGGCTGATGCCATCAACAATAAAGGTTATAGACATATGAGCATATTTGTTAATTCTGATACAAGGGTTCTGGTTCAGGGGATTACCGGAAAAGAAGGCCAATTTCATGCGCGTCAATGTATTGCATACGGAACCAAAATAGTTGCCGGTGTCACCCCGGGAAAGGGCGGATCGGATATGGACGGCGTTCCGGTATTCAATACGGTGCGGGAGGCGGTTGCCAAAACCCAAGCCAACACCAGTTTGATATTTGTACCGCCGGCGTTTGCAGCAGATGCCATTTTAGAATCCGTTGAGGCCGAACTGGCGTTGATTGTTGCAATTACAGAGGGAATACCGGTTTTGGATATGATGCGGGTCAAACAGATCATGACCGGCTCCAAAAGCCGGTTGATCGGCCCCAATTGCCCAGGAATCATCTCACCGGGCCAGGCCAAGGTCGGCATCATGCCGGGGCATATTCATAAACCGGGCGGGCCCATCGGCGTGGTGTCGCGTTCCGGCACCCTGACTTATGAAGTGGTATATCAATTAACCCAGCAAGGTATCGGACAAACCACGTGCGTGGGCATTGGCGGAGACCCGGTCCATGGCACGAATTTCATCGATTGTCTGGATGCCTTTGAAAAGGATCCGGAAACCAAAGGCATCGTGATGGTGGGTGAAATCGGCGGCAATGCCGAAGAAAAAGCCGCGGAGTTCATCAAAGCCAACGTCACAAAACCTGTGGTGGGTTTTATTGCCGGCATCACCGCGCCGCCGGGCCGGCGCATGGGGCATGCAGGCGCCATTATCAGCGGTAACACGGGCACAGCTGCCGCCAAAATCAGCGCTTTAAAAGCTGCCGGCGTCCATGTGTGTGAGAATTTGGGATATATCGGCGATCTTTGTTCACAAGTATTTTCCGGAGTGATTTCATGAATTGGTTCATTGACACCCTTCGAACGCCCATTGGCAAAAAATTATTAATGGCCGTCACCGGTCTGGGGTTTTGTGTTTTTTTGCTGTTTCATTTGTTCGGCAACCTGACCCTCTACGGCGGCAAAGAATTATTTACAGCATATGTGGCGCATCTCCATGAATTGTCCCTTCTGATCACCATTGTAGAAATCGGGCTTTTGTTTTTTGCGTGTATCCATGTGGCCACGGGGTTGATTCTTTTTCTGGAGAACCGGCGCGCCCGGCCCATCCCCTATGCGGTCAAAAAAAATGCCGGCGGCCGCACCATTGGATCGGCCACCATGCCGTATACCGGATTTCTGATTTTATGTTTTCTGATCCTGCATATATTTCATTTTCGAATGATTGAGCAGACCCCCCAAAGTATATTTCAAGCGGTCACTGAGGTATTGTCGAATGTTTTTGTGAAATTGGGATATATGGCCGCTGTGGTTGTTGTGGCGGTTCATATCCGCCATGGGTTTTGGAGCCTGTTTCAAACCCTGGGCGCCCATCATCCCAAATACATGCCATTGATACAAGGCATCGGCATCGCCTTTGCCCTTTTGATTTTGATGGGTTTTGGCGTGATTCCCCTTTATATCGGATGTATTGCTTAGAAAGGAATTCCATGAGATTGGATGCTAAAATCCCCCCGGGCCCTTTGGCTGAAAAATGGGACCGACATCGTTTTGAATTGAAGCTGGTGAACCCGGCCAACAAGAAAAAATTCACCATCATTGTGGTGGGAACAGGGCTTGCCGGCGCCTCAGCCGCCGCCACTTTGGCGGAGCTGGGATATCATGTGAAGAGTTTTTGTATTCAGGACAGCCCCAGACGGGCCCATAGCATCGCGGCCCAAGGGGGTATTAATGCGGCTAAAAATTATGCCAATGACGGCGACAGCGTCTGGCGGCTGTTTTACGACACCATCAAGGGCGGGGATTTCAGGGCAAGAGAGGCCAATGTATACCGCCTGGCGCAATTGAGCTGCAATATCATCGATCATTGCGTGGCTCAAGGCATTCCGTTCGCACGTGATTACGGCGGTCTGCTGGATACCCGGTCCTTCGGCGGCGCGCAGGTCTCCCGTACGTTTTATGCCAGGGGTCAAACCGGCCAGCAGCTTTTATTGGGCGCATATAGCGCCTTGATGCGCCAGGCCGCCTCCGGCCGGGTATCGCTTTTTCCCCGCCGCGAAATGATGGATCTGGTGGTGATCAACGGACAGGCCCGAGGCATTGTGGTTCGCAATTTGATCAACGGTCAGATCGAATCCCACGACGGCCATGCTGTGGTTTTGGCCACCGGCGGATACGGCAATGTGTACTGCCTTTCCACCAACGCCATGTCTTCTAATGCTTCTGCCATATACCGCGCGTATCAAAAAGGCGCCTATCTGGCCAATCCCTGTTTTACGCAGATCCATCCCACCTGCATTCCCGTGCACGGCACTTATCAGTCCAAATTGACCCTCATGAGCGAAAGTTTAAGAAACGACGGACGGGTCTGGGTGCCGAAAAAACCCGGTGACAAACGCCCGCCGCATCAAATTCCGGAACAAGAGCGGGATTATTATCTTGAGAAAAAATATCCAAGCTTCGGCAATCTGGTCCCCCGGGATGTGGCATCCCGGAATGCAAAGGAGCAGTGCGATTTAGGCAAAGGCGTCGGCGAAACCGGACTTGCCGTGTATTTGGATTTTGCAGATGCCATCCGCAGGGATGGAAAGGATGTGATTTCATCCAAATACGGAAATCTTTTTGATATGTATGAAAAGATTACCGGGCAGAATCCATATGAAACACCCATGATGATTTATCCGGCAGTGCATTACACCATGGGCGGGCTCTGGGTGGATTATAATTTGATGAGCACCATTGACGGGCTCTTTGTTTTGGGAGAAGCCAATTTTTCAGATCATGGCGCCAACCGCTTGGGGGCAAGCGCCCTGATGCAGGGGTTGGCGGACGGGTATTTTATTATTCCCTATACCATAGGCGGATACCTTGCCGGCACGCAATTGCCGTCCATTAGCACCGCACACGCGGAATTCAAAAATGCTGAACATGCAGTCCGCAAGAAAATCGACACATTGCTTCACATCAACGGAAAACGAACCGTTGCGGATTTTCACCGCGAGCTGGGGCTGATTATGTGGGATTACTGCGGTATGTCTCGGAATGAGGCGGGATTGACCAAGGCATTGGAAATGATCCGGGCGTTAAAACAGCAATATTGGGAAAATGTTAAAATCCCCGGAACCGGCGATGAATTAAATCAAAGTCTGGAGCGCGCGGGCCGAGTTGCGGATTTCTTTGAATTCGCCGAATTGATGATCATCGACGCCTTGCATCGAAAAGAATCCTGCGGATGTCATTTCAATACCGCCTATCAAACCCAAGACAATGAAGCCAAGCGGGATGATGAGAATTTCGCCTATGTGGCCGCCTGGGAATACGCTGGGAACGGAAAAGACCCCATCCTTCATAAAGAACCCCTTGTGTTTGAAAATGTGAAATTGACCCAAAGGAGTTACAAGTGAGCGCAACCCGCATCAATCTGACATTAAAAGTCTGGCGCCAGGGATGCACGGAGAAAACCGGCGTTTTTAAGACATATCATGCCTCTGATATTTCAACGGACATGTCTTTTCTGGAAATGCTCGACGTGGTCAATGAAGATTTGGTTAAAAGAGGCGAAGACCCCATTGCCTTTGATCATGATTGCCGGGAGGGAATTTGCGGCATGTGCGGGGCAGTGGTTAACGGCAGAGCCCACGGCCATGAAGCCCTAACCACGTTGTGCCAGCTTCATATGCGGCATTTTTCCGACGGAGACACCATTGTCATTGAACCCTGGCGGGCTAAACCGTTTCGCGTCATCAAAGATCTGGTGGTGGACCGAAGCGCCTTGGATGGACTGATTCAAGCCGGAGGGTATATATCGGTCAATGCCGGCGGCGCGCCGGACGCCAATGCCATTGCTATTCCGAAAGAAATCGCCGAAAGTGCATTCAATGCCGCGGCCTGCATCGGTTGCGGGGCCTGCATTGCCTCCTGTCCCAATGCATCCGCCATGTTGTTTGTGGGCGCCAAAGTGTCTCATTTAGCCTTGCTGCCTCAGGGCAGGCCGGAAGCCAAAAAACGAGTCCGGCAAATGGTTCGGAAAATGAAAGCCCTGGGTTTCGGCAATTGCACCAATGAAGCCGAATGCGAGGCCGAATGTCCCAAAGGCATATCCATCCGGGAAATCGCCCGGTTAAACCGGGAATTCATCAAAGCCGAGTTTTCCTGAAAAAACATTTTATATTTCATTTTTTTTTGATAGGCTTCCTTAAGAAATTTTAAAAGCCATTTTTTTCATGAGGGAGAACATCTATGAAAAAAACAAATGTTGCAGGGTTTGCGTCCATAATCAGCGGCGGTATTCTCTGGGGGTATCGGGCGCTGTCTAATTTCATGGGCGCTTCTTCAAATTTGCAGACATATAATAAGCAGGTGGAAGGGTTCCAAGATCATATCACCCTCTATGAATCTTTGCCGGAAGGAAATTTCGACTGGATTGACAGCATTCCGTGGCCCTCTGTTCACAATGCGGCCACGTTTGTAGTGAATATGGCATTATGGCAGATATTGGTGATTATCGGCGTGGTTCTGCTGATCATCGGCGGATTGCTGATTAAAAAATAATCGTTATCAGAAGGGTTCGCGATACCCGGTGTCCGCATCCGCCTGGCGCATCATCTCGTTTAAGGTGGCCTCGACTTCCTGCCGCAATTTTTCAAGTCCTTCTGCATCTAAATCCGGTGGGATCCGCCAGGGGGGACGGTAAGAGATGGTGACCCTGCTGAAGGGAAGCGGGATCAAGGTTTTGTCCCAGGTGTTTTTAAGCGTAATGGCCGGATGCGCGGACATCATTAAGGGTAAAAACGGCACCCCGGCTTCCTTTGCCAACACGATCATCCCTTTTTTGGCCACGCACCGCGGCCCCCTGGGGCCGTCCAATACCGTGGCGGTTTTTGTCACGCCGGGGCGCTTGAGGAATTCTTTCATGGCGGATAATGCTTCGGATCCGCCTTTGCTGGAAGAGCCCCGGATGGGAATGACACCCAGCTTTTCCGCAAAACCTGCGATCAAATCGCCGTCTTTGGATCGGCTGAACATAATCATGGGATGCACTTTGCGGTAAAACCAAACCAAAAAAATGGCATTTCGATGCCAGGTTCCGCCCACAAGCCCTCCCTCTCCGGTGATATACCGGTCATGGAGATCCTGGCCGATGATTTTGATCCGGCAGGTGGAAAACCACAGATGCAAGGCCTTGGCCGCCAGGGTGATGAGGCACCGGTTTTTTACGCTCAGATTTTTATAATCATGGGATAAAGGACGGCGGATCATGGCTGTTTTTTTGATTTCAACGCAGCCTGAAGTTTTTCACCCAAAGCGCCCATGGAAGATGGATTTGCCGCAACATGCGGCATGAAATTTTTCCACTCCTCTTTTGCCGCGGCATCGGCCGGCGCCAGGGATATTTTCCGGTCTTTGACATGGATGGCTTCGATCACCACGCCAATGGAATCATTGACTTTTAATTGATCCTTCTGATGGCCGGCGTCTGAGATTTCTAACTTTGATTTCGGAAGCAGGCCGGTCACGCCAGGCTCGAGGGTGATGAACCAGCCAAATGGTTCTTTTTTTTCTATGATCCCTTGAACGCTTTGACCCACGGCATATTTTTCTTCAATATTCAGCCACGGATCTCCTTCCGCATCTCTGATGCTTAAGGATATCCTTTTTTTTAACGGGTCAATGTCCTTGATCATCACCGATACTGTCTGGCCCTCGGACACCACATCTTCCGGCCGCACAATGCGTTTGGCATAACTCATTTCACTGATATGCACCAGCCCCTCAACGCCCGGCGCAATTTCCACAAATGCTCCGAAATCCGCAATTCTGGAAATTTTTCCGGAAACCTTTTCTCCGGGTTTAAATCGGGCCGGCACAGACAGCCACGGATCTTCCTGGGCCTGCTTGATGGAAACCGATATTTTTGTGTTTTCCGGTTTTTTCGGGTCCGGTTCTATGCTGAGAATTTTTACGTTAACGGTTTGATCCCGTTGGACGACTTCTTCGGGGTGGGTGGTCCGGGACCAGCCCAATTCAGATATATGGGCCATGGCTTCAATACCCGGTTCCAGTTCCACAAACACGCCAAACGGCATGATCTTGGTGATTTTTCCTTCAAGAATGTCTCCGGCCTGAACCCGGTTTAAAAACGTTTCCCGCGCGGCGGCCAATTGTTTTTTCAATATTTCACGCCGGGAAACCACCAGGTTTCTTCCTTTTTCTTCAAACTTGGTAATCAGAAAATCAAAAGTGGAACCGAGATAGGCGTCGGGGGATTCGGCGAATTTGTAATCCATTTGGCTGATGGGGCAAAAGGCGGTTTTTTTCATGATATCCACGCGAAACCCGCCCTTGCATGCCTCAATCACTTTGCCGGCCACAGGAATTTCCTTCTCATAGGCGTCCCGCAGCATGCGCACATTTCCATCTGCGCCGGAAATGGATTTGGACAGCCGGATTTCGCTTTCATTAATGGCCACCACATAAAGATCCAGCGTATCGCCGACCTTAAACTTGAAATTACCCTGATCATCAAGCAACTCGCGTTTTTCCACTGCGCCGTCGGTTTTGGTGCCGGTGTTGATAAAAACATCGTCCGAGCCGATGGCGATGATCTTGCCGGAAATCCGGTCGCCGATCTGGATTTCAGCTGAATTCATGGTATAAGATTCAAAAAGCTCGGCAAAACTCGGTTCGTCGGTAATGTGGGTGTCGTCATTGATTGCATCGTCCGTCATGGCTGCAAAGATTCCTTTCTTTGATATAAATGTTAAGCGTTTGTTTTGTATCAAGGCAAAAATCAGGATGCAAGTGGTTTCATTGGATGTTGAATTTAACGGGTTATAAATTGCAACATCAAATAAAAAAAAGTATATTACGGCAAAAGAAAAGGAAAATATAAAATGCCAAAAAATCTTATTTACGGCCCGGTGCCGTCCCGTCGTTTGGGATTGTCTTTGGGCGTGGATCTTGTCCCTTACAAAGTATGCTCCTATAATTGCATTTACTGCCAAATCGGCGTGACACCGCAAACAACCACTGTCCGCAAGCCCTATATTGCTGTTGATGACATTATTTCCCAGTTGTGTGTCAAACTCAACGAAGGGATCAAGCCGGATTACATTACATTAGGAGGATCGGGCGAACCGACCTTAAACATCGACATCGGCGTCATTATCAACCGCATCAAATCAATTACACATATTCCGGTTGCCGTGCTGACCAACGGCAGTATGCTCTATGATCCGGAAATTCGGGCCCACCTGGCCCAAGCAGACGTCGTGTTGCCCTCCCTGGACGCTGCGGACAAAGACATGTTTATAACCATCAACCGACCCCATCCAGAAATTGGTTTTCAGCAAATGACCGACGGACTGATTGCTTTCCGTCGGGAATATGCCGGCCCTCTATGGCTTGAGATATTTGTCGTTGAAGGGTTAAACGACACGGATGCCCATATGGAAAGCTTTGCCCGATGGATCAAAAAAATCCAGCCTGATAAAATACACCTGAATACAGCTGTTCGTCCTGGGGCTGAAAAATCAGTGAAAGCGGTTTCATATGATCGGCTTCAACGTTTTTGCAGCATACTGGGTCCCCGGGCGGAAGTTATTGTCCCCTTTGACAGACAAGGGCGCCATTTTCAAAGAGAAAAAATAGCCGATGAGATATTAAACATGCTCTCCAGACGACCCTGCACCATCAATGACCTGGCATCGGGCCTGGGCGTTTCTGTAAATGATGTCATTAAGCATATGGATGGGCTTTTATCATTACATCTGATTGAATCTGTTCAACGTGGGGGTGCGTTTTTCTATCAAAGAAAAACACACAGTTCAGATGAACAACATCCTGAGATGAGAATAGATCCGAAAGGGGCAAAATGAAATCGGAAAAGGGCCAATTTGAACTTTGGTATTTAGAAGAATGGGTGCCGTATGGGGTGGATAAAGAACGCATATATGACCATCTATGCAAGACATTTGATCTTGGCAAGGAGCGGACCTTCATGCCGGTGCGCCTTATTCAAACAACCGATCGAAAAATGATACATAAATACTACCGCAGCCTTGCCGCTTTTATCGGCAGTGCGGGGGCGCTGAAAATGGTTCGGCCGGGCGATCGCTTTTCAGTCACGATCAGATCTGCCGGAAAAAAACGTGTTCGAACGCAGTTTTGCGAAAAGTTTAAGAGACTTACCGGCCGCGATGCGCCGTCTTTATTTCCATATACACTGCCGCATCGTTTCACCTATCGTCAGGCACAAGCCTTTATTCAAGATTTGGCAGAAATTGGGGCTAAATGCGAGATTGAACAACGATTGACATGGACGGGATTTGCCAAAGCCGCCGGGGTGTTTTTATTATTTATTGGATGTGTCTGGGGTATTAAGACAGTGTTTCTTCAAATGGAAAAACGGTCCGAAGCCAAAAGAGCTTCTTATATCCATCGGGAAATTGAGCGAGAACGTTCCGTGGCAAGAGCACAACGACAAGCCAAAGTCCGGTCCTTGTTGGCTTATGCCGCCTCCGCCTCAGAGAAAGATTATGTGAAAAAGGTCAACATCGCCATGGAATTGGGTGAGATTGGAGAGCCTTTGCCCGAAGCCATTGATTATGTCAGCACATTTCTTTCTGACCACACCCCCCTCCGATTGCTCTATAGGATTGGTGGTGAATTGCCTCAGGAGGGGGGGATTACGACGCCGCATGAAAGAGCGATTGTCGCCTTGGCGCGTATGCCGTGTGAAAAATCGACCGCGATTCTTTCGGATGCATTATCAGACTGGCTGGAAGACGCCAATCCGCCGGCTGAATCCGTGCAAGCGTTTCAGGGAGTTTTTTTTGAGGCTTTTTGCGGTATACGAGATGAAACACTGCAGGCGGTTTTATGCAACATAGCGCAAACCCGTCCGGCATGGTTCAGCCCTCAACAAGGCCGCCCCCTGCATGACTGCATTCAAAATTTTTTGCAGAAGCGTTGCGGACAAGGAATGTAGGAAAGCATATGGTGCATTATAACGGGCCTGTCATG
>FWPV01007922.1_pt1 | contig 18936 bp, 14 predicted proteins | sample 2228371 | NCBI WGS metagenome assembly FWPV01 (sample SAMEA103939776, study PRJEB20133) | metagenome
ACCCCACCACACCCCGCCACATTCACTCCGAGCCGTCGAACAGTCGGAGCGGGCTTGCAATACCGTGCCAAGTTGTATATGTTCTTAAAGATAGTCCAGAAGTGACCTATTCGAGGATACAGGCCCAGTCATGATGAACATCTCCACCAGAGGACGGTATTCCACGCGGATCATGGTCCAACTTGCCACCGTCTATCCTCAGGGCTCTCTCACCAAATATCAGATCGCCGACGCGGAAGCCATCTCGCCGGGGTACGTCCAGCAGCTCACGATGGCTCTTCGTCTGGCCGGTCTTGTAGTAAGTGTGCGCGGACGGGAGGGCGGCTTCAAGCTCGCTCGCCCCCCTCAAGACATCACCGTGGCGGATGTCTTGCGGGCCGTGGAGGGCGACATCATGCCCGCCCCTTGCCGGGTGCCGGGCCACTGCAACCGGGCCGACACCTGCCCCACTCGGCCCATCTGGGACCGTGCCGCTGCGCTCCTTGAGGAGCTTTTCGCCAGCACCACCATCGCCGACCTCGCCTCTGCTTCTTGGTCAGCCTGAAACCGACCCCCGGGGGAGGGTCTGGGCTCGTCGAAGGATCTAGGCCCACCTAAGGATCGAGGTTCCCGGTAGAACCGGGCCCGCCGTGGGACAAGAAGAGCCATATGACCAGGCACAGCCCCTTTATTCAGCGTGCTAACTTTGCACCGTGAGCAAGGCCTGTCCCACACCCATGCCGTTCCGCACGGTGGTCGGCACCGTGGTCTTCATCATGGTGCTTTTCTTCCTGAGTTTCGTCTCCCGCTACATTTTCGGGCCGCTGTTACCCACCATCCAGCAAGACATCGACATACAGTCGGGCCAAGCCGGCTCCCTGTTCCTCTTGGGGGGGTTCGGAGTACTGCTCGGGGCGTTCAGTGCCGGCCTGGTTTCTTCCCGCATACACCACCGGGGAGCGCTGGCTGTGTCGCTATTCGGTATGGCTCTGGCCCTCGTAGGTGCTTATTTCTCGGACTCCCTTTGGGGACTGCGCGCGGCCTTCATAGTCCTTGGTTTGCTGGCCGGCATCCACATGCCGTCCTCCGTGGCTACCCTCACCGCCATCGTGAGGCCGGAGGACTGGGGCAAGGCTCTCGCCGTCCACCAGCTGGCCCCTCCCCTCAGCCTGGTCGCCGCGCCGCTCCTAGCTGTAGCCCTGCTGACGTGGTTCAGCTGGAATGAAGCTCTGCTTTGGATAGCAGGGATCTTGGTAGTGGCCGCTGCCTGTTTTCTGCTCTTCTTTGGCGGCGTGGGAGCCTTTCCTGGTGACCCGCCCACCCCCTCGTACCTGCGGCCGGTGGCTCGCACTCCCTCTTTCTGGATGATGGTCTTCTTGTTTGCGTTAGGCATGGGAGCCCAGGTGGGCGTTTACAGCATGTTGCCCCTGTATCTCACCCAAGAGAGGGGCTTCAGCGCGGCGGAAGCCAACACCTATCTGGGTCTCGCCAACATCGTCCCCCTGCTTAGCGTGTATCCTGCCGGCTGGGTGACGGTCCGACTGGGAGCTAAGACCACCATGCTGCTGTTCCTTTCCGTAGCAGGGCTCATGACCATACTGGTCGGGTCTCTGGCGGGCGCAGCTCTCGTGGCATGCATCTTTCTCATGGCCGGGGCGGCGGTCGGCTTCTTCCCCGCGGCCTTCGCTGCACTTTCACGCATCGTGCAACCCAACTACCGCAGTCTAGCCAACGGCGTCGGCCCGCCTTTGGCCTTTCTGGTGGGGGGAGGCTTGCTCCCCACCGGTCTGGGCTACATGGGCCAGGCGGCCAGCTTCGCACTAGGCCTCGTGATCACCGGCGCCGTTATCCTGGTGGGGTCGGGTGTGGCCGCGTTCGTGCGTTTGCTCACTGATCTGGAAGAGGGGTGCTGACATGTCAGGGTTTCAGCGTGGCTATTCGATCTTCGCCTCCACTTTGGCCGACATGACCTGGCCAGAGGTCGAGGCGGCCGGTCAGGCCAACACTCCCCTACTTGTGCCAGTGGCGGTCATCGAGCAGCATGGTCCGCACTTGCCTCTTGCCACCGACACCTACGGGGCGCATCTCCTCTGCGCCCTCATTCGCGAGCAGATGGACCAAAGAGGGACCAGAGTGCTCATCGCTCCCCCCTTCTATTACGGCCTTAACTCCACCACCGGCATGTTCCCCGGCTCCTTGGTGATAAAGCCCGAGACGATGGCTGCCCTGCTCACTGAAGTCCTCAGTAATTTCGCCTCCTGGGGCTTTCGCCGCCAGTTCATCGTCAACCATCACGGCGACCCGGAGCATAACCGTGTCATCGTGGAGACCATCCTCGCTCTTAGGGAGCAGGGAGTCGAGACCACCTATCTGCTCGGCGGCATGATCCAGACCTTCGTTGACGCCGCCTACCAGTCCACTTTCAAGAAGCCGCTGCCCTTGCCGCCGGAGGCCGTCATCCGCGCGGGAGAGTCAGAACGCACCCAGGAGGCCCGACTACGCCTCACGCGCAGCCGCGGACCGGACATCCACGCCGGCGAGCGGGAGACCAGCCTCATCCTACGCTGGTATCCGGAGTCAGTGCCCGCACATGTCGAGCTGAGAGAAATACGCCCGGTCCCGGAGACCCTGCGGGAGTTCCACGAAGCCGAAACCGCGGGACGGTGGCGGGAACTCTCTCCCTGGGGCCACATCGGCGACCCGGCAGTGGCCTCGGTCGAAAACGGAGAACTCTACGAGCTCGAAGCGGCCGACATGGCCGCGGCCCTTCAAGCCTACCTGGCGAAGTCCCACTAGCGCACGGCCATGAGCTCACCTGGCCAGCTGACCCGGGCTCTCGATACACCGCCTGGACCGGGTGCACTGGCCGCGCTCGCCGCCGTGACACACCGAAACGCCGGGCCCACACGAGCACCGGCCCCGCGAGCTGACACCCGGGCCTGAGCGGCGTATCCTCTGCCCATGAAGCCTTCGACGAAGTCAACTGCTTTCTGTGCCGTCCTTACCCTCGCGGTCTTGGCGGCCGCCTTCGGAATCTTCGGCTGCAGCGAGGTTCCTGCCCCCCTCTCCAGCGAGACGCTCCTCACGAGCGGGGACTCATACCCGACGGCTCTCTCCCGCGCGGGGGACGCCGGGTCACCCGCGTCGGTCGCGACGCAGGCGCCCCGTGAAGGCCAGACGCCGGAAGCGGTTCTAAGCCGCATGACCTTGGAGGAAAAGGCCTCTCAAGTGTTGCTCTTGGCCTTTGAGGGAGCCTCGCTCACAGCGTCCACCCGTACTCTGCTCGAAACCGCTCCTCCAGGCGGGCTGTTGCTTCTGGGAAACAACATCGGCGACATGAACCGTCTCCGAGACCTGACCGCAGCCCTCCAAGAGACCGTCACGGCGGCCGGATCTCCCGGTCTTTTTCTGGCTGTGGACCAAGAAGGCGGCATCGTGCGGCGGGTGACCTCTGGAGTGCCCGCCTTGCCCTCGGCTCGCACTCTGGGTGATCACTCCTCTCCCTCCGTGGCCAAGGCCTTGGCTCTCATGACCGGAGCCGGTCTCCTCGCTCAGGGCATCAACATGGTCCTTGCCCCCGTGGCCGACGTGGTCGCCGACCCGGGCTCTTTCCTCTACGAGCGCGCCTATGGGGGCACCCCGGGGGCAGTGGCTCGGTTTGTGGAGGCGGTGACCGACGGTTACGAAAGCAGCGGATTGGTGGCCGTGGTCAAGCACTTCCCCGGCCACGGGAGTACGAGCGAAGACAGCCATTACTACACCCCCATATCCGACCAGCCTCCCTACTACTACCTCCTTGTCCACCTACCTCCGTTCCGGGCGGCTTTCGCCGCCGGAGCCGAAGGGGTCATGATGGGCCACTTCGTGGCGCGAGCCCTCGACCCTGAGCGTCCCGTCTCGCTTTCGGAGGTGGTGATCCGGGGGCTCCTGCGCGAAGAACTGGGGTTTACAGGCGTGGTGGTCTCCGACGACTTGGAGATGGGCGGGGCCACCGGCAACCGTCCCGCTCACGGAGAGCGGGCTGCGCCCGCCGAGCTCCAGGCCGCTGCCGTAGCCGCGCTCAAGGCCGGCTGCGACCTCCTCATCTCCACCGGTCCCCGCAATCGGCAGTACCTCCTGCGGGACGGCATAGTGGAAGCGGTCAAACAAGGAGTACTACCGGAGTCGCGCTTAGACGAAGCGGTGCTCCGCCTTCTCTCCGTGAAAGCCCGGCATGGCATTCCCCTCAGCGCCTTTCCCGCCGATTCCGACAGAGCGCCCGCGATGACCGGCTCGGGGCTCACCCCGGGCCTCGACCGCGCTTTCGGCCGCGATCACGACCTCGCCCAGACCTGAGCCGCCCCATGCGAGTAGTCACGCCCCTGGAATTCCCTGCCCTTCATCGTCGTCATCTCCGCTGGCTCGCGCTTGCAGCCCTCATCCTCGCGCTGGGGGGTTTGTATCTGACGGCCGGCGGCCTGGCTTGCGGCGATCCCGGCGCCACTCCCACCAGGACCGCGAGCAGCGACGGCGTCATCTCGACCGACAGGGAACTTGAGCTCTCCCCGGCGGAGCTAGGCGAGGCCGCCGGCGCCCTTTGGTCGGAGGCCATTCAGCGACTGGTAGAGACACTCGAAGCCAGGCCCGAGCCGGCGGCTGTCTACTCTCGGGTCGCCCAGCTCAAAGAGGAGTACGTCCGGAAGATGGTCGCCCTGGGTCGAGAGATCGCCAGCCTGCAAGTGGACGGGAGGGCGGTAGCCCTGGGCAGGATCACCGCCGCTCTGGAGGCCGCTGCCGAAAGCGAGTGGTTCAAGCGTTATGTCGCCCTGTACGACGAATACGCGAGCGGAGACCAGGAGTTCGCCCTGCTACTCGCCAGTTTCAACATCTTGACCCAGTACGCGGACTTCGAGCTGCTCAAACTCCAAGATCCCGAAGAGGCCGCCCGTCTAGGAATAGAGTAGGACGCCGAGGCCCGGGGCGCTGGCGCCCCGGGCCTCGGCTGGCGGTATACAAGAGAAGGCGATTCGTTCGCAGCCTCAGCTGTCCAGAATCCGCATGGCCTCTTCTTTGTAGGCATCCATCACATACTGGATCCCCGAGACCTGAGCCGCCTCCTCGGTGAGAGCGACCACGTCGTTGCGAGACAGGGTATCCAGACGGAAGCTCCGCGCCCCGGCCATGAACTGGGTCAGCCCTGTGCGCAGCTTGTCAACGAAGGTGTAGATGGCCACTGCACCCAGCGGGATCTTGTCCATCCGTTCTCCGTAGCGGTCCTTGAGAGTGGAGTACGTGACGAAGATCTCCTCGGGCGTCTGCCCATACTTCTTGACCGCCGTCGGCAGCTCCTTCCACAGCCCCGTGCCGCCGCGGCCTACCACGCCCTCGATGTTGGAGCCGACAAAACCGGGGATCATCAGGGCCCGACCCATGCATACAGCCTTGAAGTAGGGTGCGCCCATGGCCAGGACCTTGAAGATGTGGTCCTCAGTCGAGAACCCGCCTGCCATGGCCAGGTCGGGCGTCCACTCCCCGCGGGTGGCCAATCTCTTTGCGCACTCGTAGGCCATAGCCTGCAAGTAGAAAGTGGGGATACCCCACTCCTCCATCATGCGCCACGGGCTCATGCCCGTGCCGCCACCGGCCCCGTCGATGGTGACCAGGTCGACCCGAGCTTTGGAAGACCACTTGATGGCCCGAGCCAGCTCTGGATACCCGTAGGCGCCGGTCTTCAAGGTGACCCGCTTGACCCCCACGGTCCGCCGCAGGTATTCAACCATGCGCAGGAAGTTCTCTTCCTCTATGAAGCCGAGGCGGGAGTGCCGCTCGAACTCCTTGATCCCGCCGGTCTCAAAGGCCTTCCGCACGGCCAGGATGCTGGGATTGGGCGTGATGATGTAGCCGCGCTTCTGCAGCTCGAGAGCCCGATCGAGGTCACGGATCTTGATTTCGCCGCCGATGCACTTGGCACCCTGGCCCCACTTGAGTTCGATGGTCTCTACGCCCAGCTTCTCCACCACGTACTCCGCCACCCCGAAGGCGGTGTCTTCCACATTGAGCTGGACGATGATGTCGCCGAAGTCTTCCTGCCATTCCTTGTAGATGCGGACGCGCCGTTCCATCTCCGGCGACCGCTTCACCCGGCCGTCCTTGTAGAACTCCGCCTGGGGATCAATGCCGCAGACGTTCTCCCCCACCACGATGGAGATGCCAGAAATGGCGGCGCCTATGGCGAACGATTCCCAATACTTGCGGGCGATGTCGGTCGAGCCCAAAGCCCCAGTGAACACAGGCATCTTCATGCGCACGGGATGCATGTGCCCGTACACAGCCGTGGTGTCCACCACCGGGAAGATGGCTTTGTCCGGATTAGCCTCGTCGATGGCTTTTGCTCCCATGGCAAAGCCCAAGATGTTGAGATGAGAGTAGTCAACCGGGTATTCCTTGTCCCCCCCGGCCGTCATTTCCCCGAAGGGCCCCGGATAGATGACTTCGCGCCCCCGGAACGAGGCCCGGAACACGTCACAGTTCCCCTGGCAGTCGGCCATGCAGCGCGTGCATATGCCAGAAGGTGCGACATCCCGGGAACGGTTGCGGGTCTCCAAAGCCTCGTTGGAGCCGTTGTGAGAGTAACCCACAGCATGACCTCCTTGTTTGAGCAGCCACCCCGTATCCGCCTCCGCGGCAGCCACGCTCGCAGCGTCCTGAGACCCCGGTCACCAAGACATCCAGAAGGAGCGAGCCGCCGTGGCGGCAAACGTTTAGTTTCGCGCCCCTCCTGCAGGGACACCATTGACTAAAGTACAAATCAATTGGGCAAAAAGGTGGCCATCTGGCCAACCACGCGCCATGGGCCACGGCGAGGGCTGAAACTGGACAGTCGCCGGCTGGTCTACCGGCTAGAGCACAGCCTCCACCATGGCCTTCACGTTCTCGTACCGAGCGTCAATGGGCACGTCGCAACCCGAAGACAGGATGAAGCCATCCGGCCCCACCTCGTTTATAAGCCGCTTGCAGTAGGCCGTGACCTCTTCAGGGGTCCCCAAAGAAAGCAGGCTGGGAGGAACGTCCCCCATCAAGCACATATGACCGCCCAGAATCTCCTTTGCCTTGAAGATGTCGGTCTTGCCGTCGAGCGCAAGCACGCACTTGCCTTTGGGCAGCTCTTTCAGCCGCTCCAGGTCACGGGTCCAATTGGCGTCAAAATGCAGGACGGGGATGGCCCCTTCTTCAACAGCCGCTTCTACCATGGCCTTGAAGTAGGGAAGCACGAAGCGCTCCCAGAGACGTGGAGCTACGAACTCACTAGCCGAACGCCAACCCCCTATCCACAGCCCCATGAGGCCCAGACTACGGATCCCCGCCCGCATGTTCTCGATCAGAACCGGCAGCGCAGCCTGCATCGCCGCCTCCACCTTGTCGCCCCGACGGTAGAGGTCCAGCATGAATTCCTTCATGGAGCGTCCGCCGCAGAAGTACTCGTAGGGGATGGTGGCCACTATGGGCGTAAAGGGGACCACTCCTTTCTCTCTGCACAAAGCCATGGCCTCGGGGACGGTGGCGCTGAAGGCAGCCATGTCTTCCAGCGTGCCCGGCAGACGCTCCCGGTAGTACCGTTCAAGCCAGGGCGCGAAGCCCTCGCTCAGGATGGCGTCGTAGTCCTCGACCTTCATGATCTCGGCCTCGTCCACCTGCCACAGTTCGTCCGGGGGAAGCTCGCGGCCGGGCACCTTGACCCGCGACAGCCACTGAATGCTCAGGGTGCACACGTGGTAGGCGGGACTTTGGATACCGTCGATGTCACCCAGACCGGTGTAGGCCTCCACTATGGTCCGCCGCGATACCGCCGGGTTGGTGGCGATGTCTTTCATCGGCACACCCAGCGCCCGACCAGGCCAGGCTGGCCCGTTGGGCACTACGGGGACCCGATCCGGGGTGCGGAGGGCGACGGCGTCACGAATGCGTCGCTCGTGGAGGGCATAGAGTTGTTCGGCTGTCATGTTGGCTCCCATGCTAGTTCACCCCCAATACCCGCTTGGCGACAAGCACCCCATCCTGAGCCGTCTTGCAGTAATAGTCGGCGCCTACGTAGTCTTTGGTGGCCTCGTCGACGGGACCGCCGCCGATAAGGATGGTGACTTGACCGCGTAGTCCAGCCTGGGCGATGGTCTGGATGGCCTCTTTCATGTCTTCGAAGGCCGTGGTGAGCAGGCAGCTCATGCCCACCAACTCAGGCTTGTGCTCCTTGATGGCGGCGACGAAGGCCTCGTGCTCCACATTCACCCCTAGGTCGATGACCCGGATGCCGTTAGAGCTCATCACCGTGGCCACGATGTCTTTGCCGAAGTCGTGGATGTCGTTCTTGACCGTGCCCAAGACCAAGGTCCCGTAGGTGGTCTGCACTACCTGTTTGAGCCCCTCCTGCAGGGGAGCACTTGCCTTCTTGAAGATGTCGGCAGCGTAAATCAGCTCCGAAAGAAAATACTCCCCGCTTTCGAAGCGCTCCCCCACCAGGTTCATACCTGCCTGGAGCTCTTCTAGGATAGACAGAGCCGGCTCCCCTTTGGCCAGCTTGTCCGTGACCAGGACCAAGGTCTTGTCTTCCTCGAGGTCGCCCAAAGCCTGGGCGAGGGGGGTGAGGGCCATGACTCCTCCATTCGCGATCCCGTTTTGCTAGGAAGTCGGGCCGGCACGGGTAGAGAATACCCGAGCCGGCCCGAACAGGTTCGATACGCTCGTCATTCGACACGCCCGTTATCTCTTCGGGTCGGCGCTCATCACACCGACGCCCGCAGCCGGCGCTGATCAGGCCGGCGTTCGTCAGGCTGACACGCCCCCCTACGAGAGCGGTTTCAGCTTATCCTGCACTTTGATCGAGGGCGCAGCGACGTTACTCACTACGTACAGCTCATACATGTACTTGCCGCCGTTCGACAATCGCCACTGCCCTCCGTAAAGCTCGCACCCTACGACGTTGGGCACCACGTGACGCGAGCGGGGAGCTATGGGAGCCGTGAAATCGATGGGGCCGGCAATGGTCATCGGCATATTGGTCTCCCGCACCCGGGTGATGATCTCTTCTTTGTCATCCACGTTGGTGGTGCGCTTCAGAACATCTACCAGCCATTCACCCAGAACATAGTGGAGTATGGGCTGCTGCCACTGCATGTTCTTGCGCTTCTCGAAATCGTCGCAAAGCTCTTGGGCAGTCTCCCCTGTCAGAGAGGACTTGAAGGGGAAGGTGGGATGGAACCACATGGGGCCGCAGAGCCCGTCTCCCAGCTTGCCCAAAGCTTCCATGGCCGAGGGGAACAGTGTCGGCTTGATCGGCTCCGCGACCTTGGGATTGAAGCCTTGCTGTTTGGCCTGGGTCCAGAAATTGGTCCAGTCCGGCGGGATGATCACCCCTTGGACGATCTCGCAACCTTCCTTCTTGAAGAGGGCGATCTGAGCGGTGAAGTCCTCACAAGGCTCGTTGTAGGCGCCACCATCGATCAAGGTGTAGCCTCTCTCCGCTATGATCTTGCTGTAATAGTCGCGGTAGGCATTGCCGTCCACGTTGTTGGGCCACAACACGCCGACCCTCTTGTTGGTCGGCACCTGATCCCATAAGGAGAAGCTGTTCTCCGATATCTCCCACATGCCCCAGAAGATGTGGTAGGTCCACTTGAAAGGATTGTTGGGATCGCCTCCCCGCCCATAGAAATAGGACTCCATAGGGGAATCGACCGTGATGGTGGGAACTTCGAGGGCCTCTCCCTGGTCGGCCACGGGGTTCACTGTATCGGGACTGGCCGCCGCCATGAGGAAGTCGACCTTGTCGTTGGCCACCAGGTCGCCGGCGACCTGAGCTGCACGGTTGGAATCGGACTGGGAGTCTTTGACGATTATCTTGATCGGGTGTTTCTTACCGTCCCCACACACGATGCCGTCGCCGAAAGCTTCTCTCCACTTCTCGACGCAATACTGGCCTGGAATACCGAAGGCAGCGATGGCGCCCGTGAGGGCATCCACAAAGCCGGCCTTGATCTCCCGTCCTACCTCCACGCCGGCGCTGACACTGGTCGACGAGGACGTCTCCGTGGTAGCTGGGCCTCCCGCCGCTGGGGAAGTCGTGGTGGTGGCGGCACCTTCTTCCCCGCAGGCACCAAGCAGACCCGCCAAGGCGGTGCCGCCTCCTACCACCGCTCCAGTGACGGCCGCCATCTTAAGGAATTCCCTGCGGCTTACCGCGCGGTCTCGAGAAGTCTCCTCCTCGCCGTCGCGTCGATTGTCCTCGTGTCCCAGCCTTACTTTCTTCTCTTCCACTTCGTGCCCCTTTCCCTGGGTTCACTTTGGGTTTCGCGTCGACACGTCAACCTGCTACTCTCGTAGCTGAGGTCATGCTAGCGCACCATAGAGATGTATGCAATAACTTCCCTAGGGAAGTTCCCAGGCAGCCGGAGACTCTGTAGTGAACTGGAGAAATGAGACCCGCATACCAAGACATCGTCGACACCATCACGCGCCGCATCGCCTCAGGCATTTACCCGCCGGGCAGCCGACTGCCTTCTGAAGCGCAGTTCTGTGCGGAATTCCGCGTCAGCCCCATGACGCTGCGGAGAGCCCTCAACATCCTGTTGGACCAGGGACTGATTCTGGCCGAGAAAGGGCGGGGCACCTTTGTGAGACCTCTCGGCCTAACCGACTGTGTGTTTCGGCTTGAGGACCTGGAGGCAGGCTGGGTCGACGAGAGCACTTCGGTGCGACTCTTGGCCGCTTCCACCACCAAGGCCAGCCAACGGGTCGCGGAGAAACTCGCAGTCGAGCCTGGTGCTCGTGTGGTCTATCTAAGAAGACTCGCACTCAAAGGGGAAAGACCGGCGATGTATCACGTGGAATACGTTATCTTTGACCCCCGGCGGCCACTGGTGGAGTCCCAACTGCAGATCACACCTTTGCCAGGTCTGCTCAGCGGAGACCGCGGTCGGACCTTTCCCCGGGGAACCGTCACGTTGCGAGCGCTCAGTCTGAGCGCAGAGGCCGCCCGAGTGCTGGAGGAGCCGGTCGGTGCCCCCGCGCTTTGCCTGGAACACGTGTTCGAGGACAACGAGCAACGCCCAGTGAGTTGGGGATGGTTCTTGCTCAGGGCGGACCTGTTCCAGCTGACGGCACGCCTGGGCCCAGAATGGCAGGCCTCACAGGAGGTTGACCGTGGATGAGCTGCAAGCTATCGCGCAAGCTCTGGTAGAGCTGGAAGAAGAGGAGACCCTGCGCCTGGTCCGAGAAGCGCTGACGAGGGGCGAAGGGACCCCGCTCGCCATTCTGCATGCCTGTCAGCGGGCTATGCGCGTGGTAGGAGAACGGTACGAACGGCATGAGTACTACCTGTCGGGCCTGATACTGGCCGGGGAGATCTTCAAGGAGGTTCTCGACCTGGTACAGCCCGAGCACGAGAGCCCGGCTCTCCAGCAGCCGGTGGCCACCGTCGTACTGGGGACCGTCGCCGGGGATATTCATGACATAGGGAAGAACATGTTCGGGAGTACCCTGCGCGGCTACGGCATCGCTGTGATCGACCTAGGAGTGGATGTCAGCCCAGAGCGCTTCCTGGCTGAGGTGCGCCGGTCTCGCCCGGACATAGTGTGCCTCTCCGGACTGATAACGACTGCCTTCCACAGCATGAAGAGGACTGTGGAGCTGTTGCGGGACCACGAGACGGAATTGGGCTACCTTCCTCCGGTGGTAATCGGAGGAGGCACGGTGGATGAATCGGTTTGTCAATTCACCGCGGCCGACTCCTGGAGCAACGACGCGCTGGAAGGTTTGCGGATCTGTCAACGCCTGCTGGCAGGTAAGCGGAGCCCAGCGGGCTGAGCTATCAACCACATCCCTAGTCCACAACCTACTCCCACGGGCCCACGACTGGTAAACCTCCCGCCGCTTGCGGTTTGGCAGGTGCACGCCGGGGCGGGACCGGCGGCGCTGTCTCCCTCCATGGGTGACCACCGGCAAGCCCTCTCGGAGTATCCTTGGGACGGCAAGCATGCCGGTGACTACCAGCGGCTGTCGCTGAAGTCGTTGATGCCGTAAAGTCGTTGGAGGCAGAATCGTTACCTGATTTGGAAGGCGCTGACATGTGTGACTCTTCCGCCCCCTACTCTCACGAGACTGGCGAAGACCGCCCCGCCGCCGGGCGTGACCTGACAGGCGTCGCTGAGACCGACCCCGCCGGGCGCGGCCTCGCGGCCGACCGCGATGACCCCGCCGGGGATCCTGTTTCTACGCGCGCGGTCACCTTCCAGCCCTCGGGGCGGCGTGGCACGGTACCACAGGGGCGGGACCTGCTGTCGGTGGCCCGCGAGCTAGGAGTAGAGATAGAGAGCACTTGCGGCGGGAAGGGCACCTGTCGCAAGTGTCAAGTGAAGATCGAGTCCGCGCCGGAAACGGTTTCCGCCCCGACCGAGGTGGAGACCAGGACCTTCAGTCCAGAAGCGCTGGCCGCAGGTATGCGTCTGGCCTGTCAGACCCTCGTGCAAGGCAACGTGAAGGTCTTTGTGCCCGAAACAAGCCGCCGCTACCAGCAAGTGATCCGCAAGGAGGCCGGCGAGCGCGCGGTGCCGCTTGATCCGGCGGTCCGGGCTCATCGCGTGCAACTTCCTCCGCCCACCCTCCAGGATGCTCTGGCTGATGCGGAGCGGCTGGCCAAGGGCTTGAAGGAGCAACACGGCCTCGATGACCTGGAGTTTGATTTTCCCCTGCTGCAAAGACTGCCGTCCGTGCTGCGGCGGGCCGGTTGGGACGTGGAAGCGGTGGTGTGGCAAGACAGGACGGTCATCGACGTCCGACCTGCAGCGGCGGGGCGCCCCCTGCTGGGGTTGGCAGTGGACGTGGGCACCACCACCATCGCCGCCTATCTCACCGACCTCAGGACCGGCGAGGTGGTCGCCGCAGAGTCGGCGATGAATCCCCAAGTGGCCTTCGGGGATGACGTCATCGCGCGATTGCACTACGTGGTGCATCACGAAGGGGCTCTCCAGGAACTGCAACAGAACGTCATCGGTGAGATCAACAACCTAGCCCGCAAGGCTTTGCAGCGGGTGGGAGCCGTGTCCGACGACGTCTATGACGTGGTCCTGGTGGGCAACACAGCCATGCATCATCTTTTTCTGGGATTGGAGCCCCAAGCCCTCGGCGTCTCCCCCTTCGCCCCTGCCGTGCAGGGACCGGTAGACGCCCTGGCTTCTGAGGTCGGCCTCGATCTGAATCCTCGTTGCCGGCTTCATGTGCTACCGGTCGAGGCTGGCTTTGTAGGGGCGGACAACGTGGCGGTCATCATCGCCGAGGAGCCCTACAACAAAGAGGAAGTCCGCCTCCTCATCGACATCGGCACCAACGGAGAGCTGGTCCTAGGCAACAGGGACCGCATGCTGTCCACCTCCTGCGCCACCGGGCCCGCCTTCGAGGGTTCGCACGTCGAGTTCGGGATGCGCGCAGCTCCGGGGGCTATAGAGCGTGTCCGCATCGACCCCAAGACCCTTGAGGTCCGCTTCAAGGTGATAGGTCTCGACCGGTGGCACCGCGAGTACCCGCCCGAGGACGTGGGAGCCCGCGGCATCTGCGGCTCCGGCATCATCGAAGCGGCAGCCGAGATGCGCAAGGCTGGGATCATCATGGAGAACGGCAACTTCGACCCCGGCCTCGTCCACGAGCGCATCAAGTACGAAGACGGCAAGCCCCGTAAGTTTGTGATCGCCTGGGCCGAGGAGACAGCTATCGGTCGCGACATCACCATATCTCTCAAAGATATCCGCTCGCTGCAGCTGGCTAAGGCAGCCCTCCGAGCTGGAGCCGAGATACTGCTGGCACGCTACGGTCTGGAAAGACCCCAGGGGGTGGTGCTGGCCGGCGCTTTCGGCTCCTATATCAGCAAACACCACGCCTTGGCCCTGGGCATGTTGCCGGACTGCAGACCCGAGGATGTCATCTCGGTGGGGAACGCGGCCGGAGACGGAGCCCGCTTCGCTCTTGTCAGTCGGGCGAAGCGCCGAGAAGCGGCTTGGGCGGCGCAGCGGGTCGAATTCGTGGAGCTCGCCATCGACCCCGATTTCCAGCGCCAATACGTGGCGGCGATGTCCTTCCCCGCCGTGACCCATATCACGGACGACTGAAGGGGCCGCTAGTCGGGAGACCCGGCGACCGTCAGACGCACCGGCGAGGGGATGCCCCGTCCAGCAGGTCCCGCGACTCGGAGACCACCGGCGGAAGAGCCCTGCCAGTCTAGCGGTGGCCGACCTTCCGGAGCTCGCGGCGCGGACGCTGCGCGGGCACCACGGCTCTGACGGCACGGCTTTGGCGACCCCGGGTCCTTTCCCGCCCGAGCTGACTGTCTTCCTCTGTCAAAGCTCCGCCACCGCGTAGTAGCCCTCATGCACCGCGTTCCACAAGGAGCGCGGCGAAACGCAGTCGCCAACCTTGACTACCTGGCCGGCTGCGCGCTCCAGGTCGACTAGTCCTTCGCTCCTCGGAACCATCCCCAAGGCCAGAACCAGGCTGTCCGCCGACAATTCGACCTCTCCCCCTGAGTTCAAGATCACCCTTACCCGCTGATCACGCAGGTCGAGGACAGTGGCGCCGGTGTGAATCTCTACGCCTGCCTCGGCAAGTAACTGGAGGAGGAGACTGCGGTTGATGAAGTTAAAGTCAAGGGCAAGTTCATCTCGCTGCTCAAGAATCCACACCTGTTTGCCCTGGCGGGCCAGGTACAGCGCCGTTTCGCAACCGACAGCGCCTCCTCCGAGGATCACCACTCGCGATCCAGTCTCCGCCTCGCCTGCACAGACCTGACCTGCCCACACCGCCCCCCAGTCCCCCAGGCCTGGCAACTGGGGCCATACCGGTTCCGCGCCTACCGCGAGGACGAGCAGATCCGGACGAGCCCCTGTGACCACCTCGGCTTCGGCTTTCACCCCCAGCCGCACGTCTACGCCGAGCGTTTCCACCCGCGCCCTAAGAAAGCGAAGGAACCGTCGCATATCTTCCTTGAAGTCCGGCCCCGAAGCTGCGACCAGATTCCCGCCCAGCCGGAAGCTACGCTCGAACAAAGTGACTTCATGTCCTCTTTCGGCCGCGGTGATCGCGGCCTGCAACCCGGCAGGCCCACCCCCCACGACGACCACCCGCCGAGGGCGCGAAGACAAGGGATACGCCCGGGCGTTCTCTACCTCCAGTCCAGCTTTAGGGTTGGTGGTGCAACGCGCAGGCAGAAAACGAGCCACCCTCGCCAGGCATTCGTTACAGCGGATGCAAGGGATGACTTCTTTTTCGTGCCCGCTCAGTGTCTTCCGCACCAAGGCAGGGTCCGCCAGCAAAGCCCGCGCCATGGCCACCATGTCGGCGGAGCCCTGGGCCACGATGCGGTCGGCCAGCTCCAGGTCGACCACCGCTCCTACCGCGGTCACCGGCTTGCGCACCACCTCCTTCAGCCTGCGGGCGAAGTGTACGTTCTTGCCTTGGGGCAGAAGGTAAGCGGGGTGTATGTAGGGTATGAGGCGAAGCTCGCCCATGATCCCGCAAGAAGTCTGGAAACAGTCGACCTGGTCCTCGATGAGCTTGGCGAACTGCAGACCCTCTTCTTGCGACAAGCCGTCCTCCACCATCTCGTCGGCGCTGAAGCGGTATTCGATGGCAAGCTCAGGCCCGCACAGCTCCCGGATGCGGCTCAGGACCCGCAGGGGAAAACGCGCCCGGTTTTCCAGACTCCCTCCATATTCGTCTGTCCGCCGGTTGGTGCGAGGCGAGATGAACTGGGCCAGCAGCCAGCCATGACCTCCATGAAGCAGGATCATGTCGAACCCTGCCTTCTTGACCCGCAAGGCAGCCTGCGCGTAGTTCTCGACCACACGGTCGATGGTGCCCCGGTCCATGACCTCCACCTCGATCTTGTGGCCCAGAAGCATCTCGTGGAGTCCGCTGCTCATGACCGAAGGTGCAATCGGAGGCCTGCCCCCGAGGAGCGTGGGCAGAGTCTGACCACCGCCATGACACAGCTCGATGGAGGCGAGTGCGCCGTGCCGATGTATAGCGTCAGCGATGCGGCTGAGTCCGGGGATCTTGTTGTCGTGGTCAAGAATGAGCTGTCCGGCATGGGTGATCCCCCGGTCCGAGTCGACCGCGCTTTCGCCCACCGTGACGATCCCGACCCCTCCCTTGGCTTTCGCCCGGTAATACTCGACGAGCTCGGTGGAGGCCGAGCCGTCCACGTTGGCAAGGCAGACCAGCGTGGGCGCCGCCTCGATCCTGTTGCGCGCCGTGTGGAGACCTATCTGGATGGGACGTAGAACCGCTTCGAAACGAGACATACCTGACGCCTCCCGGAGTGTCCATGCATTGTCGGTGGATCCGCTGGAGATCCGCTGCACGCCGCTGCGGTCATTCTACGCTTCCCCACCCCCGCCTGCTCAAGTGCAGGCCGGCTGCGGCCGACATATTTGAGTGGACGCTCGGAGGGGACATGGCACTCGGAGGGGACATGGTAGCTGCGAGGAGCCAAAGTCATACCTTGGTCCGAGCCAAGAGCGTTGACCCTCGCCGCTGCCATGCGCGACAATGCGGCGTATGATTCTCATTGTGAGCGAGTCCGAACATGAGCGGGTAGGCCCTTTGTGAGAACCGAGGTCAAGATCAGCCTGGCGACAGCTCGCGGACTGCCCTTGGGGCGAGGGAGGTCCTGGTCCGCCCGCGAACACGTGCGGGCCTTGCTGGTAGCCTCGGCTTCGTTGTTGATCGCCGGCGGGTTGCTCTTCTGCTCCTTCTCGGGCCGCGCACTGGCGCTCTCGGGCTGGCAGGTGCGTGTGATCGACACCCCGGTGACAAGAGTGGAACCTTCCTTCGCCACCGCTTCTGGCAGATACCTGGCCTGGACTGGAAGCGCGCAGGGAGAATCACGCATGTATGTTTTTGACCTTCTGGACGGGCAAAACGCGGTCATCCCCCTGTCTCCGCCGGGCGCCTATTACAACCCCGACGCCGAGGGCGACTGGCTCGTATTCCAAGGAGCCCGGGCCGGCGGCTACGACGACATCTACCTCTACAATTTCAAGAGCCGGGCAGTAGCGAAGATCACCTCCAACAGCGACCCCGGAGATTGGAACGACTGGAATCCCCGCCTGCAAGGCGGGCGGGTGGTCTGGGAGAAGCAAATGCAGGGCCCGTCCGCCGCTCCCGGCATCTACCTCTATGACCTTTCCGACGAAACCACGACCCTAGTGCTGGCGGGCAGCGACTATCATGAGCCTGACCTGTGGGGCGACTACCTCGTCTGCACGAGGAGTGTGCCCGAGGCTGGCAGCAACGCCGCTGAGATCGTCCTTCACAATCTCGCCACGGGAGAGTCCATCGTCATCGCCTCAGCCACGTCGGCTAACGGCCATCCCCGCATCGACGACGGCAGAGTGGTCTGGACGGCCGGCGCTATCTGGCCTGAAGGCGGAGAGGACAACTGGGCTTCGTATCAGATCTACGTGTACGACATCGACACTGAGGAGACTACCAGGCTCACCGATGACGCGGCCGGAAACACCGCTCCCTCCCTGGAGGGCGACCTGGTAGTGTGGCAGACCCGGTCGCCATCGGCAGTGAAGGCATATGACCTCGCTGCGGGGAGCCAGACCGACGTCTCCAGGTCCGGCGACGTGGCCAGGGCCCCGGATCTTGACGGCTCCCACGTGGTCTGGTACGGCAAGTCCGGTCTGTACTACGCTGTCCCTGCCTCTGAAGCCACCAAATTCCCCGACGTCCCCCAAGGCCATCATTACCTGACCGCCATCGAAGAGGTCACCGCTCTCGGCCTCATGGACGGCTACGGTAACGGCCACTTCGGGCCCAATGACTGGACTATAAGGCAACAGTTCGCCAAGATGATGGTCCTCGCGTTGGAGCTACCGGTGACCGAGGACGATCTCTATGACTTCACCGACGAGCCCCCCGTCGTCCATCTCGAGGACTCGCTCTACCCCTATCACTACGCAGCGGTGGCTGCTCGCACCGGCCTGGTAGAACCCTATGCCGACGGTACTTTCCGGCCTCTATACCGGGTGGCCCGCGACCTTGCGGTGACGGCTGTGGTCACGGGAGCAGCCTCTGTTCTCGAACAGCCGCCGCTTTCATATGTAGGCACCCTTAGCCATCCTGATCCGCTGATACAGGAATACCTGCGTATAGCTGAATTCAACGGACTTCTGGAGAACCTTGTGGGTCCGCAGGGCGACCTGGCCAGCTGGGACCCACAGCAGCCGGCTACCCGCGCCGAGCTGGCCCAGCTCCTTTACAACCTCTGGCACAAGCTCCACTAGGCGCGAGTCCAGCCGTGTGGCAGCGTCTACTCGGTCAGAACGCCCAGCCAGGTAGCACGCGGCACCGCCCCTTCATTGAGAACCGGCCTCCGGCGACTCGCTGTCAGCCTTGTCAGCCGCTTTTTCTCTCCTGAAAGCCCCCTTGATACCGCCTGTCGCCTCCACGATGGTCTCCTCGACTTCAGGGGCGATGAACGCGATCTCCTTCCCGAGTTCGATGACAGGCGGGGTGGGCAGGAAAGGCTTGCCGCTGAAGGCATTGGAGAAGAGGCCGCTGGAAAGCTCATAGCCGATGACCTCGCCAGTCACCTCGTCGATCTGGAAGTCGTCGATACGACCTATCTCTTTGCCCGCGGTAGTGTGAAGCTTCAACCCGCGGATACGGGTCTTGCGGTCGAGCACGCTCTTGATCTCGGGTGTATCTCCGGCGGACACGACGCTTCTTGCCGAGTCCAGCACCACTGAGTCAGGTCCCACCGCTTGCACAGCGCGCCACTCCGCTACCTTGGCGCCGCGAAGCATGCCCTCGGCCACCACCAGACCCAGAACGCGGTGCCCCGAATCATCCACCACCAGGTCTTTCACTCTTCCCAGCTCACGTCCCCCTTCCCGACTCACCACCGAGCGTCCCAGGAGGTCTGAAGAC
>FWPV01007059.1_pt1 | contig 18915 bp, 19 predicted proteins | sample 2228371 | NCBI WGS metagenome assembly FWPV01 (sample SAMEA103939776, study PRJEB20133) | metagenome
TAGGCAGTGGCCAGTGGGCAGGAGAAAGCAGGCGGCCCGGTGATCTCTCATCCCTATTCCCTATTCCCTTACCACTAACCACTGGCCACTAACCACCTATCCCCCTGGCCGCTCCCCTACGAACACGTTTTCTACTCCCTGCTAAGAATGGTATTGGTAGATCAGGCTGATATCATTGGTCTGCAAGCCCTTTTCGCCATCCATGACGGTGAATTCGAAGATATGCTCCCGGCTGGGGAGATCCCGGGGGTGAACTCCCGGGGGCAGGTCCTTTTCCATGAAAAAGACCGACTTATAGGGCGAATCCTCCTGGCGGGTATCGGTGATCCAGAGTTTGCCGAAGGTATGCATGAAGCGGAGGAAGCCATAGCCCCGGTCCAGTTGGTATTTGGTGCACACCCCCCGCACCCGGCTGCCGATCTCCCCCCACGGCGGTGAACCGGGCGGACTTTGGGTGGGGAGCAGGCCGGGGATGAGATAGCCGGAGACAAAGAGGTCCACCTCCCGGCGCAGGTCCAAGGAAACATTGTTGAAGGCCACCAGTTCCACCCGGCAGCCCTGGTTCTGGACCATGGAGACCACGTTGCAGAAATCGCCGTCCCCGGTGAGCAGCAGGATGAGGTCCAAGCGCCGGCACTGGGCGATGATATCCAAGGCCATGTCCATGTCCGCATTGGCTTTGCCATACTGCCGGCCGGATTCGTCGCTGAACCAACGGATGGGTTTTTCGATGACCTTGAACCCCAGATCCCGCAACGTGAAGATGAAGTTCAAGGTATTGTCATAATCCGGGTCCCGACCGGCCCGGTCCATATCAATGGCCACATAGGCATTGAGGCGCACTACCTCGCCGCCGTTACGGGCGGCAAAGCGGCGCAGCACTTCGTAGCGCATGCCGTAGCCGCCGTTGCGGAAGATATTCATGGAATCGACATAAATACCGATCTTGGTCATAGCCGTATCTAATTATATATCCAACTGGCTGATATCTAACGCATTATTTTGGATAAAATCCCGCCGCGGCTCCACCCGGTCGCCCATCAGGATGGTGAAGATCTCGTCCGCGGCCACCGCATCTTCAATGTTGACCTGCAGGAGCGTCCTGGTCTCCGGGTCCATGGTGGTCTCCCAGAGCTGTTCGGGGTTCATTTCCCCCAACCCTTTGAACCGCTGCACGGTGAGGCCTTTCTGGCCCTCCTCCAGGACCAACTGCACCAACTCCTCCAAGGTGGTGATTTCCCACCGTTTCTGGCCATCCTGGAGGAGGTACGGTGGCCGGCGCAGGGAGGCCAACCCCTGGCGGAGTTTCACCAACGCCTGGAAATCGCTGCCGGCCAGCAGCTCCCAATCCAGGACCCAAGGACGGGCCTCATTGACACCGGCTTGCCAGACCAGGAGGCGCCAAGCCTGGTGTTCCTCGTCGGGTTCCAGGCGGTGCTCATAGCCGAAGGCGGTCAGATGGACGGCCCAGGAGGCCAGGCGCTCTCGATCCCGGAAAATCTCCCTGTCGGTCAGTCCCTGATCAATGGCCTTTTTCAACAGTTCCCGCTCCACCCCCCGTTTTTCGAAGCGCTCCATGGCCTGCTGCTGAGAAATGACCTTCTTGAGGTAGTTGACCAACTCCGAATTGGCAATGGTCTCGCCATCCCCCAGGGTCAGGGTCTTTTTCTCCAGGCCACGGCTGAGGAGATAATCCTGGAATGGCCCTTCATCTTTCAGGTAGATCTTTTCATTGCCCCGGGTGAGGCGGTAGAGGGGTGGTTGGGCGATGTAGAGGTGCCCCCGGTTGATGAGCTCGGCCATCTGCCGGTAGAAAAAGGTCAACAGCAGCGTCCGGATGTGGGACCCGTCCACGTCGGCATCGGTCATGATGATGATCCGATGGTAGCGGAGTTTGTCCAGTTCCTGCTCCTCCTGCCCGATGCCGGTGCCCAGGGCGGTGATCAGGGTGCGGATCTCCTGGCTCTGGAGCATTTTGTCAAAGCGGGCCTTCTCCACGTTGAGGATCTTGCCTTTGAGGGGCAAAATGGCCTGAAACCGCCGGTCCCGGGCTTGCTTGGCGGAGCCGCCGGCGGAATCGCCCTCCACGATGTAAAGCTCCCGGCGGGCGGGATCCCGCTCCTGGCAGTCGGCCAGTTTGCCGGGCAGGGCCAGTTCGCTGAGACTGCCCTTTTTGCGGGCCAATTCCTTGGCCCGGCGGGCCGCCTCCCGGGCCCGGGCGGCATCCACCACCTTGGCCAGGATCTGTCTGGCCACCTGGGGATTTTCCCCCAGATAGGTCAACAGGTTGTCATAGACCAGGGCCTCCACCAGACCTTTAACCTCGCTGTTGCCCAGCTTGGTTTTGGTCTGGCCCTCAAACTGGGGATCGGGAATCTTGATGCTGATGATGCAGGTGAGGCCTTCCCGGACATCCTCCCCTGCCAGGCGCAGATCCTTGATATTTTTGGGCAGATCGGCCGTGGCCATGTACTGGTTGATGCAGCGGGTCAGGCCGGCCTTGAAGCCGCTCAGATGGGTGCCGCCCTCCCGGGTGTTGATGTTGTTGGCATAGGTAAAGATCTGCTCATTGTAGGTGTCGTTGTATTGGAAGGCGATCTCCATGATGATGTTCTGCCGGGTGCCCGACAGATAGATGGGAGGCTCATGGATGACCGTTTTGTTGCGGTTCAGGTAGAGGACGAACTCCTCGATACCCCCTTCATAGAAGAATTCGTTTTCCTTGCCCGTGCGTTCATCGATGAGATAAATGCGCACCCCCCGGTTCAGGAAGGACAGTTCCCGCAGCCGGGTGGCCAGGATCTCGTAGCTGAAGACCGTCTCGGAAAAGATCTCGGCGTCGGGTTTAAAGGTGATCTTGGTGCCCCGCCGCCGGGTCTCCCCGGTGATGGTCAAGGGGGTGACGGTGTTGCCCAGCTCATAGCGTTGGTGGTAGACCTGACCGTCCCGGCGGATTTCCACCTCCAGATATTCGGACAGGGCATTGACCACCGAGACCCCCACGCCATGCAGGCCGCCGGAGACCTGATAGGTCTTGTGATCGAATTTGCCGCCGGCGTGGAGTCTGGTCATGACCACTTCCACGGCCGGCAGGTTTTCCTCTTTATGCAGGTCCACCGGAATACCCCGGCCGTTGTCTTCCACCGTGACGCTGTTGTCTGCGTGGATGGTGACGGTGATCTGGTTACAGTACCCTGCCAGGGCCTCGTCGATGCTGTTGTCCACCACCTCGTAGACCAAATGATGCAGACCTTCCGGACCGGTGTTGCCGATGTACATGGCCGGCCGCTGCCGCACCGCTTCCAGGCCGCTCAAAACGGTGATATGATCGGCCCCGTAGTCCACCTGCTCTTCCGGCTGATTCATGTCTGGATGCACCAAACCTGGCAAACCTCCTTGCTGCCGCTGTTGAAGATGTAAGGTAAGGAACACGTATTGAAAAGGGTGGATCCTCCGGCCCCTGCCCCTGAATCCACCTTTAGCAGGTTGTTGAAAAAGTGCCCGTAGGGGAGGGGGCCAGGGGGATAGGTGGTTAGTGGTAAGGGAATAGGGATGAGGGATGAGGGATCACCGGGCCGCCTGCCCTCTCCTGCCCACTGCCTACTGCCTACTGCCCTCTGCCTCTGTTCCCTCCCCCAACCCCGACAGCAGCTTTTGGCGCCGCCAACAGCTGAAAAATAAGGATATTCTCCCACTATCAACTGTGGCCGGGAGTTTTTCAATAGCCTGTTAGGTCGCCGGCTACAGATCCATGGGCATGACGATGGCCAAGAAATCCCGGTCGGTGGGGTCACGCAGGCTCAAGGGCTTACGCTTGTCCACCAGCTCCAGGAGCACTTCCTCCCCCCCCATGACGGCAATGGGCTCCACCAGATACCGGGCATTGTAGGTGACTGCCAACGGCAGGGTGACATCCTCCGTCTCCTCCCCTGCGGGAAGCAGGTCCGGGGTGATGGGCAGACGCTCCTCACCCCCCCCGATATCCGGGTTATGATAGCGACACTCCAACCAGTCTTCGTTGATGGTAATGATGACCCCTTTGAACTTCTCCGAAGACAGCAGGCTCATGCGCCGGAGAATCTCCAAAAACGGTTGACGGGGCACGTTGAACCGGAGGCTGCCCTGCTCCGGCAGAATCCGATGGTAGTCGGGAAATTTCCGGTCCAAGAGCCGGATGAACAGATACTCCTGCCCTTGGCGCAGGATTAAATCTTTCCCCTCCAGGCCCAGCTCACACTCCTTGCCCTCCAGGAGCCGCAGCATTTCCACCACGCCTTTCCGGGGAATGATCACGCCCGGATCCATTGGCAGATGCTGGCTGGCCTCGAAGTCACGGTCGACACAGGTCAGCCGGTGACCGTCACTGGAGACGCACCGCAGACGCCCCTCTTCGGGCAGCTTTTCCATAAAAATGCCCACCAGGTGCGGTTGCAATTCATCCAAGGACACGGAGAAAATGGTCTTTTCCAACATTCCTTTCAAGACCGTGCCATCACAAGGATACAGGGATTCGGGGGCACAGGACGGCACCGGCGGGAAGGCATCCGGCCCCAGACCGACAAATTTATAGTCCAGCATTCCCTGGCGCATCTCCAAAGCATGGGCGGCAGTGCTGGACAAGGTAATGGTGCCGGGGGGGAATTCTTTCAGGATGCTGAAGAAACTCACCGCCGGGACCGTGATGCCGCCTTCTTCGCTCACCTGGGCAGGGTAAAAGCCCCGGAAGCTGATCTCGTAGTCGGTGGCGGCGATGATCAGCTGATCTGCTCTGGCTTCCAGGAGGCAGTGAGATAGGATGGGGGTATGGGCACGGCGCTCCACGACTCCCTGTGTCCGTCCCAGCCCCTGAAGCAGGATGTCCTTGTCTATTTCCAGCTTCATGTTAACCTCAAAGAAAACTAAACTATCATTTAGTAATTTTAATGTACAAACCCGGATGGTTGATAACTCACGTAACTTTTCTATTTCCTTGCCCTAGTTATCGACCTGGGCCGGGTAGGTTATCAACCTTCCTGGCGCCTATCAACCGGAAGGGCTGGCGGACCGGCCCATTTTGGCCGATAAGTCGCACTACGGGAATCCGGCGGCGCTGCGGCTGGTCGATAACCGCAGAGGGACAACGGTTCTATTCTGCCAGGACGGCGCCCCGGCTGCCGGAGGTCACCGCCAGACTGTAGCGGTAGGCGTAGCCCCGGGTGATCTTGGGCGCCGGCGGCTGCCATTTGGCCCGCCGATCGGCCAATTCACTCTCTGGAACGTTCAGGGTCAAGGTCTTGTTGGGAATATCAATGGCAATCAGGTCGCCTTCCTGGATCAGGGCGATGGGGCCGCCGGCGGCGGCTTCCGGCGAGATATGGCCGATGGCGGCGCCCCGGGTCCCGCCGCTGAAGCGGCCGTCGGTGATCAGGGCCACGTCCCGGTCCAGACCCATACCGGCAATGGCGGCGGTGGGGGAAAGCATTTCCCGCATGCCCGGGCCGCCTTTAGGTCCTTCGTAACGGATGACGATGACTTCGCCGGGCTTGATGGTGTTGGCCATGATGGCTTGCGAGGCCGCCTCCTCGGAGTCGAACACCCGGGCCCGTCCTTGCCGTTGCAGCATGGCCGGATCCACCGCCGATTGTTTCACCACTGCGCCCTCCGGGGCCAGGTTGCCGTGCAGGATGGCGATGCCGCCTTGGGTATGGTAGGGATGCTGCAGGTCCCGGATGACCTCGGGATCCAACACCCGGGCGTTGGCCAGGTTGGCGGCCACGGACTTGCCGGTCACCGTCAGGGGCTCTCCGGCAATGAGGCCGGCTGCCAACAGTTGGGCCATGACCGCGGGCACGCCGCCGGCCCGGTCCAGGTCTTCCAGGTGGTGTTTGCCCGCCGGGCTGAGGGAGCAGATGTGGGGGGTCTGTTCACTGATGCGGTTGAAGAGGTCCAAGGTCAAGTTCAGACCTGCTTCATGGGCCATGGCCGGGATGTGCAGCACGGTGTTGGTGGAGCAGCCCAGGGCCATGTCCACCGCCATGGCATTCTGGAAGGCGGTCAGGGTGGCGATATCCCGGGGGAGCAACTGCCGCCGGACCAGCTCCATGATCTGCAGGCCCGCCTGTTTGGCCAGCCGGTAGCGGGCCGCACAGACCGCGGGGATGGTGCCGTTGCCGGGCAGGGCCAACCCCAGGGCTTCGCTCAGGCAGTTCATGGAGTTGGCGGTGAACATGCCGGCGCAGGACCCGCAGCCCGGACAGGCCGCATCTTCCAGGTGGCGGAGCTCGTCTTCCGCCAGCCGGCCGCTTTTCACCGCGCCGACCCCTTCAAAGACGGTGATCAGGTCCACGGCTCGACCCTGATAGGTGCCCGCCAACATGGGGCCGCCGCTGATGATGATGGCGGGGATGTTGAGGCGCAGGGCGGCCATGATCATCCCCGGGATGATCTTATCGCAGTTGGGGATCAGCACCAGACCGTCGAACGGGTGGGCCATGGCCATGACTTCGATGGAGTCGGCGATCAGTTCCCGGGAGGCCAGGGAGTATTTCATGCCGGTGTGGTGCATGGCCAAGCCGTCGCAGACGCCGATGACCCCGAATTCAATGGGGGTGCCGCCGGCCAGTCGCACGCCGGCCTTGACCGCCTCACCGATCTTGTCCAGATGGATGTGGCCGGGGATGATCTCGTTTTTGGCGTTGGCAATGCCGATGAGGGGACGGCTGATCTCGGTGTCGGTCAATCCCAGGGCTTTCAACAGGGACCGGTGGGGGGCCTTCTCCAGGCCGGTCTTCATCAGGTCGCTACGCATTGAACAATCCTTTCTGATCCTGGAGGCGTTCTTCAATCACCCCTTGCAGGACCGCTCTGGTCTTTTCCGCATCCAGCTGGCGTTTGGTGAACTCCACCCGATGATCGGCGCCCACGAGGGACGGATCCGGCTCGATGGTGAGGCGCAGGTTGAATTTTTCTTCCAGTTCGCCCAGATGCCGGCGTTTTTTATTGAGTAGGTAGCCGCACACTTCCAGGGGCAGATAGGCTCGCACTTCCTGGATGTCGTTACGGGCCGCCTCATGGCAGATCTTGCGCAGCACGCTGAGGCCGCTGGCCTCCGGGGACCGGATCACTCCCCGCCCCCGGCAGTGGGGGCAGGTGATGTAGAGGCTGGTGGCCATGGCGGACCGCAGCCGCTGCCGGGACATCTCCAGCAGGCCGAACTTGGAGATCTGGCCCACAGTCACCCGGGCCTTTTCTTTCTTCAGGGCGGTTTTCAGCGCCTTCTCCACCTCTTTCCGGTGCTTGCGGTCCTTCATATCAATGAAATCTATGACAATCAGACCACCCAGGTCCCGGAGCCGCAACTGTCGGGCGATCTCCTCGGCGGCCTCCAGATTGGTCTTGAAGGCCGTCAGCTCAATATCTTTGGGCGAGATGCAGCGGCCGGAATTGACGTCGATGGCCACCAAGGCTTCGGTGGGATTAATGACAATACTGCCCCCGGACTTGAGGGGGACCTGATTGTCAAAGAGCCGCTCCAGCTGTTCCTCGATCTGATACTTGGAGAAGATGGGCCGTTTTTCTTTGTAGAGCTTCAGGGCCTTGGTGTGTTTGGGCGAAAAGGCCTTGAAAAACTTCTTAATCTGGTTGAAGGTCTCCGGATCGTCAATGAGGATTTCGTTGATATCAGCGGTGTAGTAATCCCGGATGGTGCGGATGACCAGATCAAGTTCCTTGTAAATCAGCGCCGGGGCCGGTGAAGTGCCGGCGTTGCGCTTGATCTCCTCCCAGAGATTGAGGAGATACTGGTAGTCTTTGATCAGGTCCCGCTTCTTGGCCGTTTCACTGGCCGTGCGGACGATGAGGCCGACTCCCGGCGGCAGGTTGAATTCTTTGATCAGCGCCTTCAGCTCCTGACGTTTGGCCTCATCCTCAATCTTCCGGGAGATGCCCAACTGCTCTTGACCGGGCAGCAGGACCAGGAAGCGGCCGGGGAGTGAAATGTAGGTGGTCAGGTAGGCGCCTTTGGCAGCAATCTCTTCTTTGATCACCTGCACCAGCAGCTCCTGCCCCTTCTTTAGGACTTCCTGGATCTTAGGGCGGCTGCGACTGCCCACCTCCTGCTGGAAATATTCCGGGTGGACTTCCGAAATGGGTAAGAAGCCCTGCCGCTCAGGGCCATAGTGGATGAAGGCGGCCTGCAGGCTGGGCTCAATATTGGAAATTACCCCCTTGTAGATATTCCCCTTCAACTGCTCCTTGCTGGCCACCTCCAGGGCGAACTCTTCCAGCCGGCCGTCTTCCACGATGGCCACCCGGAACTCTTCGGGGTCAGAGGCATTGATGAGCATTTTGGCCGGGGCCGGGGGGGGCTCGGCATGGATCGCCTCGCTGCCGGCAGGTGCCGCCGACGCCGGTTTGGCGTCGCTATGAGCCGGGCGGGTAGTCTTTTTCTTCGCTGATGGCATGTAGTTTAGTGGGGCAGGGGGTTTGGAATCCGGCTTTCTCAGCCCAAAAGGCAATGTATTTCCAATAACTAGTCAATTTAGTATAGCTTTTTTGCCTTTTATTGTCAATGTCTTTTATCTTCACAAGGGAATTTTGCCGCCCTCGGGCCGCGCCCTGGTTCATAACTAGCAGGTTGTTGAAAACGTGCTCGTAGGGGAGGGGGGCAGGGAATAAGTGGCCAGTGGCCAGTGGCCAGTGGCCAGTGGTAAGGGAATAGGGAATAGGGAATAGGGATGAGAGATCACCGGGCCACCTGCCCGCTACTGCCCCCTCCCCTACAACCATCCCCCAACCCCCACGGCAGCTTTTGGCTCCGCCAAAAGCTGAACAAGAGGGATATCCTCCCACCATCAACTGTGGCCAGGAGTTTTTCAACACCCTGCTCGTTGGAGGAAAAGGTGAAGGGGCTGGGCCCTTTGACCCCCTCCCCTGGAAGCAGTTTTTTCCTCCGTTACCTCATGCCAGGTGGAAAAAACTTGGGGAAACCGGCCACTCTTGCTATATTTTCTACTGACCGGCCGCCTGTCTCCGAATACCCCGGACCCCGCGGTGGGCGGGGGACTTTTCCGGGACGAACCGATACCTACAGCCACAGGGAGGCGGGCAGTGATCACCTTGCCGAGACAGGGGGCGGTGAAATGCGGCCCCTGCGGCTGCCGGGCCGCAGATTCCAGTGAGTCGGGAGGGTAGCCCTACCCATGCAACCTCAGGAGACTATGCCGTTGGCCGAGGTCCTCCGGGAGATGGACCTGGCCTTTATCGCCGCCGGCGACCACAGCATCACCGTCACCGAGGCGGTGAAATTCCTCCACCATCCCCACTTTGTCTTTCTGGATGTCCGCACCCCAGAGGAGCGGGCCCACCTGACCTTTCCCTTTGCCCTGCACATCCCCCTGCGGGAGTTGCCCGACCGCCTGGGGGAGCTGCCCCGGGACCGATTTTTCATCACCTTCTGTTTCAATGGCGCCCGGGCCATCCTGGCCTATGCTTTCCTGCGTACCCAGGGGATTGATGAAGTCAAGGCCTTGGAGGGTCGGGTGCAGGAGCTGGCCGAAGCCATGTCCCCCGGCCGTCTCAAGCTCGCATAGGGTGTAAAGAAGTGTTGGTAGGGACGGGGGCCAAGGGGCCCAGCCTCCTGCATCCTCCCCTACAACCTTTCTCCAACCTTGATTGCAGCTTTTGGCTACACCAGAAGCTGAACATGAGGGATATCCTCTCACCCGCACGTATGGCAAGGAGTGTTGCAGCCAAGTGGCAGGGCTCCGGCCCAAGGTGCATTGTCAGGAGAAGGTACGATGACGCCGAAGAGGTTCAAATACTTCTGGGGTTCAAAGACCTCGGTGGGGATCTCCGGTCTGCTGCAGACCATGCAAAATATCATTGTGGTGGGCCTGTGCCTGCTCATTTTCTGGATCATGTTGGTGCAGATGTATCAGACCAGTCTGGAGACGCTGGGGCGGAAGAACTTCCGGGATATTGCCGGCCATCTGATTTACATCTTCGTGCTGGTGGAACTCTTCCGGCTGCTGATCTACTATCTGGAGGAACAACGCATCCTGTTGGGCACGATCGTGGAAGTAACCATAGTCAGCATGCTGCGGGAGGTTATCCTGGAGGGCATCCTGAACATCTCCTGGGAGCGGGTCCTCGCCCTCTGCGGCCTCCTGCTGACCCTGGGCGCCATTATGTATACGCATTATCTCATGGTCAAAGACCGGCCCAAACTGGAGCAGATCACCATCATGGAGCCTCCCCGGGACAGCACCTGAGCGGTTGCCGGACGGGGACGGTTTCCGGGCGCAAACCATCGCCATGGCGCCCTTGGCTAGCAAAACGTTTGCAATCCATTGTCAGGGCGCCGAGGGGGGGTGGCCCTGATGGTTCCTAAGCCTGAGAGGAAATTTGGTTTACAAGCACACAAGAGTCAGGTATAGTTATTAATTCAGAACCAGAAATGATTCATGCCGGTCCGGCGACCGATGCCGGGCGGTTTCCCGGGATGACCGTGAATAAGTTGCCAGGTTTTCTGAAGAAAAAGAAATTGTTGGACGACCCCCAGCTGTCCGCGGATATGTGTCGTACGTACGGCGACCTGTTTGCCGAGGCCGGCTGGTTGGCCGATGCCCTGGATTTCTATCTCAAAGGACCGGTTGCCCAGGGATTGGCCCGTCTGGAGACCTTGGCCGTGGAAACCGGGGATGCCTTCCTCTTGGAGCGCCTTCTGCAGGCCCAAGGCCGGGAGGCTCCGGAGTTATGGCGTCAGGTGGCGGTGACCGCCGAGGCTGCGGGCAAAGAGACTCTGGCACATTGGGCCCGGGAGAGAAGCGGCCAGGCAGGGGATGCCGCCTCCACTCAGGCAGCGCCGCCGGCTTCCAGGAGAGCACATGCCCACGATGCTTGACTACTACCGCATTCTGGGTGTGTCGCCCCGGACGGAGTTGGCCGAGATCAAACGGCGTTACCGCCTGCTGGCCCTCAAATACCATCCAGACCGAAATCCCCGCAATCCCCAGGCTGCCGCCCGGTTCCGGCAGGTGGCCGAGGCCTATGCCGCGATCTGTAGCCGCCGCCAACAGTCTCCCTCGCCGCCACCCCACAGTCGCCCCACGGAAGCAGAGGAGCGCCGCTATCGGGCTTTTGCCCGGCAAAACCTGGCCGACTTCTTTGACGGGGAGGGTGCCGGGGGGGAGGTCCACGGCTATACCGGTCCCGATTTCCGCTATGATCTGCAGATTCCCTTCTTGACCGCGGTGCGCGGTACGGAGCAGGAGATTGTCTGCCAAGTCCTGGTATCGTGCCGTCATTGTCAAGGTACCGGTATGCAGCCCGGCACCGGCTACCAGGACTGCCCCACCTGTCAGGGCCGCGGTCGCATGACCAAGACGCCCGGGCAGTTGCGCCTCGGGGTGGTGTGTGAGGATTGCCAGGGCCATGGCAAGGTGATGTGCGCGCCCTGCCTCTTCTGCCAAGGCTTGGGTCACCGTTTGGAGTCTAGGAAGTATCGGGTCAACATCCCTTCCGGCATTGAGGACGGCACCCGCATCCTCATCCTGGGGGAGGGGGGGGAAGGCTTTTCCTCGGGGCATAACGGTCATCTGGTGATCGTGGTGCATGTGGAGCCCCACGGGTTTTATACCCGGCACCGCAATGATCTCTATGCCACCGTAGCTGTCAGTATGGCCCAGGCCGTGCTTGGCGACATCATTGAAATTCCCACGCCCTGGGGACCCCGGTCCATGGAGTTGCCCCGGGGCAGCCGCTCCGGCCAGAGCTTTCTCTTCCCCGGGCTGGGCATTCCGGCCAACGGCAACGGCAGGGCTGGTGATCTAATCATCACCATAACTGTGCGGGACGACGCTGCCGGCCGGGTGGCTAACCATCAGCCCGGCAGCGGCAGCGAAACCCAGGTGAACGAGTCTCCATGACTGACAAAGGCAGCCAGACCGTTCTGCACGACGGCTTCACCCATCTGGATGATCAGGGGCAGGCGCGGATGGTGGATGTGGGCCACAAAGCCGCCACCCACCGTCAGGCGGTGGCTGTCAGCACCATCTATCTGGGGCCCAAGGTATTCCAGTTGCTGCTCAGCGGCGGCTTGCCCAAGGGCGATGCCTTGGCCACCGCCCGCCTGGCAGCCATCATGGCCGTCAAACAGACCCCACACCTCATCCCCTTGTGCCACCCCCGCCTGGCAGCCATCATGGCCGTCAAACAGACCCCACACCTCATCCCCTTGTGCCACCCCATTAATCTCACGGCAGTGGAGGTAACCTTCCATCCCGAACCCGGCGATTACCGTCTCACCGTCGAAGTGCTGGTCAGGACCCGGGCCCAGACCGGTGTGGAGATGGAGGCCTTGACCGGTGCGGCGGTGGCGGCGCTCACCATCTATGATATGTGCAAAGCAGTGGACAAGGGCATGGTCATTGAACGGATCTTGCTGCGACAGAAAAGCGGCGGCAAAAGCGGCGATTACCATTTTCAGGCCGCAGCCCCGGAGGATAACTCTCATTAGGCAAGGGAGGCAGGCAGGGACATGGAAGAGCATCAACTCATCCGATTCAAACTTTCCCTGGAGGAGCGGCTGCGGGAACTCCTCGGCGAGGCCGAGAAAACCGTCAGTGGCATGTCGGATGCCCTGGATACCTTCCCCGACCCCACAGACCGCGCCACCCTGGAGACCGACCGGAACTTTACCCTGCGCATCCGGGATCGGGAACGCAAACTGATCGGCAAGATTAAAGAGGCGCTGGAGCGCATCGAAAACGGCACCTACGGCTATTGCGAGGAGTGCGGCGAACCCATCGGTGAGAAGCGCCTCCAGGCCCGCCCCGTCACCACCCTGTGCATAAAATGCAAGGCCAGGCAGGAGCAGCAGGAGCGGCTGCGCCGATCCTGACCTGCGGGCCGGTCCAGCCGCCGGGCGGATCTCTTTGGCCGTGGTCCGCCCTGCGGTTGCCTCTTGCTACCCGCCCACATCCCCATTATCATGAACCGCATTGATGTCAAGGATCTGACCCAGAGTGAGTTTGAGCAGCTCATGGTGGAGTGGGGCGAGGCCCCCTTCCGGGCCCGCCAGATCCAGAAATGGCTCTACAAAGGCATCCACCACGTTGACGAGATGACGGATGTCAGCAAGAAGGTGCGCGACCTTCTCCAGGAACGGGCCATCATCAGCAACCTCCAGGTCATAGCCCGGCAGGTCTCCCGGGATGGCTGCCAGAAGTTTTCTTTCCGGCTGGCCGACGGCCTGGTCATCGAGAGTGTGCTCATCCCTGAGACCGGTCATTACACCCTGTGCCTCTCCTCCCAGGTGGGCTGTGCCCAGGGGTGCCGATTCTGCCTCACGGCCCAACAAGGCTGGCGGCGCCACCTGCGGCCGGCAGAGATCGTCAACCAGATCTTGGCAGTCCGCTCCCTGATACCCGCCAAGCCGGCCATCACCAACCTGGTGTTCATGGGGATGGGCGAGCCGTTGGCAAATTTTGACAACGTGGTCAAAGCGTTGACCATCATCCGGGCACCCTGGGGATTGAACTTCTCGGCCCGACGGGTGACGGTGTCTACTGTGGGCCTGGCTCCCCTGATACCCGCCCTGGGCCAGGCAGTCCAGGTCAACCTGGCGGTGTCCCTCAACGCCCCCAACGATGCCCTGCGGGCCCAGCTCATGCCCGTGGCCCGGCGTTATCCCCTGGCCGAGGTCCTGGCCGCTTGCCGGGCCTTCCCGCTGCCACCCCATCGGCGCATCACCTTTTCCTATGTGCTGCTCCGGGGCGTGAATGATGCGCCGGCGCAGGCCCGGGAGTTGGCCCACCTTTTGCGGGGGCTGAAGGCCAAAATCAACCTCATCCCCTTTAACCCTCATCCCAGACTGCCTTTTCAGGCTCCCGAAGAGGACGCTGTCTTGGCTTTCCAGGACATCCTGATCCGGGCCCACTATACCACCTTGATCCGGGAGAGTCGGGGGGCGGACATCAGTGCGGCCTGCGGCCAATTGGCCGGGGAGGCCGGCGGGAGTTAAACAATGTTCGTAAGGGAGGGGGCAGGGGGTATGGTCCCCTGCCACCCCTCCCCCACTCCCGACAGCCGCTTTCGGCGGCGCCGACAGCTGAACATCGGGGATGCCGCGGATTAGCGGGGCAGGACGTACGGCAGGTTGGCGGCATCCCGGTTGGGGAAATTCATGGCCCGGTTGTACGCCCGCTGGCCTACCCCCACCAGGCGATCGTCCCGGAAGACCAACGGCGTCAGACCGCCTCGGATCGTCTCACTGCCTTCCGAATCCATGGTGTGCGTCTGATACATCAGGACGCTCAGTCCGATCTGGCTGTCGGCCTCGGTCACCCGGGGAGGTCCCATCTTGGCCACCACCTCCTGTTTGGTCATCCCGGGCCGCACTTCTTGCAGGCTGAAATAGGTGTCCCACATCTTGCTGTCAAAGCGTGGGTAGAGGATATTGCCGCAGGCCGGCAACCAGCCCAGGAGGGCGGCCAGCAGGAGGAACAGTGCCCATTTCATACCGAATTCTCCTCAGGTTAACGATGGGTAAAGAGGTCTCTTACCGGACTGCAGCTCTGCGGCGTCGGAGCTCCCGGTTGCTTGCCTGGTGAAGGAGCAGGGAAACCCGGGCAGCAGGTGGTTCCAGGGCTGCGGCCGGTTAGAGATCCTGCAGCAGGGCTGCTGCCAGGGTCTTGAGCTCCCGGAAGCGGGAGGTCAGGGAGATCAGGGAGAGTTTGCCCTTCAGTCCCTGCCGTTCCACCATCCCGGCATTGGGGGCTAAGGCCGCCAGCCGTTGCAAGGCCGCGGCCGCCACCTGGGGGTCAGGGTAATCCAGGAAGAGCATCAACCCCCGCCAGTCTTCCGGCAGATCAAATTGTTCCAGAAACTTCCGGGCTGCTTCCGGGAACACCGGGGTGGCCCGCTGAGATTCCAGGGCCGCCAGGGCCTTTTTATACTCCGGCCGTTGTTGTTTGCCGGCAAACAGGGCTTCGGCCTGTTTCAGCGCTTCCCGGCGGACTTTTTCCTGTTCTTGCTGCCGCCGTCGGCCGGTGGGTTTAGGTTCTGGGCGGATATGGCGGGAGCCGTCCCGGCGGCGGTCGATTTCCCGCCAACTGGGCCGTTCCCGTTCTTCGTCGCCGTCTCTATCCGGTGCCATGGGCAAGATCTCCACGATTAATCAACCGCAGCCGCTGGTTTCCGGCGCCTGCGATGGGTTCGGTATGGATGGTATGAGGGCAGATTCCCGGCCGGGCGGCTTTCGGCCAGGAGGCCCCGGTGAATCTAGCAGGCTGTTGAAAAAGGGCTCGTAGGGGAGGGGGCCAGGGGGCACAGCCCCCTGCCCCCTCCCCTACAATTCCTTCCCCAACCCCGACAACCGCTTTTGGCGCCGCCAAGAGCTGAAAAATAGCGATATTCTTCCACCATCAACTGTGGCCGGGAGTTTTTCAACACCCTACTAACGGCCGTTTTTCTTGCCGCCGTTAGCAGAGCCGGTTTTCCTCCACCTGAGGGACGGGGCCATGGAACAGGCTCATGGCCCGGCTGAGCCCGGCCAGGAGCATGGCTTCGGCAGCCGAGGCGGCCCGAGCTACCATGACCCGCACCAACGCCTCTTCACCGGGGTAGAAGGGGCTGAGGACATACTGTTCCACCGGTTCCCCCAATTGGGGGCGGCCGATTCCCACTTTCAGCCGCACGAATTCCGAGGTGTGCAGCGTCTGGATGATGGAGGCGATGCCCCGGTGCCCGCCGGCGCCGCCCCGGCCGACAAACTTCAGGCGCCCCAGGGGCAGATCCAGGTCATCGTGGATGATGAGTAAGTCGGCGGCACTGACCTCAAAGTAAGCCATCAGACGGAAGACCGCCCGGCCGCTCAGGTTCATGAAGGTGTCGGGTTGGGCCAACACCACTTGCTGGCCGGCAAAGCTGCCTCGGCCCCAATGGGCGGAGCAGCTGTGTTCCCGCAGGCTGATGCCCCATCGGGAGGACAAGGCCTCCACTACCTGGAACCCGATGTTATGCCGGGTTTTTTTATATTTTGCCCCTGGATTGCCCAGGCCGATGAACAGATGCACAGCAAACCTTCCTCACACACTTTGCCGGCGGGCCAGGCGCCGGCACAACACGTTTACGAGTAGGTTGGGGGAACAGTTTTCCAACAAGCGGTGAAACAACTGCCATTTTCAGCTCTTGGGGTAGCCAAAAGCTGCTGTCAGGGTTGGGGTAGGGATTACGGACACTTTTTCAGCACCCTGTTACGAACAGGTTTTCGATCCCCCTCCGAGTCGGTGCCGGCGGACGGGGGCAGAGTTTCCCCTGGGAAAGCCACCGGCAGTCCTCACCGGCCGTCCCGCCGTGGGTCCAGCGAGGTTCCCTGCGAATCAGACAAAGAGAGAGCTGACCGAATCCTGCTGATGGATGCGTTTGATGGCCTCTCCCAGCAGAGGTGCCACCGACAGCACTTTGATCTTGTCACAGGCCGCCCCTTCGGGGGAGAGGGGAATGGTGTCGGTGGTAATCAAGCTGCGGAGGAGCGAATTTTTTATGGTTTTGACGGAGTCGCCGGCCAGCACCGGATGGGTCACGCAGGCATGCACGGCCCGGGCCCCATGGCGCATGAGCACTTCTGCGGCCATGCTCAGGGTAGCGCCGGTGTTCACCATATCATCGATGATGACCGCTTCTTTGCCCCAGACGTTGCCGATGAGGGTCATGCCGGAGACCACCGGCCCCTCCCGCCGCTTGTCAATGATGGCCAGAGTGCCCTGCAGGTGCCGGACAAAGCCCCGGGCCCGCTCCACGCCGCCGGTATCCGGGGAGACGATGGCCAGGTCAGGGGCGAAATGTTGTTTGATGTATTCCAGCAGGACCGGCTTGGCATACAGATGGTCCACCGGGATATTGAAAAACCCCTGGATCTGGCCGGCGTGCAGGTCCATGGTCAACAGCCGTTGGGCTCCGGCGGTGGAGATCAGGTCGGCCACCAGTTTGGCCGCAATGGGCATCCGGGGGGCGATCTTGCTGTCCTGCCGGGCATAGGCATAGTACGGCACCACCGCGGTAATACAGCCTGCGGAGGCCCGTTTCAGGGCGTCGATGATGACCAGCAGCTCCATGAGGTGTTCATTCACCGGCCGGCAGGTGGGCTGAATGACATAGACATCCCGGCCCCGGACATTTTCCTTGATTTCCACGATGATTTCGCCGTCGGAAAAACGGCCCACGGAGGCCTCCCCCAAGGGGATGTCCAGATAGGCGCAGATCTTTTCGGCCAACGGGCGGTTGGCATTGCCTGAAAAGACCTTCAGGTTCGGGCGCCCGGTCTTGGCCGGAAAACTCTCCATACAGGTATAGGCAGTCATGGCAATCCCCGCACGGCGGCGGTCCAGTACCCGGTTTGGGCTTGCAATTGCGCCGCGGCCGCCGCGGCGCTGCTTGGGTCCGCGAACAGACCGAAGACGGTGGGTCCGCTGCCGCTCATCAATACCCCCTGGGCCCCCAGGCGCTGCAGGGCCTCTTTGCAGAAGGCCACTTCGGGATGGCGCCGCAACGTGACACCCTCCAGGTCGTTGTGTAGCCAGGTGGCCGGGTGTTCCCGGAGCATGTGGGCCACCTGAGAATCATCCGGAGGGTCAAAGGGGGGCTGTAAGCCGGCATATACCGAGGCGGTGGACACCGCCACCCCAGGGTTGGCCAACGCCAACCACATCGGCGGCAGCACCACGGGGGTTAAGCGGTCGCCGATCCCCCGGGCCAGGGCCGGTCCATCCAAAAGGAAAAAGGGGACGTCCGCCCCCAAGGTGCGGGCCACTTCGGCCAGACGGGCGGGCGTCAGCGGTGTGCCCGTCGCCTCATTCAGTGCCCGCAGGACGCCGGCGGCATTGCTGCTGCCACCGCCCAGACCGGCGGCCACCGGAATGTGTTTGCGCAGTTCCACATGCACCCCGAAGTGCTGCCCGGTGGCCTGCTGAAAGGCCAACACCGCCCGGACCGCCAGGTTGCCGGCGTCCCGGGGCAGGTCCGGTCGGCTACACTCACAGGTAAGGCCCTCTGCCTGCAGATGCAGCCGCAGCTCATCGGCCAAGCTGATGGGCTGCATGATGGTCACCAGGTCATGGTAGCCGTCGGGCCGCCGCCGCACCACCTTCAGATAGAGGTTTACTTTGGCCGGACAGGTGAACGTCAGCACGGCCATCAGCTGCCCGGTTTGGTCACCTCTTTGACATAGCGCATGCGCAGATCATACAGGAGGTGGTCAAAAATGTTTTCTTCTTCCGGGGTCAGGTTATTCCGGGTCTTTTCCCGCAGCAGCCCCAACAGGTCTATGGTCTGTTTGGCCAAGGGAAGGTTCTTGGTGGCCACCCCGGTCTCCGGATGGGGCAGATCCCCGAAATGGAAGAACACTGAAGTGCCCAAGGACATGATGAAAGACGCAAAGGTGATCTCCGGCAAAGGTCCTTCGGCATTGCTGCCGGCGTCGGCGGCGGCTTTGCCGGACTCGGCCTCATAGGCCTCTTTGGCGGCCTCCCGCTGCCGGGATTCCTGGCGCAGGCGCTCTTTTTCTTCTTCTGTCTGCTGGAAAAAACGACGGTCGTGGACAGTGAAACCCTTGTCCTCAGGTTCGGTCATGGTTTTTTTCACCCTTCCCTGCAGATGTGGAACACGGAGAGCTGACCGGGGGGATCAGTCCCACCTGGCAACAGTATATCACAGGGTCGGCAGGGCGCCAATGGCCTCTTGAGCCCGGCAGGCAGCGCCAGGGGGCCTTGCCGGCCGCCAGGGGAAGAATCCCTCTCCCCTGTGGGGGGGAGAGGGACGGCGTCTAGCAGGCTGTTGAAAAACTCCTTGCCATAATTGATGGTGGGAGGATATCCCTAGTTTTGAGCTTTGGCGTAGCCAAAAGCTGCCGTTGGGGTTGGGGGAGGGGTTGTAGGG
>FWPV01007933.1_pt1 | contig 18911 bp, 17 predicted proteins | sample 2228371 | NCBI WGS metagenome assembly FWPV01 (sample SAMEA103939776, study PRJEB20133) | metagenome
CCTGCCCCCTCGCCCATAAGCCACGCGGTGTCAAATTTCGTAAACATCCAGATGCTCCGAAGAAGGATGACAACGAATAGAATTCCCCGGATGTGGGGGAGCGTGATGTGAATGAACCGACGGAAGGCGGAGGCCCCATCCACTTTGGCAGCCTCGTAGAGCTCGGGAGGGATGGTCTGAAGTCTGGCGAGGATGCTCAACAGAACAAAGGGGAAAAACTGCCAGATACTCATCACGATGAGCGAAAGCATAATATGATCTGCCCCGAGCCAGCTGATTGGATCCCTCACAATTCCGAGGGAGAGAAGCCAATAGTTGACAACCCCGTAGGTATCATTGAGCAGCCACTTCCACAAGATCACTGCCACAATCGTAGGAATCATATAAGGGAATAAGACGATCCCGCGAACCCAACCCCTCCCCAGAAAGGTCTCGTTTAAGATGAGAGCAGCTACTACTCCCAAGAGGATTTGGAAGATTATCGTCCAAAATGAATAGACCACCCCCAGCCAGAGGCTCGACCAGAATTCCTGGTCCTTCCAGAGGTAGAAATAGTTTTCGAGACCGACGAATTTTTCTTCGGGAAAGAATGAGTGTTTTTCCAACAGACTGAGCCAGAGGGAGTAGGCTACGGGATAGAGGGTGAGACCAAGGATCAGGACAAGAGCCGGAGTGATGGTGAGGATTCCTGTGAGCTGCTCCCGCCGCCTTGTCTTGCTCATGGCAAAAAAGTGCCGACGGCGCACGATTCCTGTGTTTGCGATGATGAGCTCAAAGAGAGATCGCGCCCGAGACAAACCCACCGGCTGGGTTTCAGGATTACGCATCCCTTTCATCGTCTTCGCTTAAGAACGAGGGTTATCCACATACTCCTTCCCCTACGGAGGAAGGAGTATGTAGACGTAAAGGCTATTATGCTTCATGCATTACCAGCGCTTGTAACCCAGTTTGGTAATCAACTCCTCTGCCCGGGTCTGGGCTTTGGCTGCCGCCTGAGCCGATGGCATTCCTCGGACAGCATCGGTAATCATGTCGGGAACGATGCCGGATCCGAGGATCTCCAAGCCAAAGGGGAGCCTTAGGTCGTCCCACTCCACGACCAGGGTGGGCTTAGCTCGACCCGTTTCAAAATAGAAATATTGCATATCCTGCCATTCTTTCCATTTGCGAACCATCTCGTTGGCCTGGTAGGCGGGGTTGTTGCGCACCGATTTGAGCGTCGGAAGAAGGTGAATCGGAACGGTATGGAGGTACTTGATGTAGTTCTCTTCTTTAAAGAAGAATTTCAGAAACTTTGCAGCCTCTTCTGGGTACTTAGCGTTCTTGAAGATCATCCAGGGCTCAGCATCGATCTGGGCTGCGGTCTCCTTCCCGGAGGGTCCCCGAGGTTTCACCATGACTCCGAAGTGGTCAGGGTTGGCCATCTCTTTTGGCGCATACTTTTCGATATAACCTGCCCCGCGACCGTAACCCTGGTAAAGCATGGCAGCCTTGCCTGTCGCAAGGTTCGCAAAGGTATCGAGGTATCCGTGACCCAACCAACCAGGCGGGAGAACCGTGTCGTTTAGCTTCTTGTAAAAATCGATGACCTCAACGACCTCCTTGGAGGTGAAAAGAGGCCGACCTGTTGCGCGGTCAAAGAGTTGTCCACCGTTCGCTTTGGTCAGTTCGCCAACCAAAATATTGATGAAGAGGCCCACTCCTGGGAGGGAGAGACCATAACGGGTCACCCGACCGTCCTTGTCTCGCTCCATTAAGGCTTGAGCCACTTTGATGAAGTCATCCCAAGTCTCCGGTGGTTTCAACCCTTTTGCCTTAAAGATGTCTTTGCGATAGATGAGAAGCGAAGTTGCCGCCGAGTGAGGGATTCCATAATACTTCCCATCATGGAAGCATTGTCTCCGGACGGCCTCCCAGATATTGTCCCGTCCAACAGAAGCCGCGATATCCTCCTGGTCACGCAGGAGGCCCTTCGCAAAGAAGGAAGCGCACGTCACGGCTTGGCCATGGGAGGCATCCGGGGGCGCGCCTGCAGCAAGACTTGCCGTGAGTTTGGCCTCGAGATCTCCCCAAGCCAGTGCTTCCTGCTTTATCGTGACGTCAGGATTGATTTTTTCATAGCTGTCAATGATCTCTTGGAAAGCCTTCACGGATTGGGGTTCGGTTTCTGTATGCCAGATCCGAACAACCTTCTTCTCCGCAGAGAAAATGGTCATAGGAATGCAGAAGATGCCCATTGCAATGAGCAAAGCCATTACCGCCGTCTTTTTTCTTCGTAACATGAATGCCCCTCCTTTCTTTTCAGCGATTGGAATTGAGATCCTTCAAAATGATAAATTTCCACTCTCACCTCCCTTCCCATTAAATTTTGAGGGCAACCTCCTCCCCCTCAAGCAGGGCTTCCATCACCTCCCTTGGTTTTGAAGCATCGCCGATAACATAGATCTCAGGCACTTTTCCTTCCAAGGACTTGACGATTTCATCGTTAGGGGTTGAACCCAACGCGAGGACCATGGTGTCGAAGCCTCCGAGCTTCTTCTTTCCTTTTGAATCTTCTTCGACCCATAGCCCATCTTTCTCAAAGCGGACGACCTTCGTCGAGGTGAGGATTTGGACTCCTTTCTCCCTCAGCCTCTTGTTCAAGAAATATTGAAGATGGGCAACCAGATCGAGGGCGATTCCCTCACGCATCTCCACGATCGTTACCTCTTTCCCGATTTCCGAAAGGTAGTCTGCCACTTCAGCTCCGATTCCTCCGCCCCCAACCACAAGGATCCTTTTTCCGAGAAGGACAGAACCCAGAAGGGCGGTCTCCACGGTGATGACCCCAGCCTCCTCGATCCCCTCAATGGCTGGAAACAATGGTTTGCTTCCGGTAGCGACGATCACGACATCAGGCTTTCCTCTTCTCAATGACGCTGGGGCAAAGGACTTTTTCAGCCAGATTCTTATGGGAAGGTTTTGAACCCGCTTGACCAGATAATCGATGAATTCCCTCAAAACCTCCTTCCTTGGGGGGAGGGCGGCAAGGCAAAAATTCCCTCCCAGTCTTTCCCTTTCTTCGTAAATTGATACGTTGTGACCACGTAGGGCTGCGATCTCAGCGGCCTTCATTCCAGCTGGACCTCCTCCCACGACCCAAACCTTTTTCACCTTTTCTGCTTTCCCGAGCCTGAAGACCCCCTCCCGCCCCGTTTCTGGATTGACGGCGCATTGAAGGGGGCCCTTTCGGATGCTCAAAATGCAACGGTTGCACGAGATGCACGGAATGATTTCTTCCCTTCTTCCTTGAAGCGTCTTTGCGGGCAAGTTTGGGTCTGCAATCAAGGCCCTGCCCATCGAGACCAGGTCCGCTCTCTTTTCTTCGAGGATCTGGTTCGCAAGTTCAGGAGTTCGAATTCTGCCGACGGCGATGACGGGAATGCCGACGACCGATTTGATGCCCTGAGCGAGATGAACGAAGATTCCTTCGTCTGCATAATAGGGGGGATGGTTGAGATATCCAGACGCGGCCACACAGGCCGAGACGTGAAGGGCGTCCGCGCCATTTCTTTCGAGTGCCTTGGCGATCTCCTTCGAGTCGTCCAAGGTCAATCCTCCCTCCACATATTCATCCGCGCTGATCCGACACAGGACCAAGAAATCTGCCCCGACCTTGTTTCTCACGGCTCGCAAGACCTCGATGGGCATCTTCATCCTGCGCTCGGGATCTCCTCCGTACTCATCCGTCCTATGGTTGGAGAAAGGGGAGAGAAATTGATTCAAGAGATATCCATGGGCCATATGAATCTCGACGCCGTCCGCGCCTGCCTCCTTCACCCGGCGCGCTGCCTCTGCAAAGGCGGCGATAATCTCTTGGATCTCTTCTTGAGTGAGCTCCTTCGGCATCTCCTTTCGAACGGGACAGGGGATGGGAGAGGGGGCCACGATTGGAGCCCCTGTGAAGGAGGAGGAGGTCTGTCGCCCCGCATGATTGATCTGGATGACAATCCTTCCGCCTTCGCGATGGACTGCGACGACCAGCTTTCGAAAAGGCAAGATCTTTTCGTCTGAATCGATCAGGGCCATGTTGGGGAAAGCCCTTCCCTGCCTGAGCACTCCTGTGTGTTCAAATGTGATATATCCGGCTCCGCCTTTAACGCGAGCGACATAGTAGGCGATGTGACGATCGTTGACAAGACCATTCTCCCGTGCAAAATGGGTTGCCATGGGGGGCATCACGATCCGATTCTTCAAATCAAGATTTCCAAGGCGAAAGGGACTAAAGAGTGTTTGGAACGGTGGCACCATATTCATTCTCCCCGAAAGCCAGAAAAATCTAACGCTGAGTAAAAAAAGCTTGACATCGTTTTGTGGAAATTGTATACGAAATTGTATTCAAAAATTTAAAACACTCGAAACGTATATTAGGCAAATAAACGGAATATGTCAAGCATTAATTCTCTCCGCATCTCCAAAGAAATCGAAGATGGCATCCTGTCAGGCCAATTTAAGCCGAGAGAACGCCTAATTGAGGCAGACTTGATCCTAAGATTTGGAGTCAGCCGCACGGTGATTCGAGAGGCGTTGAAGAGGTTGGAGGCGAAGGGGCTGGTCCGATCGGCTCCGTATCGGGGAGCGATTGTTGCAGATCTTACCGTCGAGGAGATTGAGGAAATCTATTTTCTCCGGACTGAATTGGAGAAGATTGCGGCTCACTTAGTGATTCAACATATGACCCCAACGGAGATTCGATATCTAAAGAAATTTTCGAGGGAGGTCGAAAGTCACCTGCGCCAAAAGACGCGTCAGATGATTGAGATGGATTCTGAATTTCATCGCCTAATTTTCAGAGCATGTCGCAACAGGTACCTCCATGAGATGATCGATTACCTACGAACGAAGGCCCACATCGTTCGGTTTAATGCGTGGTCGATACTCCGTCGAATAGAGCAGTCCATTAGAGAACATAGGGAGATGATCCGTGCCATCGAAAACCGAAACTTATCACAATTTGAAAAACTGATTGTGAAACACCTAACCTTTTCAAAGGAAAGTTATATGCGACAGCTGAAAGGAGGTGATCTCAAAGCTCGAGATTTAACCCCCGTGAGCTCCGGGGGGCAAAGAAAAGGACGAAACTTACGTGAGTAGAAATGCCAAGAAAGGAGGCGAGAGCAATGGCTACGAAAAAGGTGAAATCTTTTATCCGCATTGTAATCGTTACAGGGATGATATTAGTAGCTCCATCTGTCCACGTTCAGGCGGCAGATTATAAAATCAGAGTCGCTAATCCTGTAGCCCCTGACCACTCATGGGGTAGAGCTGCAGTCGTATTCAAGGAAGAACTTGAGAAGTCCTCTGGTGGAAAGATCAGCGTAGACGTCCATCATGCAGGAGCGCTCGGAAAAGTCAGAGAAACGATGGAGATGGTCAGAATGGGAACATTGGAGACGGCTCTTGGAGGAGTGGCGCATATTCAAAGGAATGTACCCGAGCTGGGCATCACGGTGCTGCCTTTTCTTTGGAAGGATTTGACGCGGCTCTTCGAAGTTTTGGACGGACCCCTTGGGAAGGAACTGGAGAGAAGACTACTGTCAGCTGGTTTCTATAACCTCGGGTTTTTTGATAACGGGTTCCGTCACGTTAGCAACAACCGCAAGCCGATCATGTCGGTGGAAGACATGAAGGGTCTTAAGATCCGTACACTTCCGACCCCTGTTCACATTGCTTATTTCAAGGCCGTCGGAGCTGCTCCCACTCCTCTCGACTGGACGGAGCTTTTTGAAGCCCTGAGGACTGGGGTGGTCGATGCTCAAGAAAACCCACCTTCCATGACGTATACCGCCAAATTCTATGAGGTTCAAAAATTTTATTCCTTGACGGCGCATGTAAATGAAGTAGGTGCATTTGTGATGAGCAGAGCCTTCTATGAAAAACTCCCTAACGAGCTTCGGGCGGCGGTAAACATGGCGGCGCGCAAGGCAACGCTTTGGCAAAGAGTTGAAAACGATAAAGATAACCAGAAATATCTCATAGAGCTAGAGAAAGCGGGGATGAAGGTAAATGCGATCCCCCAGGCCGAACTTGAGAAATTTCGGAAGATAGCTCTCCAAGTTTATCCGGAGGCGGTTAAAGAATTCGGAAAAGACGGGAAAGAATTAGCGGATAAGTTTATTGAGGCCAATCGATGAGTGAATTTGTCTACGGTTAGGTGAGCTCCCGAAAACGGAGCTCACCTTTTCTCTCGGGGTAAGAAGCATGTTCTATGCTATTCTGAACCGATGGATCCGGTTCCTAAGTATTCTTTTCCTGTCAATATTAACGATCATTGTGCCGGTGGAGGTGTTTCTGAGGTACTTTTTTGGAAAGTCTCTTTATATCACGGAAGAATTCACACGGTACCTGATGGTCTGGGTTGTTTTCTTGGCCTCAAGTTTGGCCTTGAGAGAAGGTTCGCATATCAGTATTGGGATTTTAGTAAACCGCTTCAGCGGACGAACGCGTTCATGGCTGAACCTTATTGGGCAGGCCGTTCTCGTTGTTTTCCTCTTATTCCTGGTAATTGAAGGAGTTGTCGCTCTCCGTTTTCAGATGGACCAAATTATTCCTTCACTAGGGGTTCCAATCTTCTGGTTCTATCTGGCAATTCCCCTGGGAAGTTTTCTCATGATTTTGAATCTATTACCTAAAATACGGGAAAGCTTAAATGACGTTTTGGGTAGAAGCTATGCGTCAGCTACTGACAAGGAGAGAAAGGTCCTATGATTTATCTTTTTGTTGCCTTCCTTTTAACCATCCTTCTCGGCGTGCCGGTGGCTTTCTGCTTAGGCATTGCTGCCCTTGCTTTTCTGCTCATTACTGGACGTGAGTCTCTGTTGATCATCCCCACCTTAATGTTTTCAGGGATCGATTCTTTTCCTCTCATGGCTATTCCATTTTTTATCATGGCAGGGGATCTTGCCGAAAGAAGCGGCGTCCTTCCCAATCTTGTGAGCTTTGCTAAATCGCTGGTGGGGCATTTTCGGGCTGGATTGGCCCATGTGAGCATCGTGACGGAGATGCTTCTCTCTGGTGTGACCGGTACAGCTGTTGGAGATGCGGCAGCCATCGGTTCTATTTTCATTCCTAGCATGGTCAGGGAGGGATATGACAAGAAGTTCGCAGCTACGCTGACTGCTGCTGCATCGACTATGGGTCCGATCATCCCGCCAAGTGTTGGAATGCTCATTTACGCTTATGTTCAAGGGGGGACGATTTCTGTAGCCGCGCTTTTCTTGGCTGGGTTCGTTCCTGGTGTGATGGTTGGGTTAGGCTTGATGGCTGTTTCCCACATTTTAGCCAAACGTAGGAATTACCCAGTGAGTCATGAGAAATTCAGGCTTTCGCATGTCGTCAAGAGCTTTAGGGGTGCTATTTTGGGCCTGATGGTTATGATCATCATACTGGGAGGGATTCTTTCAGGGATGTTTACGCCAACTGAGGCTGGTTCGGTTGCTGTTGCTTATATCCTGATTGTTGGAATCTTTCTTACGCGTAAGCTGAGATTTTCAGACATCACTACGTCGATTTTAAATACCGCTATCACGAGCTCGGTAATCTTCATTCTGATGGCTACAGCAAAAGTCTGCGCATGGTTATTGACGAGCGCTCAAATCCCCCAGAAATGCGGGGATTTTCTAATGTCCTTGTCAACGAGTCCAGCCTTTTTCCTTACAGTTGTCATTCTTTTTTTAGTATTTTTGGGCTTCTTTATAGAGGCGATTGCGACAATGATAATGTTTGTCCCTGTGTTGGCCCCCATTGCCACTTCTTATGGAATTGAGCCTCATCATTTCGGACTTATATTTATCATGTCGGTTCAAATTGCTCTCATCACACCACCGGTGGCTCTCAGCCTCTTTGTGACGTGCAAATTGGCGGGAATCGGAATCGATGAGACCTGGAGTGAAGTCTGGCCTTTTATTTTGTTGCTGATGGGGATTTTTCTGCTGATTGCCTATTGGCCCGGAGTGACGATGTGGCTTCCCAGGTTGTTCGGATATGTGAGGTGAGACAAAAGGGTCGTACTATGATATGCTTTGCCCTGATGAAGAGAATTGATTCTAGGTCTCGCTAATCGAGATTCTAGATATCGCTTCGGATCAAAATCCAAGTGGAGGAGGTTGATAAAATGATTTACAAAGACCCAGAAGCTTACGGTGTACCTTACGGATATCGCGCACGGGTTGGTCTGATTGTGGTTGGCCCCAATCTAAATCCGACCCCAGAAATCTGTAGGATGCTGCCACCCTATGTCCAAGTGAGGGAAACGCGAATACACATGGAGCCAGTCGTTAACGTTTCGGAGTGTTCCAAACTGAGTGCCCGGCTCTCGGAACCTGCGGGGTTACTGGCCGAAGGTATGTGTTCCCCTCTCCTAGGAAACAACAGTGCTATTGCATTTGCATGTACAGCTGGAAGCTTAGTTGGGGGACCCGGGTGGGATAAAAAGGAGATAGAGGCGATGCAATCCAATAGTAAAGGAATCCCTTGTACGACAACAGCGACGGCGGCTGAGGAGGCCATGAAATTCATGGGGTTCAAAAAGATTGTAATTGCTGGTCCCTATATCGAAGAGATCAATGAGCAATTTAGGAAGTTCTATGAGGCATCTGGCTTCGAAGTCCTAAATGTGGCAGGGCTCGGGATTGAGGATCTCTATGAAATAGGGGCTACGAAGCCCTCCCAGGCTTACCAAATTGCAATGCGTGCTGTAGTACCTGAGGCTGATGGGATCTTCATCACTTGCACAAATTTCCGTTGTAGTGATGTCATTGAGGAGATTGAGAAAGATTCCGGTAAACCCGTGGTCACGTCCAATCAGGCCACGGCTTGGCATCTGATGAAGCTTTTGAAGATCAATGATCCTGTCGAGGGGTATGGAGAACTGCTTCGAAGGGTTCCCAGGACTTAGGACCATTCGAGAAGGAGATGAAATTGAAGACTCTGGGGTTTATACACACTGCCTTGGTCATGGTGGATGTGATCAAAAAGGAATTGAGCCATTTATCTTCGGCGGTCAATGCTTTTCATATTGTTGATGAAAGCCTTCTGATCGATCTGATGAAGATGGGTGGATTGGCCCCCAGAGTGATTAGAAGATTATGTGACCATGTCGTGGCAGCCGAACAATCAAGTGCGGATATCATTGTAGTCACTTGTTCGAGCATCTCTCCGGCCGTGGATGTCGCGAGAAGATTGGTCAACTCGCCTGTGCTCAAGATTGACGAACCGATGGCAGAGGTTGCGGTAGCAAAGGGCAGGAGGATCGGGGTTGTAGCCACCGTGACAACGGCCTTAGAAGCCACCTCAAATCTGCTAAAAGCGAAGGCATCAGAATCCGGGAAAGAGATTTCCATCTCCGCCGCTGTCTGTCAGGAGGCTTTCCAGGCAATGCTTCGGGGGGAAATGGAAAGACATGATCGAATGGTTTTGGAAAAGGTACTCACATTGGCTGGGGACGTGGATGTCATCATTCTCGCTCAGGGCTCCATGGCCCGGTTGGCTTTGCCTTTGAGCCAACAGGTGAGCACTCCGGTCCTATCAAGCCCGACTCTTCTTATGAGAAAGTTGAAATCGATCATTGAAGTCTCTTAGGAGAGGAATGAAGGCTTCAAAAATCCTGCTCTACGAGGACATGCATGAGGATGGGAAGGCGCTTCTTCGAGAGAAGGCGGAGCTTCTTTTTGCCCATTCTTTTGAAGAGGAGTCCTTGATCGAAGAGGCGAAGGGAGTGGATGGGATCATTATCCGGGCGAATGGGAAGGTGACGCGAAGGATCATGGAGGCGGCCCCGAAACTGAAGGTCGTGGGCAGGCATGGTGTAGGGGTGGAGAACATTGACCTCGAGGCAGCGACCGAGAGAGGAATTTGGGTGGTGAATACACCGGATGCCAATAATGTCTCGGTGGCTGAACACTTCTTCGGCCTGGCTCTTATGCTATCGAAGATGCTGAAGAAGGCTGATATCGCCCTTCGGGAAGGAAGGTTCGAAGCCCGCTACGAATACATCGGAAGAGAACTTCATGGAAAGACGCTTGGGATTCTTGGTTTTGGTCGAATCGGTAGGGCCGTTGCCCGAATTGGCCATCGAGGCTTCGATATGAGAATTCTCTACTACGATGCGGTCCGTTACGAAGAGGCGGAAAAAGAGCTGAACGCAACCAAGGTGGGCCTCGATGAAGTCTTGTCGGATTCGGACTACATTTCCATAAATCTCCCGATGCTGCCTGAGACGAAGGGTCTCCTCAAGGAGAGGGAGTTTAATTTGATGAAGCCCTCGGCTTACATCATCAATCTTGCGCGGGGCCCCATCTGGGACGAAAGGGCACTCTATGCCGCCCTAAAAGAAGGGAAGATCGCAGGAGCCGGATCGGATGTCTATGAGGTGGAACCTGCTTCGAAAGGCCATCCCTTATTCGAGCTGGAAAATTTCATCGGAACTCCCCACATGGCAGCACATACTGAAGAGGCGTTGAGGAGGATGAGCATGGTGGCGGAGGACGTGATTCGGGTTCTCGAGGGAAAGATTCCTCGACATCCTGTAAATCGACCGCGGCTCAAAGGATGAAAGGAGAGAATCATTGGGTGCATTGAGAATCTATGAAGACCTGTGCAAAGGCGTTGACGAATGTGGCATCTGTATTTACGTCTGTCCGAAAGATGTCTTCAAACCATCCGAAGGGCTGAACCGCAGGGGTTACAAGCCACCGGTGGTTTCGAAGGAAGATCAATGTACCGCTTGCGAAAACTGCATGATCTTCTGTCCTGATCTTGCCATCGTGGTTTCAGGAAAAAAGACCCGAGGGAGAGCAAAGCGATGAATGGGAATCGGGTTCTCACGGGAAGATATTTCATGATGGGCAATGTGGCTTGCGCCGAGGGTGCCCTCGCTGCAGGATGTGAGTTCGCGGCAGGCTATCCCATCACACCGGCCACAGAGGTGGCGAACCGTTTGGCGGAACGCTTGCCCCAAGTGGGGGGAGCTTTTTTCCAGATGGAGGATGAAATCAGTGCAATCGCTGCAGTCATTGGTGCATCGTGGGTTGGCCGCAAGGCTATGACGGTGACATCAGGTCCGGGGATCAGTCTGATGCTGGAGAACATCGGTTTCGCCATTGGGGTCGAGACGCCCTGTGTCATCGTCAATGTGCAGAGGGGTGCGCCGACGACGGGGATGCCGACGGTGGGAGTTCAGGGAGACATGGTCCAAGCAAAACGGGGATCTCACGGCGATTACGAGATCATCGCCCTCTGTCCTTCTTCCCCTCAGGAGATGTTCGACCACACGGTCATCGCATTCAATTACGCCGAGACGTACCGGGTCCCGGTTTTCATTCTTTCCGATGCCTTCGTGGGTCACATGAGGGAAGAGGTGCTTATACCTGAACCGGAAAAGATCAAGACGGTCTATAGGAAGACTCCAGAGATAGGAACGGATCCCCAAACGATCAAGGGCTTTCTTGACGAGGACGTAGCTCCCATGCCGATTTTCGGGAAGGGTTTTAAGGCCCACGTTACCAGCTCCTGCCACGACGAGTATGGAAGGCGAAACCTCATCGACCTCTCTGCCTTAGATAAGTTTGTCCGCAGGCTGAGCAATAAGATTCTGAAGCACCGGAAGGAGATTACGCTTGTGGAGAAAGACTACGAAGGTGCAGAGATCGTTCTGGTCTCCTATGGAGCTGTTGCTCGAGCTGCTGCTGCGGCCGCTCTGAAGGCGAGGGAAGAGGGGCTCCCCGTGGGGACACTCCGCTTGATTACAGTTTGGCCCTTTCCGGAGGAGGAGATTGTTGAAATGGCCAAGAGGGCGAAGCATGTGATCGTCCTTGAAAACAATCTGGGTCAAATCTATCCTTACATCAAGGCAGAGGCAGCGCCATTTGCAAAGGTCTCTTTTCTACCTCCAAGGCTGATTGGCGAGATTCAGGACCCCGAGGAGATCTTAAAGAAGATCCGAGAGGTGGAAAGATGAGTGAATTGATTCATCCCTTTCATCGCTTCATCAGGCCTTCGGTGACCCATACGACCTTTTGCCCCGGATGTGGAGATGGGATCGTCGCCCAATCGATTCTTCGTGCTATCGACGAGCTGGGAATGGATATGGACGATTTCATCTTCGTTTCAGGAATCGGTTGTGCAGCCTGGATCCCAAGTCCCTTCTTCAATGCGGATGTACTTCACACAACCCATGGAAGGCCCATTGCCTTTGCCTTCGGGATTAAGATGGGTCTTCCCGAAAAGAAGGTGATGGTGGTGAGTGGGGATGGAGACTTGGTTGCGATTGGTGGGAATCATCTGATCCAGAATGCCCGAAGGAACATCGAGATGACCGTGATCTGCCTGAATAACGGGATTTACGGAATGACCGGAGGCCAGGCTGCTCCGACGACACCGATGGGCATCCAGACAACCACAACCCCGTACGGGACGGTTGAGAATGCGTTCAACATTTCGAGGCTCGTGATGGCTGCTGGAGCCTCCTTCGTGGCGTGTTGGACGACAGCCCATCCGAGGCAGCTCACACGCTCGATCAAGAAGGCTATTCAAAAGAAAGGGTTTGCTTTCATCGAAGTCTTCTCCCAGTGTCCCATTCAGTTTGGAAGAAAGACGGGGGTGGGGACGGCGATTCAGATGCTCGAGGACTACAAAAAGCGCTCGGTTCCTGTAGAGGAAGCAGCCAAGCTCTCAGAAGAAGAGCTGAGGGACCGAATCGTTGTGGGAGAGTTGGTAGACGTAGAAAAACCCGAAATGTTGGACCAAGTGAGAAAGATGAAGGCCAGAGCACGAGGAGACATGGAGTGAGCCGCACAGAGATTCTGATTGGAGGAGTGGGGGGCCAAGGAGTCGTGTTGTCAGGGATCCTTTTGGGCACTGCAGCCACACTCTTTGAGGGAAAGAAGGCCGTTCAGACCCAATCTTACAGTTCGGAGCTAAGAGGAGGATCGGCGCGGGCGGAGGTCATTATCTGTGATGAGCCCGTTTTGGATCCTCAGGTCAGAAAGCCTGATATTTTGATCGTGTTGGCCGAGGAGGCCCTCCACAAATACGTGCAACGAATCAAGCCCAAAGGGTTACTCGTCATCGATTCTGATTTGGTGAAAGGGGCAAAGCCGGGAGACTATGAGATTCTCTCTGTTCCTGCGACCAGTCTGGCCGACAAGGAGATGGGGAACATCGTTGTTGCGAATCTGATCATTCTGGGAGTTCTCTTGAGGAAAACGGGTCTTCTCTCGATAGAATCCATGGAGAAAGCCATTGCGATGAGCGTTCCGAAGAAAGCCCTGACGCTCAACTTGAAGGCGTTTCGGAGAGGACTCGAGCTGAACCACGGAGGGCGGTAGAAAATAGTGAACGAATGGCAGTGGGCTTGGAGTGAATAGCAAATCGTAAAACTGAGTGCTCCCGGTAGGCTTATTTTTAGGCGATACCAAGGACTCTACGGGATTCTTCTGCATAAGAAGGAGGAGAACAAATGGCCGTTAAGACCTTTGAGCAATATCTTGCGAGTTTGAGGATGATGAGGCCGACAGCGTATATGTTCGGAGAGAAGATCGAGAATGTGGTGGACAACCCGAGGATTCGAGCCGGGATCAATGCGACTGGGGCCACTTATGAGCTGGCACACAACGATCAGTATCGGGATCTTTTGACCACAGTCTCACCCCTGACGAAAGAACCTGTGAACCGGTTCACCCTCCCCCCTCAGTCGATCGACGATCTGGTCGCAAGGGTGAAGATTAATCGGATTCTCGGCGGATACGTGGGGACCTGTCATCAGCGGTGTACGGGCTTGGACTGCCTCTGTACCCTCTCGATCGTCACCTACGACATCGACAAGAAGTATGGGACCCATTATTATGATCGGTTCATCGATTTCTTGAGATATATGCAGAAGAACGACTTGACCGGAAATGCAAGCGTCACCGATGTCAAGGGTGATCGGAGCTTGGGTCCCCACGAGCAGCCGGACAAGGATATGTACCTGCGCGTCGTGGACCAGACAAAGGAGGGGATCATCGTGAGAGGGGCAAAGGTCCATCAGACGGGTTCCCTGAGTGCTCATGAAATTATTGTCCTTCCTACGAGAGCGATGCAGAAGGGAGACGAGGATTATGCCTTAGCCTTTGCGATTCCCTCCGACACAAAGGGACTCATCCACGTGGTTGGTAGAAACTCAATGGATACGCGAGAGATCGAAGGCGTCGATTGCGGGAATATACGGTACAGTAAGTACTGTCCTACGCTGATCTTCGATGAAGTCTTCGTGCCTTGGGAAAGGGTCTTCATGTTCAGGGAGGTCGAATTTGCGGCAGAGATGGTGAGCCGCTTCTCCGCCTATCATCGGCAATCGCACGGGGGATGTAAATCGGGGAAGATCGATGCCATGACCGGGGCTGCCCTGATGATGATGGAGTACAACGGAACGACAAAGGTCAGCCACCATAAGGAGAAGGTGATCGATATGATTCATAAGGCTGAAACCCTCTACGGTTGCAGTCTGGCGGCTTCCTATGAGGGGAAGAAGGAGCCCTCGGGAACCTATTTCATCGATCCTGTTTTGGCCAATGCCTCCAAGATTCATGAGGGAAAGGAGATGGCAGAGGCGACGCGCCTTCTGATCGATATCGCCGGGGGCTTCGTGGCAGATCTCCCCTCGGATAAGGATTTTGAGAATCCCGAGATCGGGGAGTTGCTAAAGAAATATTTGAAAGGGGCAAAAGGGGTGCCGGTTGAAAAGAGGATCAAGATGCTCCGATTGATAGAGAAGATGGCCATGGAGAGCGCGGACACGATCTCGGATGTCCATGGAGGTGGATCGCCGGCCGCCCACCGGCTCACGATCTTTCGGGAGTCGGACATCGAATACAAAAAACGATGCGCCAAACGCCTCGCCGGCATCGAAGATTAGTCGAGAATGGCCCTCATCGATACTCAACGAATGCTTCAAGAGGCTTTCGGCTGGCTTTTGGCGATTCATCCGGGAGCCCGACCGGAAGCAGAGCGACCACTCGGGTGGTCTCGGGAAGTTGAAAGATCCTTTGGATTCCCCTTTCCGCTTCCGTTCCGTAGACCCCGATCCAACCCACACCCAACCCCAAACTATATCCGGCCAAGGCCATGTTCTGGACTGCCGAGGCTCCTGACTCGAGGGCATGGAGTGGATCAATCTGGCGATCGACGCAGACGCAGATCACGACGGGGGCCTCTCGAATGCCGAGGTGGAGGACGGTTTCCCTGGCAGCCTGGTGCAGGTCTATTTTGATCTTCTGATCCCTCACAACGATAAATTTCCAGGGTTGGAGATTGCTAAATGATGGTGCCCACCTCCCCGCCTCAAGGACCATCTTGAGTTTCTCTTCATCGATCGATTCGGGCTTGAATTTTCGGATCGTCCTTCGGTTCTGAATGGCATGGATGACTTCGTTCATAGAATGCTCCCTTCCACTTTGGCTTACTGTTGTCGCTTTCCTTGAGATATTTTATTCCAAGACGCGTCTCTTTTTGATGCTAAAAAAGATCATGAGAACGACAAGAATCATCAATCCTATTCCAATAGGTCGAGAGAAAATGGCCAGCGGGTCATTCATATAGGTCAACAGGGCCCTTCTCAAGGAGGTATCCGCGATGTTCCCAATGAGGATCCCCAGAACCATCGGCGCGACGGGAAACCCTCTTGCCTTCATAATGTATCCTAATAATCCAAACGCGAAGGCACTCATTACGTCAAAATGCGTGAACCCAGAACCCCATGCCCCGAGAATGCTCATCGCTGTCGCGACCGGGAGGATGATCTCCCTGCGAATGGATAGAAGACGGATGACATAACCTGAAAGAAGGAGTCCAGCCAATATGATCATGATGGCCGACAACCAGAAGAGCAGGACAGTGAAGCTAACGAATCCTGGTTTTTCTATCATGAGCATCGGTCCTGGCCGAATTCCGTAGATGAAGAGTGCAGCAAGGAGAATAGCCGTTGGACCGCTGCCCGGGATCCCCAAGACGAGGGTCGGGATCAAGGCGCCCCCTGAGGTGGCGTTGTTGGCCACTTCAGCAGCAATCATCCCCTCGAAGCTTCCTTTCCCAAACTCCTCTTTTCTCTTCGAGGCGCGGTAGGCAAAGTCATAGGAGACCCAACACGAGGCCGATTCCCCGATCCCTGGGATGCATCCGATCCCGATTCCGATGAACGCCGAGCGAATGATATTTTTTACGTTTCTTTTGAGGATGGCAAACGGGATAATGGCTCTCCCTGGTTTTCCCGACAGTTGATAGGGGACCCTCTCTTTAAGGACCGTCAATACCTCCGATATCCCAAAAAGTCCGATCAGGGCAGGAACGAAATTAAAACCCCTGATGAGGACTTCGCTATAGGCGAAGCGGGGGTAAGCCCAGATCTCCTCCATTCCCACCATTGCAATTAAGAGCCCCAATATGCCAGAGATCCAGCCTTTGACCACCTCTTTTCCCGCCAATGAGCCGCAGACCAATATTCCAGCGATACAGGCGAGGAAGACCTCCCAATCCCCAAATTTGAGAGCAATGAGGAATACGAAAGGGAGGGAGATCAAGGTAAAAAGTTCTCCCAGAAGCTCTCCAATCCCTGAGGCGATCGTCACCGCTCCAATGGCTTCCCTCGCTCTTCCCATCTTTGCCAAGGGAAAGCCGTCCAGACAGGTAGCAGCAGCAGCGGGAGTTCCTGGTATATTGATCATGGTTGCGGTAATTCCACCGGCAAATATAGCCCCCGTATAGATGGCTATGAGAAGGGCAAGGCCCCATTCCATTGGAATCCGAAAGGCAAAACCGAGCATCAGAGCCATTCCCATGACGGCGGTAAGACCAGGTGTCACACCGACAAATATCCCTAACAGCGTCCCCAACAGCTCCATTCCGATGATCGAGGGGGAGAATACCACCGAGGCCATCTTTGGAATCATTCCCCATTCTTTCAATATGAAGTCCCAGTTCATTCTATTTACCTTAGGGAAGTGGCATATCGAATATCCGGGGCGTTATGTAACCCACCAGGAGGGAGGAGCCTACCGAGAGGAGAACTATCTTCCACAATCTTCCGACCTTCAAATAGAGAAATATCCCGAAGAAATAGATGAGATTGATCAGTAAGAAGGGGATCGTTCCCATAAGGGCCACGTAAATAGCAGTCCACCCGGAGATGATCAAGAATCGGCGGGATTCAAGACTCCCTTTCATCCTTTGAAATAAGGGTTTGATCCCAGAGGAGCCCCCAAGATTGAGAGAAGAGATGAGAAGGAGAACGGTGAGGCAAAGGAGAGCGATCCCCAAGATCAAGGGAAGGAAGCCGGGACCCATAAAAAAACCCCAGCTTCCTTTTTCCGGCATCCCCAGAGATTCGATGATGACAAATATTGAAAGAAATAGTAGGGCGAGCCCAAGAATGAGATCACCAGCCGCCGACTCCTGGTCTCTTACGGTATTGGGACCGTTGCTCTCTTTCTTCCGCACCTATGACCTCTCCGTTCTTAGATAGCAGCCCTCTTTTGAGAGCGATCCATGGATGAGTAGCGGCTGGATGTGAACATCCCGACTCCGGATTATTTCCCCTTGAAGGCCCTGAACATCTGCTCAACTTTTTCCGGCCAAGGTCGCAGGGTTCTTGCCCTCTCATGGGGTGGCCATTTCCAGTCTTCGACCCTTGGGATGCCGAGGGTTGAAGGATCTACCGGAGCGATCCCGCCCTCGAAAAGCGGCCAACTTCGGGCACTCTCTATTTTTGACATCATTTTGTCACTCTCTATCCCCACCATTGGATCTATGAACATGGCCCGTTCCTTTACCGTCGTGTTTTTGAATCTCTCCTGTTCTACGGCATAAAGGAAGGCTTCGGTGATCTTCTCCACCACTTCCCCTGGGGTATCCCGATGGATGTAGAGGCCGAAGAAAGGATTGATGGGGATATTGGCTGCCAACTTTGGAAAGACCTCGGTGACGGGCCTGAAATTGACGCCTTCAAATAGAATGGGTTTGTCGTAAAGATTGGCCAGGGGCCTGATCAACCTTGCCGCCGCGTAGTCCGTGATATCCCCCATGCTCACTGATGCGAATTGAATATCCCCTGCGAGCAAGAATTTTCCTGCCTCCCGTCCTCCTTTATATGGGATCACGATCACCTTTCCTTTCAATCCGGCCTCCTTCAAGACCAAGTCCCCAAAGATTTCGCCATTGCTCCCTGCCCCCGGATGGCCATATTTGAGCTTTCCGGGCTTTGCCTTGATCTCTTCGAGGAGTTCTTCGACCGTCTTCCATGGGGCGTCATTCTTGACGTAGATGGTCGTGGGAGTCGTATTGCTAAGAAAGGCGTAGAAATTTGTCCAGCTGATTGGAGCATGCTTGAGGACAGGCCATGTTCCGTGCACGGCCGCCCCTCCGAACCAATTGTACCCATCCGCTGGAGATTTGACGACATGGGTTGCACCGATCGAACCCAGCGCCCCGAGCATGTTCGTGACCGTAATTTTTACTCCAAGCTTTTTCTCCATCTCCAATGCGAGGGCCCGGGTCGCGATGTCGGAGGTTCCACCAGCGGCCCATCCGCAGAATGCTGTTATTGCTTTCTCAGGCCACGCTGCAATCGATTTCCCCGAACCGAGGGAAAAAACGAAAAAGATACCGATCAAAATTAGAATGATCCTTTTCATGGCTTCTCCTCCTGAGTGGATCTAAGACCGAAGGATATGAAAAATTCTCTTGCCGTAATTCACGGCCCCCTTCCCTATATCTATGCGTAAATCCTCCGAAAGGACACGGGTTAGTATAGTAAACTCATACCCGGAAGTCAATCACCACGTGCAATGTAGTCCCTCACCCTACCGGGGAAATTCCACGGAATCGGACAGGGACGTCGGAGA
>FWPV01007936.1_pt1 | contig 18911 bp, 11 predicted proteins | sample 2228371 | NCBI WGS metagenome assembly FWPV01 (sample SAMEA103939776, study PRJEB20133) | metagenome
GCTATTACATATTAATGAAAGCGGTTCATCACTGTAAGAACATATCTTGCATGCACAATTTTCAGGCTTGATTACACTCAGCTGAGCTGACCTTGGAACCCACTCTAAGGGATTCTTATGTCCATTGAGCCATTCAGTTTTATCATCAGCAGGATAGCTTATTATCTCTGATTCTATATTGTTTTCTCTATGGCGTTTATTTATAAATTCACTCGCTCTATGCAAGCCTGTGCCTGGAACTGTGCTTCTAAAGGACCAGTATTGAGCTATATCACGCATACATTGCTTGATACGAAGCTCATTTACAATAAGGTCTATTATTTTCTCATACATCATAGCACCTCACATTCTTCATGTTAAAAGACTTTTCATAATTAATGATAAAAAATCTTTCGTTGAACTAACTAATCTCAATTCTATGTTTAATACTAAAAACGGTATATCCTGGATAGCATTCAATTTCATTAAATCCTTTTCCGTAGTGATTATATAATCAGATTTTGTTTCGTGCATCTTTTTTTTGATCATTTTTATATCTTCAGTTGTATAGTCATGATGATCGGAAAACTTTAAAAGATTTATTTTTGACAGTTGTAAGGATTTTAATGTATTAAAGAATGATAATGGGTTAGCTATTCCACAAACAGCTAATATGTTTTTACCTTTTATATTTTCAAGCTCTATGTTCTTATTTTCATTTATGGCATAAAGAGAAGTGGGGCAATGTGTGCTTTCAAATATAGGAATTGAAGGCGCAATCAGATTCAAACTATCATATATGGAACCTAAATCATTACATTGATCGACTCTGGTAAGAAGAATTACATCTGCCCTTTTTATAGCAGATAAAGGCTCCCTTAAATATCCACGTGGTAAAATGTATCCATATCCGAAGGGTTGGGTTGAATCTATTACGAGTATATTAATATCTTTCTCTAATTTAAGGTATTGGAAACCATCATCTAAAATGACAACTTGTGTGTTAAATTTTTCTACAGCTATAAGTCCTGATTTAATTCTATCTTTGCCTATAATTACTGGAATATTGGTAAGCTTTTTTGCAATAAGATATGGTTCATCACCGACTTCGGACTGATCATGTAAAATATTTTTGCCATCAGATACAACAGTATTGCCACGTATTTTGCTTTTATAACCTCTTGATAACACTGCGATCTTAAAATCAGTAGATTCTTGAAGCATCTTAGCTATAGCTATTACAGTTGGTGTTTTTCCTGTGCCTCCAGCAACAATATTTCCAACACTGATAACTTTACATGGCAAGCGTTCGCTCTTTATGATTTTGCTCGAATATAGCTGGTTTCTAAATTTAACTGCGATAAGGCATAGCCAACTGATTTCCAGCAATTCATATCTTAAAAGAGCTGGCAAAATACCTTTCATTTTTCCAGATATAACGTTATCCAGATATTCAAATAAGTTCATTATAGCATTTTGCCCAGCCTTTTCGCTGGTATAGAAGAAGAAACATAGGAAATATAATTTACTTCAATACACGACATTAGTTCGACTAACAGTAATTTCGTATTATACCATTATTATTAAATCCCTCTAAATCTCCCTTTGAAAAAGGGAGACTCTCCTGATTTTGCTTTTTCAAAGAGGGTTAGGGAATTGTAAAACAATTTTTTAAAACGGTATTAGCACAATTCATTGGGCATTTAATAATAAATGTTTCATAGTATTACGCTCAATAAATTGAGCTACTACAAACCATACTTATTATTAGTTAGTAGGCTATTGCTATTTGATATTTGTAACATAGGCTGTCAGGCTTGTTAATTTACTCCAAAATAAATAATATCTCGTTCGTTTCTCCAGACCCAACTTCAGCGGACAGTTCCATATTTTCTACCTTGACCTTATATTTGCCCGTATTAAGCAAAAATGGAACTCTTCCAAATTCATCTGTAACTCTTGTGAACCCTTCAATCTGAACGTTTTTATTTGAAAGAGGATTTTCATTTTTGTCAGTTACCTTCACCCATAATATGCAAGGAGCGGATGGCTGTCCAACATCAAAATAATAATCATTCACAAACAATAATTCTCTGTTACTATCTTTCATGGTGCAAAGCATAGAATGGAATCCAGATTCTGTTTCAGGTATATCCCATGTAACTGTTCCGATCTTTTCTGCTTTATTGGGTTTAATGTCCATGCTAAATTGACCTTCGGTCATTTTACCATTACTTCCTGTTATCCACCATTGAACACTACAGCCCTTAAATGATTTATCGGTCCGATTAAAGCTCCATAATTCAACTTCCAATTTTTCGCCGGGTTTATATCCGGTTTTGGAATCTATTATGAGTAATTTCGGGTCTTTCGAGTAAAGGTTTTTTATTGTTTCATATATATGCTTAACCTGCTTGCGGTCTCTGCTAAGAATTCCATAAGTGCCTTTTTCTCTTCCACCTTTCAGGTCTGCAAGCGTCCATAATGTCACTCCACAGACGAAATCTTTTCTGATCATAAGATGTTGCATATCAACTCGTAATAGTTTGTCATGATATTCGACACTAAATCTTTCATCTTCACTATATCCACGATGGTTATCAGGATAAGACATCCCACAGAGTTCCACAGCTAATATTGGCTGATCTGGCATTAGACTATGCACCAGATCGACTTCTGGTCCAATATCGTAAACATTCGGGGAATGAAACCATCCGTAATGTAAAGGTTTTCCATTGACATCAAGATATTGCCATGTGCCACCACCTGTCGAAGCAGCAGAAGCATAAGATACCAGACGCGTTGAGTCTTTTTTACGGACATATTCGGTGGACCTTTTTATATAATTAACAATTTCATCTGCTTCTCTCTCTCCGCGCCAGGTTTGGCTTATTTCATTTGCTACACTCCAAAATATGATGCTTGGATGATTATATAGCTGATCTATCATTTCATCTAAATGAGGCTTAACCCATTCCTGCCACATCTGCTCATTTGCAAGTTCTTCTCTTGAATTTTGCCAAACGGGTATTTCTGACCAAACTAATAGACCGATCTCGTCGCATACTTCCAGCGAATATGGATGAAAAGGATAATGACCCAGTCTCACAAAGTTGGCATTTAGCCTTTTTATTCTCTCAAGATCACTTCTCTGAGCAGATAAAGTAACTGCACTACCCATACCTTCATAGTCCTGATGGAAAGCTATACCTTGAAGCCAGATCTCTTTTCCATTAAGATATAATTTGGTTCCCTTAGTTTCTATCTTTCTTATTCCAAACCTATCCTGAAATGTCCACCAGTCATTATTTTCATGTAGTTTCCAGTAAAATTTTAACAAATACAAGTTTGGTTCATCGGGACTCCATAACTCAGGCTCCTGGACTTTTACAGCTAATCTATAATTGCCATTATCCTTTATTGTGATCGTTTTCTCTTCGGATGCTGATATTATTTTATTTTCATATAAAACTTCTGCCCTTATATCAAGTTTTTTCTCTTTCTTAAGTTTATTCTCAATTGATATGTCAACATTCACAATGGCACTTTTATTATTAATATCCGAAGGAGTTATATGCATCTTTTTCAGGGATATTTCAGGATGCTTTTCGAGAAAAACTTCTCGGGTTATTCCTCCGCAGTTCCACCAATCGATTGATGCTCCTGGTACCTGATAGGGTCGTTTTGTATTATCAACTCTTACTGCTAAAGTATTGTTTGATTTTAATAATGAAGAAACGTCAAATGAAAAGGCGGTATAGCCTCCTTTATGATTGCCTAAATATTCTCCATTGATCCAGACATCTGCGATAAGATATACAGCTAAAAATTTTAATTTTATATTTTTACCTTCCCAATCCATGGGTATGTCAAATTTACGTCTATACCATGCGACCCCTTCATAGTTCCATTCGACACTTACATTTTGCCCTTCATTCCATGTTCCAGGAACATTTATTAGCTCCCAATATGAATCATCCATGTTTTCGGTATACCATTTTTCATTAAAGCCGACATTATTATAGTCAGGTTTGAATTTCCATTCCCCTGTTAACATTATTGACTCAATAGAAGGAAATTCTTCACTGAACCCAAAGTTAATGACTAAACATATCATAAAAACAGTTAGAAGAAACTTTTTCAGCATTTTCTATCCTTTCTAAACTTTTATTTTTCCTTACGAATGTAGAGATTATCCTGTCCTGTATGAACATAATTTGAGTTTATGTAATCCTGAGTTTTTTGAGGCAAAGCTCTGAGATCACCGTCATATATAACTATCTTTGTGTTATTCCTTTCTGCACTTTCAATAAGATCATCTGTTAGCTCCTTTTCATTGAGCATGGCTCGCATCTCGCCATGAAGGAAATAGTAATAGTATGCATGAGGTCGTAAGAACCCATATCCTGACCATCCATCTAACACTGCGGATGATGGTGTTGTGACATCCATTATATATTTTATATTTGCCAGCTGACCATCATTTTTCTGTGAGAGTTGATCTATCATCTGATCCAGAGGATGTATAACAATGGCAACAGCTACAAGCATAATCACATACTCACGTTTTTTAAGTATATAGGTTATCAAAATAAGTATGATGAAAGGTATCCATAATATTGCATAAATCTTTGTGGAAAGGTTCTTCATTTTTATAAAATTGCTGAAATTTGGCATAGCTGGTTTGCTCATGCGTAAAGTATAAATTAACCCAATAGTTATAGCGCACAAAAGTAAAAAGCTAAATACTAAGATTAAGATATTAATCTTTTTAGTTTTAATACTTCGTAGTAATTTTATTGGTCTGAATTCAACAACATATTTCAGTAAAATTGCGGAATACATACAAAGCATTGGCAGGAAGATCTGATAGTATTGCCTATAAGGAACAGGCATTATAAAAAGACCTACCATCGCCGAATAAGTGCAAAATATGGGTATATAAGAGCCATTTTCTACCTTCTCCCTTTTATAAAGACTTACTGTTGCAATGAGTAATCCGGCAAGACTCATGATGGGGAAAAATGGGTTCTGTCTTATTATCTGCTTAATATAACCGATGGGTGAGAATCTTACTTTCCAATTGGCGTTCATTAAAAAATTACAGTTTATAAAATCCCAGAGTGCGTTATGAACAAAGAAAAAGGCACAGAATAATATAATTATAAAAGAAAGTCCTGCAAAAAATGATAGCAAAATCTTAAAGTTGAGCTTTCTTTCTATTCCTGTTCTTCTGTCAATGAATGGATATAACAGTGCCAAAAAAAGTCCTGGTAATCCAAATATTGTTTTTTGAGTGGTCATTATAGCCGCCCCCATGAAGATTCCAGAAAGCAGAAAGAATTTCATTTTTTGCTTTAATTGTATTCCTTTTACCATAAAAAATATTGAAGATAACCAGAGTATAACGGCAAGAACGTCCGGTCTTATCTCGAGAGTTTTTTCTAAAAATATCAAAACATAGCTAAGGAATAGTATAGTCAAGAATCCAATATAAGTATCATAAAGCCTTCTTGCTAAAACGAATGTAGAAAATAAGATAAAACCTGTAAATACCAGCATTATAAAGCGAGCGACAAAGAGTATGCGTATTTCTTCACCGAAAATGGGATAAAGCAAAGTTAAAATGAAGTGTAATAAAGGTGTATGATGATCGAAATAGTCTCTGTATGGTATCTCTCCATAATATATCTGTCTAGCACCATGCAGGTGCTGGAATTCGTCAGGATCAAAATACCTAACTCTCAGAATTGGTATTCTTATAAAGAAAGCTATAAGGATTAATATTATAACAGGAGTAATATAAAGATAAGCTCTTATTCTCTTATATTTTATTTTAATCATATTATTAGATAGACTGTTTCGCTAAACTAGCGAGGTCTCTAAAGCATTAACGAATCTAAGTATGTTATTAATATCAAATTCACTTAATGGTAAATACCATTCAGGAGGCTCATTGTAAATATCAGCAAAACGATTTGCCCATTCTCTTTCTATACCTAAGGCAACGGCATAGGATAAATATTCATCAAAAAGCCTGGCGGATATATATCTAAGATGAAATTTTTCATTAAATTTTAGAAACTTTACAAAACCTTTAGATTGCCATTCTTTGGATATTCCTTTCAGTGTCTTTATAGAAATATGACGATTGAATAATATTATGACAAGACCAGCCAGACCAAAAGATATAATAGCTAATCTTGATAATGGTAAAAGAAAAGCACCAAAAATGAACATAAACAGGCTTATGTTTCTTTGTATCTTGTGAAATTTTTCTGGATCCATTTTTAAATACTCGCATTTTACAAGTTGGTCTACAATAGCTTTATAGACGACAGGTTCAATATTGCTAAGTTTATCTTTTACTTCGTTTAGTATTACATCTTCTTGGGATCCAAATATAGCATTCAGGATAATTATTTCATGACCCTTTAATTTATCATCTGCGGATTTTTTCTTTTGTAGTCTATAATTTAAATATATGTGTGAAACCGTCATTTTTTCTTGTTCTATTACATTTATATATCCTCGTTGTGCTAGATCAATAAGAGTTGTGGATATATATTTGTTTTTCAAAGATTTTCCCATTAGAACTGCTATTTCTGCGGGTAAAATGTCTTTTGGTGGTTCATTACGAAATATAATAGGTCTTCTTTTTATAGGATTTCTTTGGGTTTCCCACCACTTTATAAATTGTATAGCAAAGGAAAGCAGGGGAATCATAAACCAGAGAAATGGTAATATTGTAAGCAAGCGATCTTTGTAAAGAATACCTTTAGGAAATTTTAATATGACGGTGAAACTTTCATAAGGAACAATATTTTCTCCCCAATATTCTATCTTTCCATCATCAACAAACCTAAAATTTTTCAAATTTTTTCTGAATTTTAAATCTGGTTCTAGTTTATTATTATCCACTTTCAAAGGCAAAGATATTTCCGCTGTAACTCTTTCAATTGTAAAAGGCGAATCTGGTGGAATTACTATCCATTGTAGCTGGTTATAATTCTTAAGAAAACTAATGTTCCCGTGTGCTTTGTATTGGATAGTCCACTTTTTTTTCTCATCTTTTGCATAAAGTTTAATCCTTAATCTTACCTTTTTATTATCATATTTTATCTCAATTAAATCTTGTTCTAATTGTTTTCCATTTTCATAATAGACTTTAATATCTGAAATTTTTTTAGCGTTCTCGACTGGTATATTATATCGTATATAATCAAATTCTCCCGTAAATTCTGCAGAAAATGTTTCACTAACTAAAATAGTTGAGTCATAGTTGAGCTTAATATCAGTTACCCATTCAACAAATCTGAAAGATTTTGACCAGGCATAACTTGTAAGGTTAAGTAGAGTGATAGCTAATATAAAGATTCTGAAAGCTTTATAGATAATCATAAAAATTCTATGTTTATTGTAAACAGCTATTTGTATTTATATTTAAGGATATGGTAAATAGCTGAAAAACCATCCTTCCAGTTAATTTTTTTGCCTTCAGAATGCTCACGACCATGATATGATATAGGGACTTCAACAAGACGCACTTTTTTCTTTGCTAGTTTTGCTGTTATTTCAGGCTCTATTCCAAATCTTTCAGACTCGAGTTCTAATTCTTTAAGCAGTGATGTTTTAATAACTTTGTAGCAAGTTTCCATATCACTAATAGAAAAACCTGTAAGCATATTTGAAAATGCTGTTAGAAACTTATTTGCTACAAAATTACTAAAAGACATTCCCTCAGGTTTTTTTCTGCCTAAGAAACGTGAACCATAAACAACGTCTGCTTTGCCTTCAATTATTGGTTTTATCAATTTAGGATAATCATTCGGGTCATATTCCAGATCGGCATCCTGAATAATTGTTATATCTCCTGTTACGTGCTTAAATCCTGTTCTTAATGCCGTCCCCTTACCACCATTCTGCTCATGAAAAATAATCTTTATATTATCTTGTGATATATTTTTCAATATTTCTCTTGTTCCATCTGTTGAGAAATCATCAACAATGATTAATTCTTTATCCAGGTCAATCTTAACAGCGAGTATCTTTTCCAGTATTTCGTTTATTGTTTTTATTTCATTATATACAGGTATTACTATGGAAAGCTTTGAGTATCTCAATTTATTACCCTCTTAATGTTTAATAAACTGAATTACCAAATATTATATATAGCTTGTTAAAGCAGTATTATACAGAAATTGAAGAAATAAATCAATGGATTAATTCAATTATTCACTTAACCTATTGACATATCATAAAGCCTATGTTAAATTTCATAAACTGAGCTAAAATTTATGGGATAGTAAATTAATTATCGGAGATAAATATGGAAGCTGTATTTACAAACTCAATAGGAATGGTTATGATTCTCATTCAAGCAGGTGAATTTTTGATGGGTTCTAATATACCTCCAGCAAAATGGGATGAAATGCCAGCCCATAAGGTTAAAATATCTCGACCTTTCTATATATCGGAAACAGAAGTTACAATTGAGCAATTTCATCAATTTAAGACAGAATTTGACGGAGCTACATATTTTGATCCTTATGTCACCGGTGTAAGCTGGTATGATGCAATGGCTTTCTGCCAATGGCTCAGTGAAAAGGAAGGAAAACCTTATCGCTTACCAACAGAAGCAGAATGGGAATATGTATGTAAAGCTGAAAATGTATATGGTGTAAAAAATATGCTCTCAGGACCAAAAGAATGGTGTTTGGATTGGTATGGCGAATACACTCAGGAAGATCAGATCGACCCAGTAGGTATGAAATATGGCATAGCAAAGGTCATTCGTGGAGGTGGGCTAGATATTGGCTCAAGTTATAGCAATTCAGATAACTATATACGTCCATCTAACCGTGCAGGTATCGCACCATCTTTTGGGTATAGGTCTGGTTCAATTAATGACTTTGGTAAGCACGAAATAGGATTCCGTATAGTTCAGGCGGATATGCCAAAAACTAAACCGAGAGAATATATAGCACCTTATGTTCAACAAGGTGTAAAACAAAGCGATCCCAATGTCAAGCATTCACCGGATCCCCAAAAACCATATTTCAGGAAACGTTATCTTTTGCCAACACCACCAGAAAACTCCAGCAAGAATGATATAATTTCAGCAGGATTGCATCCATCATTCATGGGACATAATCATAGCCCTGCCCTTGAAGTCTGTCCTAATGGTGATGTTCTGCTGATAATATATACTTCATATCACGAATATGAACCAGAAGTTTCTTTAATTGCAAGTCGTTTAAGGTTTGGAACAGAACAATGGGATATGCCTGATCCAATATTTGATTTTCCAAATGTTAACGATCATGCTCCACTTTTATGGAATGATAATGGTATATTGCACCTTTTCTGGGGAAATCCCAGATTAAACAATGCTTTTCCATTTCAATGGACATCATCGAAAGATAATGGCGCAACATGGGATGAAATAAAATTCCCTGATTTTGTAAATAAAGTCAGTAATCACTCAAGACAACCCATCAATACAGCATTTCGTGACAATAATGGCACTATGTTTGTTTCCAGTGATGCACATGGTGGAACTTCTGTTCTCTGGGCAAGCAAAGATGATGGAAAGACATGGTATGATACCGAAGGAAGAAGTGCAGGACGACATACAACCTATGTTCTTCTGAAAGATGGAAGCATTTTAGGCATGGGAGGGAAAAATACAGATATAGAAGGATACATGCCAAAAGCTATTTCTCAGGATGGTGGCAGGACATGGGAAGTAACTAAATCGCAATTCTGCTGCCTTGGAGCTAACCAGCGACCATGTATACTTCGCCTTCAAAGCGGAAGATTATTTTTCGCTGGCGATTTTCAACGTATAGATGGATTTCAACCAGAGGAGATAAAGCAACGTGGTGCCTTTGTAGCTTTATCAGAGGATGAAGGAAACACCTGGCATATTAAAAAGCTCTGCGGTGCTCAGATGCATGAAAATCCAGAAGTAGCGAAGGCAATGAAAGGTGAAACCATAGGTTACTCTGTTGCACGCCAGGCTCCAAACGGTATTATCCATCTCATAACAACCATGAATCAACCATGTCTTCATTTTGAAATGAATGAGGCATGGATACTATCTGATGATTATGAAGCTTCTGATTCTGAATTGATGAAATCAAAAGCAACAACAATATCAGATGTAAAAACTTATGAGGAAAAATATCCTGATGGTAATATAAGAGTTAAATATAGCGCAGGCTTTGCTGATGATGGACGTTATCTCCTTCATGGAACAGAAACCTGGTTCTATCAAAATGGAGCTAAACAGAGAGAAGCAAATTATATACTTGGTTATAAAGTGGGAAAAGAAACGTATTGGACAGATGATGGCAAGAAAGTCTGGGAATGGCAACATAATGAAGATGGAACAAGTATATGGACTCAATGGGATAATAACGGTCAAATAAAATCAAAAACAACCTGGTATAATTTTAGGTGTGTAAGTCAACTTTAAACATCTTTAATTTTACAATAATTTAAAGGAGGATCATGAATAAAAAGGATAAAGTTGTTAATGGAACAGCCAAAACATTAATAATTGGTGTTATACTTATAATTTTCAGTAACTATTGGGTCGTTGGCACAGAGAACAGAATAATTTGGGAAATAACAGATTTTTCACTTTTTCCCACCGTAATATTTACCATTTTTATTATAGCTCTCATCAATTTGGTTCTTTCAAAGTATTTAGGGGCTAAGTTTTCGTTATCTTCTTCTGACCTTGCAATAATATATGTGATGCTATCCATAGCGACAGCACTTTTAGGTCATGATATGATACGTCAGCTTATGCCTATTATGGGAAATGCATTCTGGTTTGCTACTCCTGAAAATGAATGGGAAGACCTTTTCTTTCGGTATCTGCCCGATTGGCTTACAGTTAGCGAACCACGTGCACTTGATGGATATTATAGGGGCAATTCAAACTTCTTTGTAAGAGAGCATATAAACGCATGGCTTGTGCCATGCCTTGCCTGGACTGCATTTACCATTGTCCTTCTTTTTGGCATGCTTTGTGTCAATATAATAGTCAGAAAACAATGGACAGAAAACGAGAAGCTCAGTTATCCAATAATAAGACTTCCACTTGAAATAAGCTCTAATCCTGGATTCCTTAAAAATGGACTAATGTGGCTGGGATTCGGAATTTCAGGAGGGATAGAATTACTTGCTGGTTTGCATTATCATTTTCCTGTAATACCTTCTTTTAGGTTTAAATGGAGTATCACCCAATATCTTACCAGCAGACCATGGAATGCCATAGACGCTTTTGATATTAACATATATGGCTTTGCAGTTGGGCTTGCATTTTTTATGCCGCTCTCATTAGCTTTCTCGCTCTGGTTCTTCAATCTATTCTGGAAATTTCAATTAGTTTTCTTTAGCATAATAGGTTGGCGTGCTGGAGGAGGCTGGCAAGCAGAGCAAAGAGCTGGCGCATGGCTCGGTATCGGTATACTTGCACTTATTACAAGTAGAACGCATATAAAGAATACATTAGTCTCCCTTGTGAAGGGGAAAAAGGATGATGAGCTTTATAAACTTGCTTATATAGGTCTGGCTTTTTCAGCAATTTTTATGATTTTCTTCTGGTATCGTGCTGGGTGTTCTATATGGGCTATTATCATATATTTTATTATCTTCGGTTTGTTATCGTTAGCAATAACGCGTATGCGGGCTGAATTAGGTCCACCGACGCATGAATTGCATAGCGTTCACCCAGATCAGATAATGGTTATGTTTGCAGGGACAAGACCTTTTGGAGCGAGTAATTTAGTGCCGTTTGCACTTTTGGATTGGATAGCTTATGGTTATAGATGTAGCCCGATGCCACATCAACTCGAAGCTTTCAAGCTTTCTGAAAGATTACACATTAATTATACCAGGATTGTTATCGCTATGATGTTAGCAGCTGTGGTTGGCACAATTTCATCTATAATAGCACATCTTGGATTTTATTACAAATATCCAGGCTATGCTATCTGGGGAACAGGTCCCTTTTACATTTTGCAGAGCTGGATGTCTCATCCAACAGGTCCCGACCGTATACTTCTCAGCCAGCTGGGTTTTGGATTCTTTTTTACTACCTTTCTAATGATCATGACAAGAAGGTATCTCTGGTGGCCATTTCATCCGGTCGGATATGCAGTTGGTTCTGGTTGGGCTATAAGCTATATGTGGTTCTCTGTTTTCCTTAGCTGGCTTGCTAAAAGGCTTATTCTCGCTTACGGTGGATCGAAGGCTTATAGAAAGGTAGTTCCTCTATTTTTGGGATTCATAGTCGGGCAATTTTTCATGGGAAGCTTTTGGAGCCTTCTAGGAATCCTGATAAATAAATCAATGTATACGATATTTCCGTAAGATATACAATTTATTGTAAAATAATTATTCATTATGATTATCATTTATTATAAAATCCCTCTAAATCTCCCTTTGGAAAAGGGAGACTTTCTTGATTTCGCCTTTTTCAAAGGGTTTAGGGAATTATATAAACAATTTTTTAAAAAGGTATAAGCGGAGATAGGAGCGATATATTTGTAGAAAAATAACATGTGATATGACCAAATTTCTACAAACATGTCACCTCTAACGGGGTTAAGCTTTGCTTTTCAGAGCCTTCATATATGAATATTATTATCAGAATTGCTGAATTACTCATCGGCAATATCTTTTTGACAATTTTAGCTATAAAGCTATTTTCTTTTATCAGAAGCAAAATAGTTTATCTTGATATCGCCATCTTTGGATTTTTATGGATATATCTTGCAACGCTCTATTCATTGCTACTTGGTGTTTTTGGGCTTTTGGATGCTCATAAAATAGCGATCATTAGCTTTATAGGTATTTTAATTTACTTCTCGTTTTACTTCAGGAAATCTGGCATTAAGCTACCGACAAAAAATATCATAAAAAGCTTTTCGTTAATCAATTCTATTCATTTTAACCCTTCTTTCTTATCAATATTACTCGCTTTTTTTATATTCTTACAGGTAGTTCGCTGTATATTTCATATTTGGTATATACCGCCTTATGTGTGGGATACTGTCGTATATCATCTTGTTAACGTTGCAGAATGGGTGCAAAAGGGAAAGATATTCCCTGTAGTTACGCCTGTCGAAAGGGTCTATTGGCCAGCTAACTTTGAGGCTTTTGAAGCCTGGTTTGCAGTATTTTTACATAACGATCTTTTAGTGAAAACTGCACCTTTTCTTGCTTATATTGTGACAGGAACATCTGCTTATGCACTTACTAGAACAATTGGCTTAAATAATTTATTATCAGTTTCTTCTGCTGTGTTCTATGTATTTACTCCTTCGCTTGCTATTCAGGCAACAGCCTGTAAAAACGATGTCGGAATATCAGCAGTATTTTTGCTTTCTATAGCAATTCTAATGCATATATTATTGAAAGGTGCTGAATCAAGCTCAGGCATAAGGAATCAACTATTGATAGTTCTGATGGCATTTTGCCTGGGCGTAGGTATAAAACCATATATGATGTTCATTTCACCTGCTATTATATTGATAGGTTTCTTGTCGCTATGGAAGCATCGTATTTTTAAAAATGGAATCATTTCTATGAATCGCACTGATCTTATAATATTTATATTATTAATTGCAAGTAGCCTTTTCTTAGGGTTTTATTGGTATATCCGTAACCTTATTGTATTTGATAATCCATTTCATCCAACTGATTTCAGGATCGGAGATCGTCTTATTTTTGGAACAGGAAATGCGGTTCAATTTGGACCGGGTCAACGCGGATCAGCAAGTCTAAAGGTCATGATACAAAATTTTCAGTCTCTTATTACTAAAAGAATTTTTGATAGTAGTGGAGAATTCAGTTCACATCTAAGCGATATGAGCGGTTGGGGATGGTTTAATTTTTCCTGTGGGCTTTCTACAATTGCTTATGCATTAATATTTTCAGGAAAAATTCGCCTGCTAATAGCATCGTTTTTAATATCACTCGTTGGGCTTTTTACGTTCATAACACATGACCCATGGTATATGCGATTCACATTATGGTTTCCTGTAATCTTTGCGCTCAGCTTTGCCTTTCTGATCTCAAATCTTAGTTTAAGGTGGTTAAAAGGAATTTTTTGGGCTTTAGCTTTTATCTGTATTTTGCTAAACTGGATCGCCACATTGAATGTTGGGGAAATCTCGCTTGATGATTTTAAAAGGATGATGCAATTACCACCATTACAAAGAAGCACTGCTGAGCTTACTCATCATTATGATGGAGCTTTTAAAAAGGCATTGCAAATTATACCAAAGGATGAGATAATAGGTTACTGTTTCCCTAATAACGGATGGGCATATCCACTCTATGATTCTGATTATTCGCGTCACCTTATGTATGTGCCTATAGAGGATTTGAATTTTACTGAATTCATGAGACAGAACGACATTAATTACCTATTCATAGAGCGTATAACTCCTGAACAAATAAAATTAATACAGATAGCTGTCGAGAATAAAAAATTAAAGAAGTTAGAGGAATTCCTTTATGCACTCGAAAAAAGCTAGTCTGATCATTGGATTAATTATTTTGATAATTAATCTATTTATGTTTTTTATTTATTACAATAAACAAGGAACATACACTTTCAAGTTTATTGCTAGTATTATATCCAGTATTTTCTAACACAGGGGAGGTATCATAATGGAATTTTTAATTCCCTTTGTTTTATTTAGTGCATTAGAACCAGCAGAAAACGTAATATCAGCACAAAATGATATTCCTGAAAGTGAACCTATAGGACAGCGTCCTTATGAGATGGTATGGGCAGACCGTAAGGAAGAACAAGTCCCATTAGTTGATTTTGAAGATTTATCCGGATGGAAGATCCTGCTTTATAATGGAGCATCTGCAGGTTTTTCTCGAAGCAGGGAACAACAGATTTGGGGTCAATATGTTGGTAAACTAGTATATAAAGGAACATCTCCGCAAAGTAAATTGATCATAGGTCCTGAATCACCAATTGATATTCCAGGGTCTTTTGATTGTATAAATCTCTGGTGTTATGGCAATAATTGGGGTTGGGATCCCGATCCATCAACACCGCAGGTGAATCTTGCAGTTCACTTGAACGATTCTCAAGGGAATTCCTATCGAATACCACTTACAAATGTGCGCTGGAAAGAATGGTGGCTTATTCATAAAAGAGTTGATCAGGAAATAAAGTTTCCATGTCAATTTACGGGTCTTGAAGTATCCGGGATATCGAATACTGAAGACCGTGTGTTATATTTCGATTCCCTTGTGTTTTACACTGAGAAACTTAAGCCACTTGAGTTTGAACCACGTCCGGCGCGAAACGTTAAGCCTTTCCCCGGTCAAACACACGGCTTAAACGGCACTGGTGAAGGAGTTTTACCTTTCCCAACTCGTGAAGAAACTATCCTGCCAGAAAATTATGAAAAAAACTTTGAAAATAAGATCGTAGAAAAAGAAAAAGGCGTATTTGAATTTCACTATATAGCAAATGATGCAAATATTTGTTACAGGTATCGTCCAGAAAAAGGTAGTCTGGGAGAATTCATGGTAGAAGTAAATGGGAAAAGTGTTGCTATACCGATGTCTGATGGTGGTATAAAATTTATACAAGAAATAGGTGATGGTAAGCTTGAGTCAACAACCATTGATGAAAATAAGTTGATAACAAATTTTTTATTTGGTGACTACCGGGTTCAATATCAAGCTCAAATATGGCAAAAATCACTTGTGCTTGATGTATTCTGTATAGGTGGCGTTGCAACTGAGCTTTCGTTTGGCAAAGTAAGCGAAGTTCAAAATCCACAATTAATACAGATACCTTATCTTACGTATGGAGGTTCAAATCCACGAGTTTTAATGATAAATGCGAAAGAAAATCCTTTATTTGGTTCTATATGGATAGATTGGTATCGATCTAACGGCAGTGAATTATATTCTCAGGAAACTGTTGAAGAAAACATCGCTCGTATCAACGGAGGGGTGCGCTATCATCCGAAAACAGATGGAAATCGCAACGATATGTTTGAGCGAATATTTATCACTTTTTCGCCGATATTTGAGGAAGTGCTTCCAACAATTGCTAATCCTCCCAGCCCCTGGGGTAAGGAGGCAGGAAGCTATCTCTGGCAGGAAACATGGGGTCCGCAGGATTATGAAAAGGAACATCAACGCTCAAAAATACTGAGATCTTATGGAATTGAGCGATTGATCCAATGCAATCATGAGATCACATGGCGTGATGAGGGGGAAAGCTTTACATTGCGCACTAAATCTGCACCTGGCAAGGGTGGAGATGAAGCACTCAGGCGGTATGTCGAAGCTCAGAAATCGCTTGGTTGGCGTTCTGGATTATATACTAATTACTGCGATTATGCTCCTGTGAATGAATACTGGGATCCTGATGGCGTGCAACGCACACCGCAAAATGAATGGAGACCTGCATGGCCCAGATGTTATGCTCTTAAACCATCAAGAGCTGTTGAATGGGATGCAAAACTTGCACCAATAATTAAACAGAAATTTGACTCTAATTCTGCTTACACTGATGTTCATACCGCTGTCTCTCCATGGGGATATTGCGATTATGATGCACGTGTTCCCGGTGCAGGAACGTTTACAGCAACTTTTTATGCCTATGGTGAAGTACTTCTTAATGACCAAAAGGTATATGACGGACCGATCTTCTCTGAAGGAACATATCAATGGTTATATGCAGGACTTGCATCGGGAAACTATGGGCTTGCTTATACTAGCCTTGATCTACACGAACATCCTCTGAATGTAGCTTTCGATCTGCTTAAGATACATCCTCTTGAGTGTGACATCGGAATGCCCTGGACGAGTCATTTTATGCAAAGCCAAAAGGATTGGAACTCACCAGAAAAGATTGATTTCTCAATAGATCGCTTTATTTCTGCCACTCTTGCTTATGGTCATATAGGTTGGTTGGTTGAAGAGACTTATGGTATAAGAAGGACATGCCGATCATACTATCTTATTCAACAAGTTTCTAAGCGATATGCCATGCAAAAGCCTGTAAGGATAGAATATGCTGATTCAAACGGTAGATTTATGAATACTTCACAGGCTTTAGCAACGGGTGTTATTAATGATTCACGTTTGCATGTAGTATATGATAATGGTCTTGAAATCTTCATTAATTGGCAGAAAGATAAGGATTGGAAGGTTATAAGCGATGGGTTACCATGGAAAGAAGTTATACTACCGCCGAATGGATTTTTCGCTTATGACAAACATGGATTTATTTCTGCATCGGCAATCTGGGATAACCACAAGGTTGATCAGGTGATCTCCGATGATTATGTATACATGGATGGTCGAGATATTTTATCGAGCAATGATTGGCTGGCAGTTTCTGGTGCTGTGGCAATGAAGTTTATAAGGGAAAATGGCATATTGAAGGCTTTACAGATAATTGATATTGAAGGAAATGATGAGATAGGCTTCCGTTGTGATATATCAAAGCCAGCATGCTCTGCATTTTCTGCTGACGGAAATGAGATAGGCACTGTAAAATTAGAACAAAGAGATGATAAAATTTGGTTGAAATGTATTAAAGGCGCAAGATCATATTATATAAAATAAGCTGTTATGTAGGCTTTCAGGAATAAATTTTACGTCTACGAACTCTAAGCAACAACTAATACAGAACATGATAAAAATGAAACACGGAGGCACAGAGACACGGAGATATTTTATTATATTTTTAATCACGAATGGCACGAATAAGGCGAATTACACAAATAATTCTAATATTCTTTATATTAATTCGTGCTATTCGTGATTAATTTTCTCTTTGTGCCTCTGTGTCTCTCTTTCTGTTTTCTAATACCATTTTTAAAAAATAATTATTCGTTATATTTACCATTTATTATAAAATCCCTCTAAATCTCCCTTTGAAAAAGGGAGACTTTCATGATTTTTCCCTTTTTCAAAAGGGATTAGGTGATTTTATAAACGATTTTTAAACGGTATTAGGAATATTTTTTTCTGATTATCTTTGACATAAAGAATCTTTCTGAAAAGTCACCAATCATGTTTTTATAGTAGTTTAATATACTAGTAATGTTAAAAAATATGTGCTTAATCATATTGACAACATACCTTTACTATAATAAAATACAAGCATGAGGAGGTGTATATTATGCCTATAAAAGTAGAAGATATAACAATTTATAACGTCAAAGAAATATCAGACATTCTTGGAATAACACAGGTGACAATCAGGGAATATATCAGGAAAGGTAAGCTTCGAGCTAAAAAGATAGCTGGTGAATGGCGCATAACTGGTGAATCTTTGAGGGAGTTTCTCTCCGAAGATAAGACAGAAAAGGAACACAATCCCGAATTCTCAACAGCGAAATCTCTGCTAAAACATTCAGGAAAGTGGAAAGGCACCGAAGAAGAATATAAGAAGATATTGAAACATATAAAAGAGAATAGAACCGATGCGGAGTTTTAGTTATGTATTTATTGGATACAACTCATTGCTTAGACCTGATGTGGGGATACCTTGATGAAAAACTGAATTCATTGGATGGATCGGTTATATCAACCTGTATCATTTCAAGTGGAGAATTGATTTTTGGCGCATATAAGTCAGAACAAGTTAATAATAATCTCAAAAAAGTATTTGACTTTCTGATGGATATAATCGTCTATGAGATCGATAATGAAACAGCTATCATATATGGAAAACTGAAAAATGCAATCCTTGAACGTTTCGGTCCAAAAGATAAACGTAAACGCAGGGGATTGTATAAACAATTTTTAAAACGGTATAACAAGGACAAGTATTTACAAACCCTTGTTATTATTAGTTTTAGATAAACATTGCCCACCTTTCTACTTTACCTTTCACCACGATTTTTTCTGCTTGATAA
>FWPV01007937.1_pt1 | contig 18910 bp, 21 predicted proteins | sample 2228371 | NCBI WGS metagenome assembly FWPV01 (sample SAMEA103939776, study PRJEB20133) | metagenome
TGAGGGGGTTTTGTTGCATCGCCTTGCTCCGTTTATCCAACTATTTAAGCTAATTATACCATATCACTCAGAGCAAAGGCAATAATCGTATTTTTTTATTAATAAGTTTACTTTTGGCAAATAATTGCATTTCATTTGATTGCGCTTTCGGAATTATGGTATGCACTATTATTTTAATTAGCCCTGTGGCTTGGGGACATTATATTGTTATTACGATTATTCCTATTTTAGTCATTGTTAAAATGTTGTATGCTTTGGATTGGCCAAAACATGAAACAAATATGGCTATGATTATTTTCTTTTTTTTCTTAATCTCCCCTCATCCCTTAAATAATATTCTTTATAAATGGGTTCACACTTTGAATGATTCTCCGATTTCTTTTTGGTTGGGACTAATAACTTTATTCCCAGCTTTTACAATAATACTCTTATTAATAACTATTTGGCGCATAGATAATATTATAAAAAATAATTGCATTATTAATAATTAATTTTAAACTATTTATATAAGCTTATTAATTATGCGACGATTGTTTAAAATAACCGAATCGCTATTCGGAATTGAAACCACTTTGTTAGCAAGGCTTACTGGAGCCATTCTGATATTTATTGTTATCCTGTTCATCGGCATGCATGCCATCAAGATTACGCGGATGTGGGGAGGGGCAATTTCCGGCAAGAGCGGTGCAATACACCGGGGCGACCGACCCGGGGAGCCCATAGGGGCGGACTTCACCCAATATTATGCAGCCTCCTTTCTGACGTTGACCTGGGCATACCCAGGACCTGTATGACCCCAACAGGTTCATGGAAGCGGAAAGGAAACTCTTTCACACTGAAGTGCCTCTCCCCTGGCGCTATCCTCCCGCTTTTTTATTCCTGATCTTGCCCTTATCGCTGCTGCCATATGTGATGGCCTTGGCAGTCTGGCTGCTGGGCACGCTGCTCCTTTATCTCCTGGTGGTGCGTGCTGCTGCGCCCCACCCGTTGACTATCTGGCTGGCGCTGGCCTTTCCCGGGGCCTATATTAATGTGCTGTGCGGCCAAAACGGCTTTCTCTCGGCGGCCTTTCTGGGCGGGGGACTCCTCCTGTTGGAAGGTTACCCGTTTCTGGGCGGAATGCTCCTGGGCCTGATGAGTTACAAACCGCAATTGGCTCTGCTGGTGCCCCTGGCCCTCATTGCCGGGCGCCGTTGGCGGGCGCTCCTGGGAGCCGCGGTCTCGGCCTTCGGCTTGGCCGCTTTGAGCATCCTGGCCTTCGGCTATGATTTGTGGCCGGCCTTTTTGGACACCCTGCGGACCACCATGAAGCTTTACGGCCAGAGCCCGGGCCCCTGGGAGCCCAATCCCACGGTGTTTGCCGCGCTGCGTCTTTTGGGAGGCAGCGCCGGCCAGGCCAGCCTTGGCCAGGGGATAGTTTCGCTGGGAGTGGCTCTGGGAGTGGCCTGGGTCTGGTCCCGGGAAGGGCCGCCGGCGGGACGCAACGCCATGTTGGTCCTGGGGAGTCTCCTTTTTCCGGCCTACCTGCTCAATTACGATCTGGCCGTGCTGGCCCTGCCCCTGGCCTGGGCCGGTTGGCAAGGTTGGCGGCAAGGCTGGCTGCCCGGCGAGCCCTGCGTCCTGATCCTGGCCTGGGCCAGTCCCTTGTTGCTGTTGCCGGTGGAAACCAGGATCATTCCTTTCCCCCTCACGCCTTTGATTCTCATCATGTTCTTTGGGATGCTCTGCTGGCGCGCCTTCCGGGCGACAGAAACGGGGCCGGTCTGAGTTGAAAGGATTGCTGTCCTTCACCCGGGATCAAGCCCGGGAGGCCTGGATGCCGGTGGCCCTGGCGTGCCTTTTTGTGGCCTATAGCCTCAATGCCCTGGGCAGCACCGTGGCCGATCCCGACCTCTGGGGCTTTCTCGCCTTCGGCCGGTTGTTCTGGAACAGCCCCGGCTTTCCCTATCGGGATGTTTTCTCTTTCGTGCCCACCCTGGACCCCTGGATTTACCATGAATGGCTGACGGGGGTGCTGTTTTACCCCCTGTACCAGGTTTCCGGCGCGGCGGGGCTGCAAGCCCTCAAGTACGTTTTGGCGCTGGCCACCCTCTTTTTTATTTACCTCACCGCCAAAGAGCGGGGCGCCCATCCCCTGGCCATCCTGTTTTTTCTCATAATGATAATCAGCGGCGCCAGGTCCGCCTACTCGCCGGTGCGTCCCCAGGTCTTCACCATTTTCTTTTTTGCCCTGACCCTCTATTTGCTGGAAGGCGCCCGGTTGCGCGGCCGTTTCCGGAATCTCTGGCTGCTGCCGGTCCTCCAGGTCCTCTGGTGCAATCTGCACGGCGGTTTTCTGGCGGGCCTGGGGCTCATCGCCCTCTACGCCCTGGGGGAAGCCCTCTGCCGGCGCCCGTTCCGCCCCTATCTGGCGGTCCTGGCGGCCATGTCTGCGGCCACCCTGGTCAACCCCTACGGGCTGGCCTATTTGGTTTACCTCTTCCGGGCCGTTACCCTGCCCCGTCCCATGATCAGCGAGTGGATCTCCATCTTCCAGGACCTCTCCTCCGGCGCGGTGGGCAGCGCCCCCTTTGTGGCCGGCCTGCTGGCCCTCTGCACCCTGTTCTGGTGGCGCTCCCGCTGGTGGGAGCCGACCCCGGCCCTGGCCTTGGGCGTCACCCTTCTCCTGGGGTTTCAGCACGTGCGCCACCTGGTCTTCTTCTTCGTCCTGGTGGGGGCCTACTTTCCCCTGACCCTCAATTATTACCGGGACGACCTGGCCCGCCGGGCGGCTTTCAGGGACTTTCTGGCCCGGCCGAAAACCCGGGCCGGATTGGTGGGAGGGAGCGCCCTCCTGACCCTGCTCCTGCTGCTCAACTTCTCGCTCAAATCACCCTTCTGTCTCAAGACCCCGTCTGTGCCCGAAAATTTGTCGCCCATGTATTATCCGGTGGGCGCCATCGACTATCTGAAAAAGGAAAGGCTCACCGGCAAAATTCTCCTGGAATTCACCTGGGGGGAATATGTCCTGTGGCTCTTTCACCCGCACCTGCTGGTGGCCCTGGACGGCCGCTTTGAGACCGTGTACCCGGAGGCGGTGATTGACGCTTACCTGCACTTCATGTATGCCACCCCGGGCTGGCGTTCCTTCCTGGAAAAATACCCCCCCGACCTCATCCTCATCAGGAATGGGGGGAACCTTCCCCTGCTCCTGAAAAGCGAGCCCGCCTGGCGGGTGCTCTACGAAGACCGGGGCTGCATCCTCTTCGGCCCGCCTGAGCAGGCGCCCCCAAAGCAGTAGAGGCCGAGAACTGGAAGGGTTGGGGGGAGTGAGCCCCTTCCGGGCCTTTTCCTTGACTTCCTGTCCATTCTTCTTATAATTATTCTCAAAGAAAAATTATCTGCCCCGCGGCCAGTGGGACCTTCATCCAAAAAATTTGACAAATACCGGGGTTTTTGTTCAGGATGGTGAACATCAAATGAGAGATGGTGCACCTCCTGCCCGGGTTTACCTGTGGAAATCCCTGCAAAAATCGCCTGCCAGACGGCTGGCATGGAATGTGCATATAAAATGGGCAACGCCTGGACACCGGGCCGCGGCAGAGGCACCCCCGGTTGGTGGAGGGGGTTCCTCGGGTCCGCGCCCCAGGCAGGCAGGTTTACCAGGACGGCTTCCGTCCTCAATTATCTGCAGGAGGTCTAGTGATGAACGCAGTGGTAAGGTTTTGGCGGGAGGAAGAGGGTGCCACGGCCATGGAATACGGCCTCATCCTCGGGCTGGCCGGCGCAGTCGCCTATTTAGGCATCTACGCTTTTTATGACAGCTTGCAGGGATTGTTCAGCAATTGGGGTTCTTGGTTCGATGCCCCAAGTGCAGGAGTGTCTCCCAATCAAGGGGCAGGCAGCTAATTCCCTTTTTTGGGCGGCCGTCCTGGACGGGGGGCCGCCCCGTCTGCGGCCGCGGCGCACCCGAGGCGGCCCGGAGGTCGGCCGTCAAGGGTCGCTGCGGTCTGTCTGGCTGCCGGGCCGCGGGCCCGGCCGGTCTGCCGGAGAGAAAGGGGAGTCAACCACATGGAGACCCTGATCCGGTTCTGGCGAGAGGACGCGGGGGCCACCGCCATGGAATACGGCCTCATCCTGGGGCTGGCCGGCTCCCTTGCCTGGGTGGCCATCTATGCCTTTTACACCGGCCTGGACGGCCTGTTCAACAAGTGGGGCGGCTGGTTCCAGGAGCCCGGCAATAGCCCTGCAGTGGGCAACTGAGGGCCGCCGCCCTTTCCCTGACGGCCGGCCAGCGGCTCTGACCGGCGGGGAGGAGGTACGATGAGCACGACCACACGGGCCCCAGGCTCCAGGGAGCATCAACGGGGCGCGGCGGCCATGGAAATGGCCCTACTCCTTCCCATCTTCATCCTCTTCATCGTGGGCCTCATGGATTTCGGCCACGCCTGGTATATCCACCACTCCCTCACCAACGCCAGCCGGGAAGGGGCCCGCTACGGCATCCGCTACCCGGAGGGCGGCGGCGGGGGTCCCAGTGACGCGGCGGTCAGGCAAGTGGTCAAGGATTATCTGAAGCGGTTTTTCCCGGCGGATTTTGTGGACGGGCAGGTCACCGTCGTGCCTGAGTGGGTCAATACCAATACCGAACCCGGCTCCTCTGCCCCGGGGCACGGGGCCGGGGACCACTTGACGGTGACCGTCACCGCCCCCAAGGAATGGATTCTCCTGGGGTATCTCATCGGCCTGGACCCGGTGACCATCACCACGTCCACCACCATGATGGTGCAATGACCGGAGCGGTTTGGCTGGCAGGGGGGAGCAGGGGGACACGACGCATGAACATCCCAGACCGGACTGACAAACGGAGAAGAAAAGGGCAGGAGGGCGCCACCCTGATGGAGTTGGCCCTGATCCTGCCGGTTTTTGTCCTGTTGGTATTCGGTCTGATCGAATTGGGGCATTCCTGGTACATCACCCACGCCATCAATGCGGCCAGCCGGGAGGGGGCCCGCCACGGCATCCGCTACCGCAATGGGGTGGATGGCAATCGTCTGCCTCCGGCCTCCTGGTCTGCCGCCGAAGGCGACCTGCAATCCGTGGAAGCCAGAGTGAAAAACTATTTGAAGTTCTTTTTCGATGAATCCTATGTGAACAATGAGGTGACGGTGAAGTTGGCCGGCACCAATCCGGGGACCCCGCCGGAATACGAGGATGGCGACTCCCCTGGAACCACAGAAAATGAGAGTCTGACCGTAATAGTGATTGCGCCCAAGCCCTGGCCGATTTTAGGGCCCCTCATCGGCTTGGCTGATACCAAGATTACTGCAATAACCACCATGAAACTGGAGTGAGGTGCATCATTATGAAGTTGCCCCCGGGCGTCAAGTATTTCGTGCTGGCGGGGTTGGTGGGCCTGGCCGCCACCTTCCTCATTCACCGTTACATCACTTTGAAGACCGCGGGGACGGCGGCCAAAGCGGAGGAGCAGGTGGTGGTGGCCGAGGTGGACATCAGCCCCGGCACCGCGCTGAGCGGCCGCATGCTGCGGGCGGCCAAGTGGCCCAAAGACATCATCCCGCCCAAGGCGGTGCGCACCCCCGGCGAAGTGGAGGGCCGGGTGGCCCAGGTCTCCATCGCCCGGGGGGAAGTCCTGCTGCACACCAAGCTGGCCCCGGAAGGCACCGCGGCCGGCCTGGGGGGCCTGCTGGAGCCCAACAAGCTGGCGGTGGCCGTGCGGGTGGATGACGTCTCCGGGGTGGCCGGCTTCATCAATCCCGGGGACCGGGTGGACGTCATGGTGGAAATGGCGGACCCCACCCAACAGGGGGAACACTTCTCCCGCATCATCCTGCAGAATCTCAAGGTCTTGAGCAAGGGCCAGATCTGGGAGGAGACCGCGGAAAAGAAGCCCCAGGTGGTGAACGTGGTCACCCTGGAGGTCACCCCGGAAGAAGCGGAAGCCCTCAACCTGGCCAGCTTCCAGGGCAAGATCCGCCTGGCCCTGAGAAACAAGCTGAACCAGGCGCAGTTTATGACCCGGGGCATGGTCACCTCGCAACTGGTGAGCAAGCCGCCCAAGCCCGCGGCCACCCTGCCGGTGGAGCCCAAAAAGTCCCAGGTGGTGGAATACAGCGTGGAAGTGATCAAGGGGATGCAGCGGGTCAAAGCCGAGTTGTAATCTGATGAGGAGCAGAGCAGGCCGGGAGAAACCGCCGTCGGTGCGTCTCCCGGCCTGTCTTGAGCCCGGACCCACCGGGTAACCCTTCATCCACTAAAGGCACACGCGTTACTCATGATGCCCGAGGAGCTCAAAATTTCCGTCCTGTACGGCACCGGAGAGGCGGACCCGGCCATTCCGGAGGCGCTCAGGAAGGTCCCGCGCTTGAAGCTGGTGCGCCAGGGCGTGGACCCCGCCGCGTTTCTGGCGGAACACCGGGACCGGCCGCCGGACCTGGTTCTCATCGACCTGGACGGGATGCAGTCGATTCCCGACTGGCTGAGCCAGGTCAAGGGGGAGCTGCCCCGGTCCGAAATCGTCATCTGCTCGGAGAGCCGGGACCCCGATTTCCTCATCCGCATCATGAAGCTCAAGGTGGACGCCTTTATCCCCCTGCCCCTCAATCCTCAGGAGCTGGAAGAACTGGCGGCCCGGGTGCGGGCGGCCCGGGAAAAGGAGCGGCTGGCGGCCAAGCGCGGCCAGCTTATTTCCCTGGTGGGCACCAAGGGTGGGGTCGGGGTGACCGCTTTGGCCACCAACCTGGCGGTTGCCATGGTGCAGCAATCCTCCTCCCGGGTCGTGCTGGCGGACCTGGCCCGGCCCTTTCCCCAGGTGGGGCAGTTCCTGGACCTCAAGGGCCTCCACACCATCGCCGACTTGGCCCACAGCGCCGACAATCTGGACGCCGTGTTCGTGGAGAAAACCGTCCAGAAGCACCCCACCCGCCTGGACGTGCTCATCGGCAACCCGGACTATGACCTGGACTTTACCGCGCCCTCCTCCCTGGACCTGGTCACCATGCGGAAGATCTTTGCGGCCCTGCGGGACTTTTACGACTGGGTGCTGGTGGACCTGGGCTCCTGGTTCGATCAGTTCACCTGCCAGGTCCTGGCGGAGTCTGACTGCGTCCTGCTGGTTACCGAGTTGACCGTGGCGGACCTGCAAAACCTGAAAAGGATCAAAGGCTTGCTGCGGGCCTCAGGGGTGGACGATCAGAAGGTCAAACTGGTGGTCAACCGCTACGAAAAAGACTACACCCTGGGATTGAAAGACTTGCAAAACCTGTTTCTGCAGCCGGCTTTTTACACGCTCCCCAGCGACTTTGTCAGTCTGATCGACGCCATCAATCAGGGTCTACCTCTGGCTGAGAGCGCACCCCGATCCAAGCTTTGGCGGCGGATCAAGGCCATGGCCACGGAGCTCATGGCGCTGCTTAGGCCCTCTAGCGAGGAATCCAGCAAGACGGGTTTCTTCAGAAAGCTCTTTCAATAAGGCAGAGGAATTATGGCTTGGCTTCCCTCAGATAAGCGAGTCAAAAGTGGCTACCCGGGATCGGAAGAGGTCATGGCCCCGGCGGAAGGCGCGCCGCGCCCCGACGGCGGCAGAGAGAAGCACCTCAACGAGATCAAGCGCCGTCTGCACCGCACGCTGGTGGAGCGCCTGGATATCGCCACCCTGGAAACCATGGAAGACACCCAGGTGGCGCTGGAGATTCGCCGGGCCATTGCCCACCTCCTGGCCGAAGATCCCTTTCCGTTGACCGCCGAGGAACGGGCGCGACTGACCCAGGAACTGGAATTTGAAATCCTGGGCCTGGGTCCCCTGGAACCGCTGATGCGGGATAAGACCATCTCCGACATCATGGTCAACCGCTACGACGAAGTTTACATCGAGCGGTTCGGCAAACTGGAACTCACCGATGTCAAGTTCCGGGATAACGCCCATCTGCTGCGGATCATCAATAAAATTGTCAGCAACATCGGCCGGCGCATCGACGAATCCTCGCCCATGGTGGACGCCCGCCTGCCGGACGGTTCCCGGGTGAACGCCGTCATCCCGCCGCTGGCCCTGGATGGCCCCCTGCTCTCCATCCGCCGGTTCATGGTGATGCGGCCGGACATCGAAGAGATCCTGAAACGGGGCAGCCTGAACCAGCAGATGGCCGAAGTGATGCAAGCCATCGTCAAGGCCAAGCTCAACATCCTGATCTCGGGCGGCACCGGTACCGGCAAGACCACCCTCCTGAACATCATGTCGGCCTTCATCCCGGATGGGGAGCGCATCGTCACCGTGGAGGACGCAGCGGAATTGCAGTTGCAAAAGCGCAACGTCTGCCGGCTGGAGACCCGCCCCCCCAACATTGAAGGCAAGGGAGAGATTACCCAGCGTGACCTGGTGCGCAACTCTCTGCGCATGCGTCCGGACCGCATCATCGTGGGCGAGGTGCGGGGCCCCGAGGTGATGGACATGTTCCAGGCCATGAACACCGGCCATGAGGGCTCCATGACCACCATCCACGCCAATAGTCCCCGGGATGCGCTCCTGCGCCTGGAGACCATGGTAAACCTGGCGGGCTATCAGATTCCCCAAAAGGCCCTGCGGCATCTCATCAGTTCGTCTCTGGACGTCATCATCCACCTGGCCCGGCACACCGACGGCGTGCGGCGCATCGTCTCCTTTTCCGAAATCACCGGCATGGAAAGCGATGTCATCAGCCTCCAGGACATCTTCCTGTTCGATCGCCGCGGCCTGGCCGAAGACGGCTCGGTGTTGGGCCAGTACATCGCCACCGGGGTGCGGCCGCGCTTTGCCGAACGCTGCCAGATTTTCGGAGTGCCGATTCCCGATGAATATTTTCTTCCCACCAAGGAAGCCCGCTACCGGCGCGCCGCCAACGCGGCCTTTGAAGCGAGGCAGGGTTAAATGAGCGATTTTACCCTCCGGGATCTTTGGTACGCCTTGACGCTGTCCGCGGTTTTCGTGGGAGTGCTCCTCTTCCTGTGGGCGGTCTTCAATTACGTGGTGGACCCGTGGCTCAAGCGGCGCAGGGTGAACCAGCGGCTTTCCGAGACCAGCGCCGATTACCTGCGCCGCGTGCAGATTCTCAAATCCCGGTTCGATGAACAGGCCTCCCTCTCCGTTCTGGTGGCCAGGTTCATTGTCGGGAAGAATCGGCTGCAAAAATTTGAACGGCTGCTGATGCAGGCGGATATCTATTACAGTCCGGCCACCATCTTGCAGATCATCGCCCTTCTGGTGCTCACAGGTTTTTTCATCGGCGCGGTCTTCCTGAGGAATCCCCTGATCGGCCTTGCCTTTGCCGTGCCCCTGGGACTGCTCCCCTTCCTCTATCTTTGGCAAAAGAAGAAGAACAAGACTTTGGCGGTGGAGCGGCAGATGCCTGATGCCATGGAGCTTTTGGCCCGCTCCCTGAGGGCCGGCCATACCCTGCCGTCCGCGGTGGAGTTGCTGGGGGATGAAATGGAACACCCCCTGGGCACCGAGATGAAGATTGCCTATGAAGAGCAACGCTACGGCCTGCCCATGCAGGACGCCCTCATGCACCTGATCGAGCGGGTGGACAGCCAGGACCTGCGCTATTTCGTCACCGCGGTTTTGATCCAGCAGGAATCCGGGGGCAACCTGGCCGAGGTCCTGGAGAACATCAGCCACGTCATCCGGGGCCGGTTGAATATGAAGGCCAAAATCCGGGCCCTTACCGCCGAAGGCCGCCTGTCCGCGGTGGGATTGACCATCTTGCCGATTTTCATCTTTTTCTTCTTGCTCATTTTTCGTTACAAAGTGCAGAGTGTCATGTTGACCCACCCTTTGGGACAGAAGGTGCTCCTGGCAGCCATTGTCCTGCTCTTTATCGGGGCAGTGGTCATGCGAAAAATCATTAACAGCGTGGAAGTCTGAATACACCGGGGGTAATATGGCGTTACTTACCTGGCTCACCGTCTTCGCTTCCATCTTCCTTTTCACCTACGGCGTCAGTGTTTACTTCGGCAAGCGCCAACGGGTGAAGGAGATGATGGGAAAGCCGGTGACCGAAAAATCCGCCCCCCTGTTAAAATCCGTGGACCAAGGCAGCACCGTGAAAAACCTGGCCATGGATTTCCTGAGCTTTTCCGGCGGTTGGGCCACCGGCGACCTGGAGCGGCTTTCCCGGGTGCAGGAGTCCCTCTTGCAGGCAGGCATCCGGCACCCCCAGGCCCCGGCGATCTTCTTCGGTTGCCGGGTGCTGGCCGCCTTGCTGTTGCCCATCCCCGTTCTCCTGTCCGCCATTATCCGGGGGCAGCTCAGTCCCAAACTCCTGCTGTTGGCTTTCTTCCTGGCGGTGCTGGGCTTTTTCCTGCCCAACCTCTGGCTGGACTTCCGGGTGAAAGGCCGTCAGAACCGCATCGACAAAGCCCTGCCCGACATTTTGGACCTCCTGGTCATCTGCATTGAGTCCGGGCTGGCCTTGCAGGCGGCCCTGAACAAGGTGGCTGAAGAGATCCGCTATACCTACCGGGATTTTTACGACGAATTGCAGATCGTCTGCGCCGAGATCCGGGGGGGCATCCCCTGGGATGAATCCTTCGACAACCTGGGAAAACGCACCGGCGTGCAGAGCGTCAAGTCGCTGGTGGGCATGATGATCCAAACCGAGAGGCTGGGTGTCAGCATCGGCCAGGCCCTGCGCCACCACGGCGACTTTACCCGGACCCAGCGGATTCTCAGGGTGGAGGAAAAGGCCGCCAAGTTGCCGGTGAAGATTCTTTTTCCTCTGGTTCTTTGTATCCTTCCTGTCATGTTTCTCGTGCTTTTGGGCCCCACCTTTGTGGTTTTTGTTGAAAGGTGGAGCAAGTTTATGAAATGATCATTGTGGTCCCGAAGGCATTCGTGTCAGCCAAGGGGGAAGATACCATGAAAAGCCATCCGATTACCCGCTTCCTTCAGGAGCGCCGGGGTGCGGCCGGCATGATGACCGCCCTGTTGATTATCATCTTTGTGGCTATCCTGGCCATCGTCATCGACCTGGGGCATCTGCACGGGGTGCGCAATGAACTGCAGAACGCCGCGGACGCCGCCGCCCTGGCCGGCGCCCGGGCGCTTATCCAAATTGCCGATTATCCCGTGGTGCCAGTGCCTGATCCGCCCTATTGTGGGCTGGCCAGGACTACCGCCCGGGAAACTGCCCAGCGGAACAAGTCCGACGGCACCGATTTGACCGTCAGCGCCGATCTCAACGTGGACGTCCAATTGGGCTGGTGGGACTGGGAAACTAATACTTGGACCTATAAGGCCAGCGGTTGTGCCCTGGAAGGTGCCAATGCCATCAACGCAGTGAACGTGGTGGTCCGGCGGAATGCCGAAGCCGGCAGCATCGGGCCGGTGGCCATGACCCTGGCAGCCCTGTTCGGTTGGGAGACGGCCAACGTCAAAGCCTCCTCCACCGCCGCGGTGGGTTATCTGAAGAAGAACTGCACCTTTTTTCTGTTGGCCCTCTTATACAAGAGCGACCCTGACTCTTGGTTTCAAAAATTTATCAGCCAGATACCAAACTCCGAGAACCCTGGCACGCATTTCCTGACCCTTAACACAGGCTCTGATAAAGATAAAAAGATGGATGAAGGGGCCTGGGCTGATATGGCCAATAATGGCTACGCTCCTGCTAATTTTATCAAAAATTACTTTAAAGGCCGAGTGGAGCCCGGATGTGTAGGGGCCGGCGATGAGGTGGACCTGCAAGGTGGCGTTGACACAAGCATACTGCATTCAATTAAAGATAAACTGGCAGATTTAAGAAGCACCGCTGGCTCCGGAAACGACCAATGGAATCACTCCTGCCAAGAATACAATTATGAGGGCTGGTTAATGTGTTCTCCAATAGTGCAAAATGACCAGCTGAACCAAACCTCACCGATTGTCAATCCAGAGAGTAATGATGGATGGGGCAACCCGATAAATGCCTTCATTCCTATTATCATCAGGAATATTTATAATCCCAATGATAAAAACGCTCCTCCGGAATGCTCAACCTATCAAGGTCATTGCATTGAAATGGCGTATTACCCCTGTCCGGCCGCCTGTGAGGGCGAGGTCGGGGGGCCTGCCGGCACAATCTTCGGCACCCGGCCGAAGCTGGTGCAGTTCGACTGGTTCCCCTCCGCCGATTAGACGTCGCCTTAGCAGGGCAAGGGTAGCCAATCTCTGAGGCTAACTGGGTGGTGGGACTTGCTTCGGGCAGATGGGGGCACACGAGCCCCGGTCAGGGCCATCAGACCGGGGCTTCTCCCCAAGGAGACGCCATGGATTTCCTGTCCCTGGGATACTGGGTGGATTTCCTCCGTCAGGGCTTCAGTCAGGTGCACTTCCACCTGGGGACTCCCCTGCTGGTCCTCACGGCGGTGGCCGTCCTCTTCGTCTGGTGGTTTTTTTCGAGCCTGCGCTACTGACCTCTCCACTCTGATCTCCCTGGCCGGCTGCCCCGGTATTGGGAGCAGGCCGCTGCCGGCCGCCGGCACGTTCCGCCCTCCCCTTCCCTGACCTGCCGCCTCCCCGTTGCCAGCCCCGGGCCGTTTTGCTATAAGGAAACAGGCGCCCGGGCGAAGGGAGGAGCGGCGGAGCCGGTCTCGGGCCCGCCCCGCTGCCGCCGGCCATCCCGGGCCCCAGGACTCCCTCATGAAGGTTTCGCCGTTGAGCCTGCCGGAGGTGCTCCTCATCGAGCCTCGGGTCTTCGCCGACCCCCGGGGCCATTTCCTGGAGATCTTCCAGGCCCGGCGCTACCCGGAGCACGGCATCCCGGAGCGCTTCGTGCAGGACAACCTGTCCTTTTCGGGGAACGGCGTGATCCGGGGCCTGCATTACCAGCTCCGGCACCCCCAGGGAAAGCTGGTCATGGTGGCGGCGGGCGAGGTCTTCGACGTGGTGGTGGACATCCGCCGGGGCTCCCCCCGCTTCGGCCGGTGGCTGAGTCTCACCCTGGACGCCGCCAGCTGCCGCCAGCTCTACATCCCGCCAGGGTTCGCCCACGGGTTCCAGGTGCTGAGCGCATCGGCCACTTTCCTTTACAAATGCACGGATTACTGGGCCCCGGGGGATGAGTACGGGGTGCGCTTTGACGACCCGGACCTGGGGATCCCGTGGCCGGGTGCCCGGTCTGTGCTCTCCGACAGGGACCGACACCTGCCGCGGCTCCGGGACATACCCCCGGAGCACCTGCCCGTTTATGCCCCCTAACCTCGCCTGCCACCCGGGGTCCCGGTGAGACGGCTGCGCCTGCTGGTTACCGGCGCTGCGGGCCTGCTGGGCACGGACCTGATCCAGGTGCTGGGGGCGGCGCATGAGCTCTTCCCGTGCCGCCGCCGTGACCTGGATGTGGGCGACCCCCAGCAGGTGGAGGCGGTCATCGGCCACCTTGCCCCGGACTGGGTGGTGAACGCCGCGGCCTTCGCCAAAGTGGACGCCTGTGAAGCCGAGCGGGAACTGGCCTTCCGGGTGAACGCCCAAGGGCCGGAAAATCTGGCCCGGGCCCTGAAACGCCGGGGGGGGCGTCTCCTGCATCTCTCCACCGATTACGTCTTTCCCGGCGACCGCCCGGTTCCTCTCCCCTACACCGAAGCCGACGCCACCGGCCCCCTGTCCGTCTATGGGCACAGCAAACAGGCCGGCGAAGAGGCCGTGCGGGAGATTTTGGGGGAGGAGGCGGTCATCGTCCGCACCGCCTGGCTTTACGGCGCAGGCGGCCCCAATTTCCTGAAGACCCTGCTCCGCCTGGCCCTGGCCGACCCCTCCCGGACCCTGCGGGTGGTGAACGACCAGCACGGCTCCCCCACCTGGTCCTGGCGGCTGGCCCGGCAGATCAAGGTGCTCCTCGAGGCCGGCGCCCGGGGGCTGTATCACGCCACCGCGGAGGGCCACTGCACCTGGTATGAATTGGCGAGGGCATTTTTTGACCTGCTGGACCTGAAGGTGAACCTGGAGCCCATCACCACCGGGGAGTATCCCACCCCGGCAAGGCGGCCCCGGAATTCCATCCTGGAAAACCGGCGCCTGAAGCAGGCCGGCTGGAACGTCATGCAGCCCTGGCAGGCGGACCTGGCGGAGTTCGTGGGACGGTTTAAGGGGGCGCTGCTCCAGGAAGTGCAGCCGACCCGGTAAGGCAGATTTTTCAGGGAGGTAAAGGGGAGCCTGGCTTCCCCCCTCCAAAAAGGCAAGAGGTGGCGATGAAGTCCTACCGCAAGGAGTTATGGTTCAACGTGCCCGGTCGCCGGGCCTTCCTCAACATCACCCCCCAGGTGGCCCAGTGCCTGAGGGAAAGCGGCATCACCGAGGGCCTGTGCCTGGTGAACGCCATGCACATCACCGCCAGCGTGTTCATCAACGACGACGAACGGGGCCTGCACCACGACTACGAGGTCTGGCTGGAGAAGCTGGCGCCCCACGCCCCGGTCTCCCAGTACCGCCACAATGACACCGGGGAAGACAACGCCGACGCCCACCTGAAGCGCCAGGTCATGGGCCGGGAAGTGGTGGTGGCGGTGACCGCCGGGAAGCTGGACTTCGGCCCCTGGGAGCAGATCTTCTACGGCGAGTTCGACGGCGGCCGCAAAAAACGGGTGCTGGTGAAGATCATCGGGGAATAGGTTCAGCGGCCCGAAACACCGGGGCCGGGCCGCGGGCGGCCGCGGCCGGGAATGATGGCGGAATTTGCTCTTGACAAGCCCGCCGAGATGGGCAATCATGTGCTCAGATGGTGGTGCTTGTGGACATCAGGGCCCCGCGGCCCTGAGGGGAAAATCGAAGCGGACAGCTGCCGTTTCGATTTTTTTGTTGCCGCCGTCTGCCGGTCTGCTTTTCTTGCAGGCGATTTACATTCTGGAGGTTTGTTGCATGAGAGTTCGAGGTACGGTTAAGTGGTTCAATGACGCCAAAGGGTTCGGTTTCATTTCCCGGGAGGATGGCCCGGACGTGTTCGTCCACCATAGCGCCATCCAAATGGAGGGCTTCCGCACCCTGCAGGAAAACCAGGCCGTGGAGTTCGAGATCGTCCAGGGCGCCAAGGGCCTGCAAGCCCACAACGTCACCCTGGCTTAAGCGCCTGGGGCGGGCCCTGACCTGAAGCACCGGGGGGCCCGCCCCCTTTGACTGCCGAGCGGCGCCTGCCCGCCGGCAGAAATATCCCCCCTTTTCCTCTTCCCGGTTTCCAAACTCTTCTCATTCTGTTATGTATTTCCCGAAGCTGAAGGAAAGAGGCGCCGACTCTCTTTCAGAAGTTTCAGAGGGCGTCGTCTCTTTCAGGTTTTTCTCCCCCTTTGGCACTTGCACCCATCGGCCCGACCATTATGCAAGACTGGCAGTTCACCGACGCCGACCGCTGGCAGATGGCCGCCCTGGGACTGTCCGAAAGCCAGGTGCTGGAGCAGCTGAAGTTTTTCCAACGCCCCCGGTTCCACCTGAAGCTGGCCCGGCCCTGCACTCTGGGAGACGGCATCCACCGCCTCCCCCCGGAAGGCCATGCTCATTATCTGGACCGCCACGCGGCGGCCAGCCGGGCCGGGCGGCTCTTAAAGTTTGTGCCTGCCTCCGGGGCCGCCACCCGGATGTTCCAGGCGCCTCTGGGATACCTGGCAAAGGTCTCCCAAACCCTGGTAGTGGACGGCTCCTGGCCGGCGGTCCCGGACCTGCCTGCCGACCGGCAGGTGGCCACCCTGTGCCGCTGCCTGGAGCAGTTCGCCTTTTTCCCGGACCTGGCCGCAGCCATGGCCGCCGACGGTCTCAATTTGCAGGACGTCCTGACCCAGGGAGGCTATCACTGTGTCCTCTCTTATCTGCTCCGCGAGCCCGGATTGAACTACGCCTCCCTGCCCAAGGGGCTGCTCAAGTTCCACCGCTATGAAAGCGAAAGCCGCACCGCCCTGGAGGAGCACCTGGTGGAGGCGGCGCATTATGTCCGGGACGGCCAGGGTCGCTGTCGCCTGCACTTCACCATTCTGCCGGAGCACCGGGAGCTCTTCGCCGGGCTGGTACACGAGGTCGCGCCGCTGTGGGAGCGCCGCCTGGGCTGTCGTTTCCTGGTGGAGTTTTCCACCCAGAGCCACGCCACCGACACCCTGGCCGTGGACCTGGAAAACCGCCCCTTCCGGGAGGAGGACGGCCGTCTGCACTTCCGGCCCGGCGGCCACGGCGCCCTCCTGGAAAATCTGCAGGAATCGGCCGGGGACCTGGTGTATATCAAAAATATCGACAACGTGGCCCCGGACCGGCTGAAGGAGCCCACCATCACCTGGAAAAAGCTCATGGGCGGCTTCCTGGTGGAGCTCCAGGGCCGGCTCTACGATCTGCTGCGGCGGCTGGATGCCGGTCCGGCGGAGCCCGGCCTCCTGGCGGAGGTGGCGGATTTCGCCCGCCGGCGTCTCCTGGTTGAGGTTCCCCGCGACTTCGACGCCTGGCCGGTCTCCCGCCGGCGGGAAGCCCTGATGGAGCTCCTGGACCGCCCCTTGCGGGTGTGCGGCGTGGTGAAGAATGAAGGGGAGCCGGGCGGCGCCCCTTTCTGGGTGCGGGAGCCGGACGGCGGCCTCAGTCTGCAGATCGTCGAGGCGGCCCAGGTGGACCTGGACTCCTCCGGCCAGCGGGCCGTCTGGGAGGCCGCCACCCACTTCAACCCGGTGGACCTGGTGGTGGCCCTCCGGGATTTCCGGGGCCGTCCCTTTGACCTGAAACGGTTCACCGACCCGGATGCGGTGTTCATTAGCCGCAAATCCCGGCACGGCCGGGAACTCAAGGCCCTGGAACTCCCGGGGCTGTGGAACGGCGCCATGGCCCGGTGGCTCACGGTCTTCGTGGAGGTGCCTTCGGTCACCTTCAACCCGGTGAAGACCGTCCTGGACCTGCTGCGGCCGGAGCACCTGCCGGAGTGAGGCAGAAGGTCGGGGGAGGGTAACCATGCGCAGCCTGCGCCTGCTCCTTGCCGGGCTCATCCTCCTGGGGCTGACCGGCGCTCTGGCGGCCGCCCAGGAGCTTTCCCCCTACGGCAACCCGGTGATCACCGTGCTCGTGCGGGACGTTGCGGTGCGGGCCGAAGTGGTGTCCTCCCCGGAAAAGCTCTATCTCGGGCTCAGCCACCGCTCCGACCTCCCGGAGGGCACCGGCATGCTCTTCGTCATGCCCGCCGCCGAGATCCAGAACTTCTGCATGCGGGGGATGCGCTTCCCCCTGGACTTCCTCTGGATTACCGACGGCCGGGTGGCCGGTCTGGAGGCCCAGGTGGCCGCCGACTTTCCCGGCACCATCTCCTCGCCGGTGCCGGTGCAATACGTCCTGGAGGTGCCCGCCGGCTTTATCCGGCGGCATGGCGTCCGCCTTCACGATCCGGTGACCTTTCGCTGGTGAGCCGCCCCCGGGGTCTGCCCCGGGCTTGTCAAGCCTCCCCGCTTCCTTTATAGTCCTTACCCAGCAGGGAGGTGTGCATGCGGTTGACTGATCTGGAGCAGCGGGTGATCCTGGCCCTGCAACGGGACCTGGCCATCACCCCTGAACCCTTTGAAGACGTGGCCCGGCGGGCGGGGGCCACGGTGGCCGAGGTCCTGGAGGTCATCCGGCGCCTGAAGGAGCAGGGCATCATCCGGCGCTTCGGGGCCACCCTGCGCCACCAGCTCTCGGGCTTCGGGGCCAATGCCCTGGTGGTCTGGGCCGTGCCCGCCCAGGCCGACCTGTCCCGGGTGGGGCGCGCCCTGGCCGCCTACCGGGAAGTGACCCACTGCTACGCCCGCCCGCCCCAGCCCCACTGGCCCTACAACCTCTATAGCATGGTGCACGGCCGCAACCCCGAGGAAATCGCCGCTTTGGTGGCCGCCATGGCCGCGGACGTGGGAATCTCCACCTACGAGGTGCTCTTCAGCGACCAGGAGCTGAAAAAAACCACTATGCGTTACTTCCGGGAAGACCACCCGGAGTGAGGGCGGGGAAGCGGAGGGAGGCCCAGGGGCCTCAAAGCCCCGGCCCTTCCCCGCCGACCCGAACCGAGGAGTGTTCATGACGGCTTTTGGCAAGTCGGCAGAGTTGTTTCAGGCGGCCCGGAAGCTGATGCCCGGCGGGGTGAACAGTCCGGTGCGGGCCTGGGGGTCGGTGGGGCTCACCCCCCGCCTCATCGCCCGGGGCCGGGGCGCCCGGGTCTATGACGTGGACGGCAACGACTACCTGGATTACGTGGCCTCTTGGGGCCCCCTCATCCTGGGGCACGCCCACCCTGCAGTGGTGGCCGCGGTGCAGGAGGCCGCAGCCCGGGGCACCAGCTTCGGCGCCCCCACCGAAGGGGAGCTGGCGCTGGCCCAGCTGCTGTGCGACGCCGTGCCCTCCCTGGAAATGGTGCGCCTGGTAAACTCCGGCACCGAGGCTTGCATGAGCGCCCTGCGGCTGGCCCGAGGCGTCACCGGCCGGCCCCGGGTCATCAAGTTCGACGGCTGCTACCACGGCCATGCCGACTCCTTCCTGGTGACCGCGGGGAGCGGGGTGCTTACCCAGGGCATTCCCGGCAGCCCCGGGGTGCCGCCGGAGATCGCCGGCCTCACTCTTTCCCTGCCCTACAACGACCTGGAGGCGGTGCGCCGGGCCTTTGGCCGGTATCCCGGGGAGATCGCCGCGGTCATCGTGGAGCCGGTGGCCGGCAACATGGGGGTAATCCCCCCGGAGCCCGGCTTTCTTCCCGGCCTGCGGGAGCTTACCCAAACGGAGGGGGCGCTCCTCATCTTCGACGAGGTCATCACCGGCTTCCGGGTGGCCTGGGGCGGGGCCCAGGCGCTCTACGGGGTGAGGCCCGATCTCACCTGCCTGGGCAAGATCATCGGCGGCGGTCTGCCGGTGGGGGCCTACGGCGGCCGCCGGGAGCTCATGGAGCAGCTGGCGCCGGTGGGGCCGGTGTATCAGGCCGGGACCCTCTCCGGC
>FWPV01007940.1_pt1 | contig 18906 bp, 21 predicted proteins | sample 2228371 | NCBI WGS metagenome assembly FWPV01 (sample SAMEA103939776, study PRJEB20133) | metagenome
CGTTCATGATCAACACCATGTACATGAAAGGCAACCTGCAGCCCCAGTTCGCCCTGGCCTGGGACGTCCGCGGCGCCATGCTGATTCAGCCCTCTGTGAACTTCATCCACGAGCCGTTTCGGTTCATGCTCCAGTACAGCGCGATCGAAGGGAACTTCACGAACTTCGGGGCCTTCCGAGACCGGGACCAGATCGCCCTTATTGTGTCGTACCTGCTGAATTAGGGTCGAGGGCTCTCCTGCGAGAAAAGGAGCGGAGAGATGGAGGAAGTGTACAGGCGGCTGGCGGCCAAGCTCGACCAGATGCCGAACCCGTTCCCGGCGACGGAAAGCGGCGTCGAGCTGATACCGGACGAAAGCTACATCCTCGAAGCCGGGTTCGAGCGGCTGAACGGCGTCGATTTCCGCAAGGGCTGCTACGTGGGCCAGGAAGTGACCGCCCGGATGAAGCACAAGACCGAGCTGCGCAAGGGCCTCGCGGTCGTCGCGGTCGAAGGGGCGGCCGACGTGGGGACCGAAATCACCGCGGAGGGCAAGCCGGTCGGAACGCTCTACACCCGCTCGGGGGATCGCGCTCTCGCCTACCTGCGCTTCGACCGGGCAGGCACGCACATGGCCGCAGGCGGGGCGATCGTCAGTTTTCCGCCCGCCGGATGACGTGACGGAACTTGCCGGGAAGGCGCCGCGTTGAAGCCTTGGCCGAGCCTTGATCCGGTATCCGGCTTCCCTATATCTTGGCGACCACGGGCGGCCTGAATGACTAGATGAGGTAGCGACTTCAGCGAGACATGCGTTCAGCGCAACAGAGCTATGCGTCATAGGGAATACCGAATCGTCACCAACCCGCCATATTCGGCGCTACCCGGCAAACGCAAGAGCAAGAAAAAAGGATCGATCTATGGCCGACTTCATTGACGGCACGGCTTTCAACTACGAACAGGGTGCACGGGCGCGCAAGCTGTTTGCGGCGGTCGTGCTCGCGGCGCTGGATGATGCGATCGCGGATGACAAGAAATACGGCAACGGGCCTGAGCAGATTGCCCGCTGGGCACGCTCGCGGGATGGTCGCGAAGTGCTCTCCTGCGCGGGGATCGACCCGAACGAGCGTGTCGTGCTGGGCTTGATGGAGTTCGTTCGCAAGGGCGTGCGCACGTCGGTCGCCCTGTCGCGCGAGGAAAGCGAACGTCGCCACGCCGCCGAACAGGAAGCCGAAGCCGCCTGACGGCTTCCTTTCCGCCGACGAAAAGGCCGCACCCCGAGGGATGCGGCCTTTTCGATTCTGCCGATCGGTTCGGGACCGTCAGTCGAGTTCGAGTGCCGAAAGCGCCTGCGCGATCTCGCGGCGAACCAGTTTGCGCACATTGCGCGTGATGCGTTCGCCCAGGGGCCCCTTCAACTCCTCGCGCAGGACCTCGGCCACCAGGGCACGAAGGTCGTCCTCGTCAAGAAGCGACTCGATGTCCGGCTTCGCCACGTTCTCGCCCTCGCCTTCGGCCGGAGCCCTGGCGGCACCATCGCCGCCTTCGCTGCCGCGATGCCGGAATTTCAGAACTTCCGCCCCCGCCGGCACATCTTCGCCGGTGACTTCGGCATCTTCGACGTCGCCCGTCGCGGCGGCGAAGGACCGCGGGGTGTCGCCGTCCGCCGGCTCCCAGGCATCGGCCTCATGTGGCGCGGACTGCGCCGCCTCCTCGGTCCACGCGGCCAGGTTTCCCAGGTCCAGAGGATCGGAGACGCCGTCCTTCCACCGCTGGGCCGTGCCGAAGACCTCGGCTTCCAGCATCGACAGGCTGTCTTCGAGCGAGGCCTCATCCGTGCGCTTCTCAGCGTGGGACTCGGCAACATCGGGCACGCGGAGGGCTGGCGTCAGAAGCAGCGCGCCGCCGTTGCTGTCGCCCGAAGGCGGCTTGCCATCGCCGACCAGCCGCCGGATCGAGGACAAAACGTCCTCAATCTCACCATTGGTCATGGACTCCGACATTGACAGCCTCTGCACATGCGAAAACGCCTTGAGGGTAGCCGCTTAGCCGTTGCGACACAACCATTTGTGGCAGCAGGTGCCGCTCACTCCTGTCCGATAGCGCGCAGGACACGGTCGAGACGCTCGCCCTGCACGCTGGTCGCGGGGGCCGTCCGCACGGCGTCGTAGTAGGCCGACGCGTCATAGACCGGGACACCGAGCTGCAGATGCTCGACCGTCAGCAGGCCCATCGCGGAAAGAAGCGAGTAGACCGCGACGACCTGCTGCGCCACTGCATCGACCCGTGCAGTTCGGGCGTCGAGCAGTTCCTGCTCGGCGTTCAGGACGTCGAGCGTCGTGCGCGAGCCCACGGCGGCCTCCTCCTGTACGCCCCTCAGCGCGACCTCGGCGGCTCTGACCTGCTGGTCCGAGGCCAGGATCTGCGCGCGCGAAACTTCAAGCAGCGACCACGCAGTGGCCACGTCGCGTTCGACCTCGAGCACGGATTGCTGGAGGCCGGCACGCGCCCCGTCCCGCTGGGCGAGGGCCTGGCGATAAAGCGAGCTCAGCGCCCCGCCCTGATAGATCGGCTGGCGGAAGGTCAGGCCGATCGACGACGCGTCATTGCCGTCCTGGTCAACGGCGACACGGGCGTCGCCCGTGAGCCGCCCGCGCGTCCCCGTCTTGGCGCGTTCGGCGCCGAGTTCGGCCACCGTCACCTCGTGCTGCGCCTGACGGATCGCGGGATGGGTGCGCACACCCACGGCCAGGGCATCGGCCAGGGAGTCGGCGGTGGCAGGAGCGCGGCCAGGGCCGGACAGCGCGCCGGGGTCGCGTCCGACCGCTGCTCGGAACGCCTGACGCGCGACGCGCAGATCGCCTTCGGCCGCTGCGAGTGCCGCGCGTGCGCCGGCCAACCGCGCCTCGGCGATGGAGACATCGGTGCGCGTCACCTCGCCCACCTCGAAACGGTCCTCGGCCGCGCGCAGTTCTTCGGAAATCAGGCGGACGTTGGCCTGGCGCAGGCGGACGAATTCGGCCGCGCTGACCACGTCCATGTAGGCGCGCACTGCCCCCAGCAGGACCTGCTGTTCCAGCCCGATCAGCGCCTGCCGCGTCGCAAGCACGGTCTCGCGCGCGATGTCGACGCCCAGCCGGTTCGACCCGAAGTCGTAAAGCGTGAGTTCCGCCACAAGCGCGAGCGACCCGGTAAGGTTGTTGGTCTGCGCCGGTTCGGAATAGTCCGCCCCGGCGATGAAACTGACCACCGGGCGCATCGCGGCGACGGCCTGGGCGACATCCTCGTCCGTGGCACGCAGAAGGGCGCGGTTCTGCTCCAGAAGGTTCGAATTGCGGTAGGCGTCGGCAAGCGCGTCGGCCAGGCTTTCGGCGCGCGCGAGGCCGGAAAGCGAGACGGTCAGGGCCGCCGCCCAGAGAATGCGGCCGATCATAGCGCGAACGCCCGCTGCGCTGCGAAGCCCGGCAGGACCGGCGCTGCGGCATTGAAGGCAAACCGCCAGGTGACCGAACCGTCGATCTTGTAGCCAATGCGGCAGACGCCGAGAGCACCCTCCATGAACAGGCAGCCGATCCGGCCGCCGTCCTTCAACTGGTCGATCAGCGCCTGGGGCACCGTCTCGGCCGCGCCCTGGATGGTGATGACGTCGTAGGGCCCGTGCTTGGGGGCCCCTTCGGCCAGCGGGGCGGTGACAACGACCGCGTTGTCCGCACCGATGGCGGACAGCGCGGCCTCGGCCTCGGCGGCGAGGTACGGATCCTCCTCCACCGCGACGACGGCTTCGGCGAGACGGGCGATCACGGCGGTGGAGTATCCCAGTCCGGTTCCGACGTCGAGCACCATCTCGGTCGGCTGAATGTCGAGTGCATCGAGCATCTTGGCGAGCGTTCTGGGCTCCAGCACCACGCGGTTCTTCGAGATCTCCACGTTTTCGCCGACATAGGCGGCCTCGCGGCGGCCAGCGGGCATGAAACGTTCGCGCGGAACCTCGAGCATGGCCGCGATGACGGGAAACTTGGTGACATCGGAGGGGCGGACCTGCGTGTCCACCATCATGACGCGCCGCTGCGCAAAATCGATCATCGCCTCAACCTTTGGTTGCCGCTGCTCTCTGATCGCTGTCATGCCACAGCCGCTGCGCCGCGGCAAGGAACGCGCCGCCACACAGGTCCGCTTGCGGTCGCTTTCGCCTTGGGCTATTCCACGCGGGTCTCCGGCGGGTTGGCGGAGAGGTTACGCAGCGGATTGCAAATCCGTGTAGACCGGTTCGATTCCGGTACCCGCCTCCATTCTCCTCGATATCGTGGGCCGAGCGGGTTGTGGACCCGGCGGAGGGGAAGATCCGCGTGGTGCAGGAGGGCCCGCGGGGCGAAGACGGCATCGCCAAGCTCTGCCGCCGCGAAGGGATCGCGACGAGCCTGTACGACTGCTGGTCGAAACGGTTCCTCGACAACCTCGCCCCTGCCGACGTCTGCTTCGGCAGGGCCGAAAGTGTCCCCGGGCAACGAAAGGAGATCAAGCCCAAGACGTTCGAGACGCGCCGCTCGCTGCACCGTCAGACCGCAGCATAGACCGAACCCTCAACGAGCCGGAGCCACCGTTCCCGATCGGGCCACCGCGCCAGATCACCTGACGACGGACAAGCACCATCGGTTCCGTATCGCCTTGCCCGCGTGTGCCTGATGCCACCCGCCATCTGATCGCTACCGTCGATGCCGATGCCGTAAATGGTTACAGGCGGACAACCCATTGGCGATTCTACATTTCATGGGAGGCCGCGCCGCGCAGCGACGCCCTCCGTCCGTTCGCATGATGCCGCTTGAAAACCCCTGACCTGTCCAAAAGGATACGTCCAATTAGACAGGTAGTCTGGTGACGACCAATCGTGTATGCGCGACACCGCAGCGAGTGGGGATTACGAGTCGTTCCCGCTAAAGTGTCTCTTCTTTCCGAGTACTGTTTCCAGTGTCGCCACCACTCGCTGCAGGTCACAGGGAATCGTTGGCCGGGCGAAGCACCCGGTCCTTCTCCGTCTTGGAGGGCTCGGCCGCAGATCCTGCCCATTGATGAACCTGAACTCCCGCCTGACGGTCCGTCGCGGCTGGGCGGCCGCCTGAAAAGGGCCAACCCGCTTGCCCTCGGGCAGGAACGCGCGCTGTCTTCCGATCCGCGGCCATGTCTGCAAACAGGGCAACACCGATCCCCAGTGCGTCGAGCGCCGCAAACCCCGGAACCCGCCCATCGAAGGCCACGAGCAGTCCGCATCAGCCAGCGCAACCACGTCGGCTCCGCCGTCCATCATCGCCCGTCCTGCATCGACGAGAAGCCTCCGGGTCGCGTCGTCACAAGGCCCTTCGACGGCCATCTCCCGGCACGCCTTGCCGACAGGTCGAGGTTCTCGGGCACACGCACGTCCGTCCCGTGCATCCGCATGAAGGACCTGCTCTGCATGGCACGAGAGGTCCCGTGCAGCCCGCCCCGTGCAGGCGACGCAGACGTCGGGCGAAGACATCCGCCTGCTCCTTCCTGCGATCAGTCTTGCCGTTGGAAAGGACTTCGCCGAAGTTCGCTGCGACCATCGTCAGTTCGAGCCGCCACCCGCGATCTTCCGCAGCCTGCGTCGATCGCTGACAATTCAGCGCCGTGGCCGCGGGACCCGGACCGGTGCCTGACGCTATGACCCTGCGCCTTCTCCATGCACGTCCGAGGCCCGACCGGCTGCGGACGATGAAGCGCAAAGGCCATCCCTTCAAGGGGCTTGGAAATCTGCCGCCGGGCCCATTCAGGTCAGCTTCATCATCAGAACCCATCGCTCTGTATCGGTTCGCCAGTCTTCCCTGACGCATGGCACACTCGTGACGTCCGCGTAGCCGTGGCGTTCATAGAAACGCCGTGCGCCGACGTTGTTGTCCGCCACGATCAGGCTGATGCGGCGAAGCCCTTCCGCGGTGCAGATCTGCTCTGCGACATCGAGAAGGCGGGAGCCGATGCCCTGACTTCGGTGTTCCGGATAGCAGGCGAGGACATTGATATACCAGCTGTCGAGCGCCTGGTTCTCCAACTCCAGAAGCGGGCGGAAGGGCTTGGGGATGTCGTCCCCCACGGGCTCGGGTTCGGAACCGATGACATAGCCGGTCAGGCTCGCAATGGCACCGCTGCCTCGATCGACGACGACGGTCTTGCCCTCCCCCGCCTTTGCAGCCTGGCGCGCGCGCCCGATCTCCCATGGGTCCTGCCCTTCGACGCAAAGGCTCGTCCAGAAGTGAAGCGGCAGGCCCTCGCCTGCGAAGTTGACCAGTTCGGCAAGTCGTGGAGCATCTGCCGCCACGGCAAGCCTCATCGGTGGTTGAAGTGCAATCACCTCGAACTCCTTTCCCTGACCGGCCTTCCGCACAAGGCCATGCTCGTCATTCGGACGGAAGGCCGCGCGAGAATTGCCTTCTGCCGGCTTTGTTGACCCTGAGTCAGTTTGCACATCTCGGTCCTCGAAGGCCACCGGACCTGGATAGCATGACATCGAAAGGCATCCCCGCCGGTTGTCGTGGCGCACGATGCGGCCCAAGACGTGGTCGCGCGCCGCATCGCGGCTTCGACAGGCCTCATGGGCCGTCCGCTCGGGCTTCAACGATGACAGGACACCTGAACGCCGAGGTGTCCCGGTCATTGCAGGCCCGGTCGCTCGGGCATCCGCAACATCCCGAACGCCTGCGTGGCGCAGAAGGCCACCGGGATCGACATGACCAGGGTCCGTGTCCGGATCGAACGCGTCTCGATCCTGAATGGCGAGCAGATCCAGCGGATGAAGAACCTCGACGTCTTGGTCAGCGTCCTGATCGGCCACGTCCACTCCTGGGGCGTCGCCATGCGCGACATCGTCTTCGACGAGGAGAAGGCCCGGCTTCTGACCCGCTGCAAGAGCCTCGAGTCCGCGATCCGGGTGGCCCCTGGCAGCTGTTCTCGGAACGTGAATTCGGCACGCTGGAGCCCGGAAAGTCCGCGGACCTGCTGATCCTGGGGGCCAATGCGACGCCGGTGGCGCCCGACGAGGGCAAGAGCATCAGGGGCCTCGAAACCTGCATGAACCGCAACCGGTTCCACGCCGCCGGATAGACGCAGAGAGACTTGCGGTCGGTGCCGATGGCCGCCGCAGGCGTCTCACTTGCGCTCCGGCCCGCCGCCGCGCTGCATCGCCCAGAGGTTCGGACCGGCCGACACCAATTGCGGGCGTTGCGCCGCACGCAGCCCGTGGTTCAGAAGAAGATCGAGGTCGCGGCCCACGTCGGCACTGTAGATATGGTAGAGATGGCCCGACAGGCTTTCCACCGGAAGCGCGCTGAGGTCGATGACCTCGACATCGCCAAGCGCCGACACGTCGTTGCCCGCCTCGCCCAGCCTGGGATACCCGTGGATCTGCGCCGACAGCGCCAGCGGCCGATCGCCGGTGGTCACGTAGATGGTGATGTTCCGGGCAATCGGACGGATGCGCGGCAGGATCCGCTGGAAGATCCCGAAGTCGATGTCCGGCGCAAGCAAGACGACCTGGTCCAGCCGGATATCGGGGTTACGGTTGGCGACCTCGTAAAGGGCCAACACGACCCCGCGTGCCCCGAGGCTGTGCCCCAAGACATCGACGCCCGCCCCGAATCTGCGCTGCGTCTCCACAATGGCGTCGGCGAGGTCGGGAACGCTCCAATAGAGGTCGGCCTCGTCGTGGGTGTAGTGGGCGAACGCCCCGTCCGAAGGCCAGCTGAACCACAGGAAGCGCCCGTCCAGGTCGGCGTTCTCCTGAAGAAGCGCCGCGCGGCGGCAGCCCTTCTCGAAGCTCATGTTGTAGCCGTGGACATAGATCGCAGGCTCTTCGGAGCGGCTCGCGCCCTCCAGCGCGTCGAAGACCCCGGCGCTTTCCGCCTCGGTCACCGCATCGACGCGCAGGAACTCCTCGCGGATGACCGGCGGCGCCGACTGGACCAGGGGCGCAAGGACGTCGAAGTCGATCTCACGCACGCGGCACCAGCCGGCGCTTGGGCTGCTGCGCTCATCACCGAACATCAGGCCCGGCGCGTCGGAACCCGTCCGGTTGCGAAGAGTCAGGAACGGCACCTCCCACTGGGCCGCGGTATCCTGCGCCAACAATGGCGCAGGCCCGGCCAGGGTGACGGCCGCGGCGACAAGACCTGTCGCGAGGCCCCCCGCGAGGCCCGGGATCGACCAGCGTCCCCGGACCCTGGAACCGCGACGCCGGCTCGTCCTTCCAGCGCACGCGACGGCAGGACGGCTTCGGGGGAACGCTGTCGACAAGATGGATATCACGGCCTAACTCTGTGATGGGGTTGCGTTCGGACCGCGCCGTCGGAGGGCCGCGCTCCGAACGACGCGGCGGGCGTGAAGTTGCATCGGACGGGGACCGCGGAGGCCCCGCGATGGAAGGGGGCAGCATGGCCAAGGCGATCCTGTCCGGCATCGTCGGACCCTTTTCGGTGCCATGCTTCCTTCTGGGCCTTCTGTTCTTTGCAGCCTCGCTGACACCGTCGCTGATCCCGCGCGGACCCGAGGTGCAGGGAATCCTGGGCGGGCTCGTGACGGCGCTGGGCTATCTGGGGGGCCAGATCGTCGCCCTGCTCTGGCGCGCCGCCGACCTGCCCTTTCCGACCGGACGTCCGGCACGTGTCCTGACCGGACTTGCAGCGGCCATCATCGTCGCCGCCTTCCTCTGGGTGCTCGGGTCCAGCCTGACCTGGCAGAACGAATTGCGCGAGAAGATGGGGATGGAGCCCGCAGATGCCTTGCGGCTGGCCACGATCCTTGCGGTTGCCGCCGCCACCTTCGTCGCCGCATTCCTGACCGGCCGGCTGATCGCGTCGTTCTTCCGGCTGATCCGGGCCTGGTTCTACAAGGTGATGCCGGCGCGTCGGGCCAACGTGCTGGGCTTCCTGGCGGTCGTGACGATCCTGTTCGTCGTGACGCGGGACGGCATCATGGACCGCGTCGTGGCCGGCCTCGACGAAAGCTACGAAACCGCCCAGGCCCTGTTCGACCAGGCGCCACCCCCGCCCGAAGACCCCCGGAAGACCGGCAGCGCGGCATCCCTGGTCGACTGGGCGGCGATCGGCGAGCCCGGGCGCAACTACATCACCTCGGGTCCCGACGCCGCGGACATCGCGACCTTCACCGGGCGGCCGGCGCTGGACCCGATCCGGGTCTATGTCGGCCGTGCCAACGGCGAGACGCCGCGCGAGCGGGCCGAACTGGCCCTTGCCGAGCTGCGGCGGCTCGGCGCCTTCGAACGGTCGGTGCTGATCGTGGCCAGTCCCACAGGCACGGGCTGGATGGACCCCGGCGCCATGGACCCGGTCGAATACATGCACGGCGGCGACATCGCGACCGTGGCGGTGCAGTATTCCTACCTCCAGTCGCCGCTCGCCCTCATCCTCGAAACCAGCTCCGGTCTCGAGCAGGCCACGGCGCTGCAGGACGTCATCCACGGCTACTGGAAGACGCTGCCACGCGACAGCCGCCCGCGGCTTTATGTGCACGGTCTCAGCCTCGGCGCCTGGTCGTCGATGCATGCGACCAATCTGTTCCGCCTGCTCGACGACCCGATCCACGGCGCCTTCTGGGCTGGCCCGCCGTTCCCCTCGGCGTTCTGGACCTACGTGCAGAACAAGCGGAACCCGGGCAGCCCCTGGGTTCTGCCCGAAATCGGCGATGGCTCGCTGATCCGCTATGCGTCCCATACGGTGGACGCGTCGGAAGCGCCGGGCGACTGGGGCGACATGCGTATCGTCTTCCTGCAATATTCCAGCGACCCGGTTGTGTTCTACGACCCCGCCTCGCTCTGGCGGGCGCCTCCCTGGATGCGCGAGCCGCCCGCGGCCGACATGTCGGATCACTTCTTCTTCATGCCGGTCGTGACGCAATTCCAGCTTGCGCTTGACATGGCGCTGTCGTTCGGATCGCCGCCCGGACACGGCCATGCATACCATGCCCGCGACTACATCGGCCCCTGGGTCCAGGTGACCGCTCCCGAGGGCTGGACCGACGCTGACACCGAACGGCTGAAGGCCCATTGCGACAACGGGTTTCAGGCAGGGTGCTCGAACGGCACCCCGTGAGGAAGGGGTGATGGCCTCAGCGACCACCGGCCCGGCCCTCGCGCTCAAGACGGCGCCTGTTCGAAATGCATCAGCGCGTTGCCGTGTGCGTCGGTCAGCACCATCCCGGCACCGTAGCGAACGTGGCGTGCGACCCGGCGGAGCGCGTCGAGGAATACCCGCTCCTTCGCCTCGGCCGGTTCGGGACAGGCCATCAGCGTTCCGGCGAAGGCGGGCGGAAAGGAGATCTCGTTGCCCGAAGTCGTGACCTGGCCGACGAACCGGTTGCAGCCACCGAAGATCGAGAACTGCATCGTGTCGTCGATCGCAAGCGTGGCGCGGTTGTCCCCTTCCCAAGGCTCCCCCAGGACTTCCGTCACCCGCCAGGCGATGCCCTGGATCGGCAGGGCCGGACCGGCCTCCGGCGCAGCTTCGGGGATCATCGCCAGCATGACCTCGACCGGACCGGCATCGGGGGGCGCCGACAGCATCTGCGGAAACGTAAGCGCAAAGACCTTGCGGTCGCCGGACCAGATTGCCGAACCGAGCGCAAGGCGGGCGCCGTCGGGGGCGAGCAGCGGGTCATAAGTCAGCCCGACCGTCATGGGCACGCCCTTCATCGAAAAGCGTTGCAAGGCGATCCGCGTGGATTTCGCATCGGCGCGCGAGACATCCAGGAGTTCGACCTCCAGCTGCGCATCGGGCGGCAGCGCGATCCGTTCGCGATAGGCGACCGTGACTTCGACCACGGCACTCTCGGCCTGTGCCTGCGGCGCGGTGGCCGCCATGACGGCAGCGACCAGCGCCGAAATCCATGTGGACTTGCGCATTGTGTTCCTCCCCTTGGTTGCCCGTCCAGCGACGGTGCCCATCCCTTCAACTCCCCTGCGGCCTCGACGGCCCGCGCCCCAGGCCCCTGCGGGTCAGCCGACAGACCTGGCGACCCGGCAAGGGTCCATGCCGAAGTGGATCAGCGCGGCTCCCACGATGACTGACGTGGCGGCGATGATCCAGACCATGTTCAACGCTCCGGCTGCCGGATAGACGGCAACGACCGCGCCCAGACCGATGCCGGGGTTGACCTGCCCCGATCGGGTGGTCCGGTTGCAATCAAGTTGCATCATGGGTCTTGGCGACAAGGCCGGGGTGGCCGGCGCAGAAGCTCCGGATGGCGAAGCCGGCCACCGGATGACCTGAGGCTCTGGCGGACGATCCCGGCGTTGAAACGGTTCATGTGGGCGACGCGGCTTTGGATTTCGGCGGTCCGGCGGTCGCGGCCCATTGCAGCGATGGCTCGCCGAAGGACTCGAGCCAGCGCATCCTGGCCTCGGCACGGCTGCGGGCGCGGTATCCCGTCCATCGCTGCCAGAACGCCACGCCTTAGTCCCTCGTGGCGCGCAGGGTTTCGTCGCGGGCGAGACATTGGCCGCCCCTGGTCCGAGAGAATGCCCCCTTGCAGAAGAAGCGGCGCGGTCAGACCCGGACGCGGAGTTCCGTGAGATCGCCCCCCGCTGGACGGGGTAGGCCTGTTATCCAGCCATCTCCACCCGGCGGGCGGCGATTCTGCCGCTCAAGCATGACCGCGGTGAGCGTGTCGTGCCTGGTTCAGGCCTGTCCGACGATACGCCGCAGCCACTCCGTGCGCGGGTCCGCGTCGTTCCGGCGGTGCCAGAAGACCGAGACCGGGAAGCTGCGCACCTCGAGCGGCGGGGTGGCGGTGACGAGGCCGAAGCCGGGGGCGAAGGAGGTCGCGACGCGGGCGGGCAGCGTCACCAGCGCGCCCGAGGCCGCGGCGGCGGCCAGCGCGGGCAGGAAGGACGGCAGGCCCAGCACGATGCGGCGGCGGCGGCCCAGCGCCTCGAGCCGGTCATCGACCACGCCGCGCAGGTCGCCGGCCGGCGAGATCAGGATGTGGTCGGCGGCGCAGTAGCTGTCGAGCGTCACCTCCGGGGCCCGCGGCAGGGCCTGCGCCCGGCCGGCGACCAGGAAGCCTTCGGTGTAGAGCACCTCGCCCTGGATCGCCTCGGGCACGTCCCAGACGAAGCCGAGCGCCAGATCGGCCCGCCCCTCGGCCAGCGCCTCCATCGCGGCCGCGCGCCCGAAGGGCAGGACCGAGAGCGTCAGGCCCGGCGCTTCGGCCCGCAGCCGGGCGGCCAGCGGCGGGATCAGCACCGCCTGTTCGGCATCGAGCGCGGCAATGCGCACCGCGCCCGTGGCCGTTGCCGGGTCGAAGGCCCGCGCGGCCCCGAGCGCCCCGCGCAGCGCCTCCACCGCCGCCGCCACGGGCGCCTCCAGCGCCAGCGCGGTTGACGTCGGTTCCATCCCGTGCGGGCGGCGCAGGAACAGCTCGTCGCCGAAGATGTCGCGCAGCCGCCTGAGTGCCTGGCTGATCGCCGATTGCGTCAGGCCCAGCTCGGCCGCCACCTCCACCGCCTTCCGGTGCCGCAGCAGCCCCAGGAACACCAGCAAGAGCGTCAGGTCCAGCCGCCTGAGTTCGGATGTGCTGAAATCAGACATGATGCTTATTCATTACCATTTCTTATTGTTCAGCCATATCTCCGCTTCAGCGAATGAAGCAAGGAGAAAGTCATGCGCATCGCGATCATCGGCACGGGCAATGTGGGCGCGGCCATTGCGCGGGGGCTGAAGGGCAAGGGCCATGCGCTGACGCTGGGCGCGCGCGACCCTGGGGCGGCCGAGGTGGTGGCGCTGGCCTCCGAGACCGGCGCGGCCCTGGCGCGGCCGGCCGAGGCGGCGGCGGGGGCCGAGGTGGTGATCCTCGCCCTGCCCTGGGGGGCGGCGGAGGCGGCGGTTGCCGGATTGGGAGACCTGACCGGCAAGACGGTGATCGACTGCATGAACCCGCTGGGGATGGTGGATGGCGCGCTCGGCCTGAAGGTCGGGCACACGACCTCGGGCGGCGAGATCGTGGCAAGCTGGCTGCCCGGCGCGCATGTGGTCAAGACGCTGAACCAGGTCGGCGCCGAGATCATGGCGAAGAACGATCACCTGCCGCAGCGGCCGGTGATGTTCATGGCCGGCGATCATGAGCCCGCCAAGGCGCAGGTGGCGCAGATCCTGACCGACCTCGGCTTCGAGGCGCTGGACGCGGGCGACATCACCAAGTCCCGCCTGCTGGAGCCCTTCGGCATGGTCTGGATCAACCAGGCCCTGTTCCGCGGCAAGGGCCGCAACTGGGCCTTCGCGGCGGTGGCCGCGCGATGAGCGAACCTGTCACCATCGTCGTGCGCCGCAAGGTGCGCCCCGGGCGCGAGAAGGATTACGAGGTCTGGCTCGAACGCCTGACCCGCGGGGCGGCGGAGCAGTTCAAAGGGTATCTCGGTGCCGAGTTCCACCGCCCCGCGGCCCAGGGCGGCGCGTATCGCAGCGTGTTCCGGTTCGACAGTCTCGAGTCGCTCGACGCCTTCGAGCGGTCGGAGTTCCGTCAGCGGATGCTGGCCGAGGCCGCGCCGCTCTTTGCCGCCGATGCGGCCTGGGAGCGGATGACGGGCCTTGAATTCTGGTTCGATCCGCCGCCGGGCACCAAGGTGCCGCAGCCCTCGCCCCACCGCATGGCGCTGGTGCTGATCGCGGTGGTGTTCACCCTCGTGCTGGCGCTGAACCTGACGCTGGGCCCGCTGATGACCGGCTGGCCCTTGGCGCTGCGTGTCCTGATCACCGTCACCATCCAGGTCGGGCTGATGACCTACGTCATCATGCCGCGCCTCACGCCGCTGATCGCGCGCTTCATCTATCCGAAATCCAAAACACTCTGAAAGGAAGAGACAATGTCTGCTGCCATCGACGTGCACACCCAGAAAAAGGTGCTGATGATCGCCGCCAACCCCGGCACCTCGCCCACCACGGGCTGGCCGGTGGGCTTCTGGTGGGCCGAACTGACCCACCCCTGGTGGACCTTTACGGAAGCCGGCTACGAGGTCGAGATCGTCAGCCCCAAGGGCGGCGATCTGGTCGCCGACGGCTTCTCGGACCCCGAGGATGCCTCGGGCTATTCCGCCCACGACCTTATCTCGCTCGGCTTCAAGAAGTCGGAAAAGCACGCGGCGCTGCTGAAGGGCACCAAATCCATCGCCGAGGTGGACCCGACCGCCTATGACGCGATCTTCCTGGCCGGTGGCCAGTCGCCCATGGTCACGATGATCGACGATACCGCGCTGCACGCCTTCGTGGCCAAGGCCTACGAGGCGGAGAAGGTGGTGGCGATCGTCTGCCACGGCACCTGCATCCTGTTGAAGACGCGCCTCTCGAACGGCGAGTTGCTGGTCAAGGGCAAGACCTGGACCGGGTTCGCCAACAGCGAAGAGCAGTTCGCCGACAACTGGGTGGGCCAGAAGATCCAGCCTTTCTGGATCGAGGAAGAGGCGCGGAAGATCGATGGCACCAACTTCGTGGTGAATTCCATGTTCAAGCCCTTCGCGATCCGCGACGGCAACCTGATCACCGGCCAGCAGCAGTTTTCGGGCGGGGCCGCCGCCGACCTCGTCGTCCAGACGCTGGGCCGCTGAGACCACAGGCGCGGGCCGCATCCCGGCCCGCGCCAACCCACGGAGACGCCCATGCCCGCGGTCCTGCACCTGCTTGCCCATCCCGGCCTGGCCACCTCGCGCGTCAACGCCGCGATGTGGGCCGCCGCGCGCGGGATCGCGGGCGTCACCCGCGCCGATCTCTATGCGCAGTATCCGCGCCACGACATCGACATCGCGGCCGAACAGGCGCGGCTTCTGGCGCATGAGGTGATCGTGCTGCAATTCCCGCTGTTCTGGTATTCCTGCCCGGCGCTGCTGAAGGACTGGATCGACCTGACGCTGGAGCACGGCTTTGCCTATGGCACGGGGGGCGACAGGCTGCATGGCAAGGTGCTGCACCTGGCCATCACGACCGGCGGCACCGCCGCCGCCTATGCGCCGGGCGGACACAATCATCACGAGATCCGCACCTTCCTGACGCCCTTCGAGCAGACCGCGCGGCTGTCCGGCATGCGCTTTGCGGCGCCCTACGTCCTGCACGGCGCCCTGCGCGCCGACCCTGCGCCCCACGCGGCGGGCTTTGCGCGGCTGCTTGCGGCCTGGGCCGCGGGCCGCGTCGGGCCGGAGGTCTTCGACCGCGCCATCCTGACCCATGACACGCTGCCCCTGACCGAAGGCTGAGACCGATGTCCGATTTCCTGCTGCTGGCCTTCCTGTTCCTGATCGCCGGTGTCATCGCCGTGCCGCTGGCCGCGCGCGCGGGGCTCGGCTCGGTGCTGGGCTATCTGATCGCCGGCATCGCGCTGGCGCCGCTTCTGGCCCTTCTGCATGTCGATGTCGTCGCCATCCAGCATTTCGCCGAATTCGGCGTGGTGATGATGCTGTTCCTGGTCGGGCTTGAGTTGCAGCCCCGGATGCTCTGGCAGATGCGCAGCCGCCTGCTGGGTCTGGGCGGCGCGCAGGTCGGGCTGACGGCCGTGCTGGTCGCGGGGGGCGCGATGGCGCTGGGGCTGGACGGACGGATGGCGCTGGCGGTGGGGCTGATCCTGGCCATGTCCTCGACCGCGATCGTCCTGCAGACGCTGGCCGAGAAGGGGCAGCTCAAGGCCGACGGCGGGCAGGCGAGTTTCGCGGTGCTGCTGTTTCAGGACATCGCGGTGATCCCGATCCTGGCGCTGATGCCGCTCCTTACGGTGGCCGGGGCTGTGCATTCCGACGACGGGCATCATGCCGAATTGTCGCTGGTGGCCGGTCTGCCGGGCTGGGCGGCGGCGCTGGTCACGCTGGCGGCCGTCGCCGCGGTGGTGGCCCTTGGCATGTTCCTGACGCGGCCCGCCTTCCGCTTCATCGCGGCGGCGAAGCTGCGCGAGATCTTCGTGGCGACGGCACTCCTCTTCGTCATCGGCATCGCGCTTCTGATGACGCTGGTGGGCCTGTCGCCTGCGCTGGGCACCTTCCTGGCGGGCGTGGTGCTGGCCAACAGCGAATACCGGCACGAGCTGGAAAGCAACATCGACCCGTTCCGCGGCCTGCTCCTGGGCCTGTTCTTCATCACCGTGGGCGCCAGCATCGACTTCGGCCTGCTGGCGTCGGAATTCGCGCCCATCCTCGGCCTCACGCTGGCGCTGATGGCGGTCAAGGCGGGGGTGCTGCTTGCGCTGGCGCGGCTCTTCCGGGTGCGGGGCGCGCAGGGCTGGCTGATGGCGCTGGGGCTGGCGCAGGCGGGCGAGTTCGGCTTTGTCCTCATCGCCTTCGCGCTGTCGAACGGCGTGCTGCCCGCCGATCTGGCACCGCGCCTGACGCTGATCGTGACGCTGTCGATGATGCTGACGCCCGCGCTCTTCATCGCCTGGGACCGCATCATCCGCCCGCGCTTCGAGACCGCGCCTGCGCGCGAGGCCGACACGATCCACGCGCCCGCCCGCATCCTGATCGCCGGGCACGGGCGCTTCGGCGGCATCGTCAACCGCATCCTGCTGGCGGCGGGGCACGAGACCACGGTCCTCGACCATTCCGCCGAACAGCTGGAGATGCTGCGCGCCTTTGGCGTCCGCGCCTTCTACGGCGACGCGACGCGGCCCGACCTGCTGCACGCCGCGGGCATCCACGAGGCGAAGATGCTGATCGTCGCCATCGACGATCCCGACCGGGCCACGGCGCTGGTGCATTACGTCCACCACAACCACCCGCATGTGCATGTCGTCGCCCGCGCCCGCGACCGGCGGCATGTCTATCAGCTCTGGGCCGCGGGCTGCCGCGACATCATCCGCGAGACCTTCGACAGTTCCGTGCGCGCCGCGCGATCCGCGCTGGAGGCGCTGGAGATGCACCCGTTCGAGGCCGAGCGCCTGACCCGCGCCTTCGTCGCCGAGGACCGCGCCGCCATGGCGGAACTGGCGGAACTCTGGCGGCCCGACGTGCCCGAGCCGCAGAACGCGGCCTACATCGCCCGCGCCCGCGAGATCATGGCCCGGCAGGCCGAGGCCCTGCGCCACCGTCACGGCGCCTTCCGGGAACGGACCGACCGCGGCTGGACCCCGCCGGTTGCCCGCGCGGACGCAGAGGCGGAGTGACAAGGGCGGAGTGAGATGGCCAACGCCCCCGTCTAGCTGACCGGCAGCCTGATGCGGCATGTCGCGGTGATGTCGCTCACCTCGTCGCTCGGGCTGATGGCGGTCTTCGCGGTCGATTTCGTGGACATGGTGTTCATCGCCATGCTGGGAAAAATGGCGCTGGCCGCCCTGTTCCTGCTGCGCGCCCCGATTGCCGACCCCTTCATCGCGCAGGGCGCGAGCCGCAGGCACCAGCCCCCGGCCGTCGCGGCACCGCCCGGGCCACGCTGGAACGGCGCCCCATGCGGGCAACCGGCCCGCCATCGGCGTGTCCAGCTTCACGGACCGGCATCTGGCCGAGCTTGTGGCCGGGGCCGAGGTTGAGCCAGCCGTGAACCGGATCTGGCCGTCGCCCCTGCTGCCACAGCGCAGGTTGCGCGCGGCCCTTGCCGCGTCGGAGGATGCGATGGTGGCGGGCGACGCCTGCCGCCCGGCGACCCAGACGGGCCCGGCGGTCGATGCCCGGCAGTTGCGCCAGGTCCTCGCCGATATCGCGCTCGAAAACTGATGCCGGGCGCCTTTGAAGGCCAACTGGAACCACCCCGGAAGGTCGCGTGACGCCCGGACCAGTGACGGGGTCAAGACCACCTCGCGCCGGACTGCGGCATCAGACGGACGGGTTATCGGAGGTCCAGGCAGACCACGACCGCGCGCATCCCGAAACAACTGAAACCGCGCACGCCCGCGAGGGACATCGCGCTGCAACTGCCCCGGTGCATCCGGTTTCCTGGCCCGGGCGATCGCTGACACCGGGCGAACCTCAGCACAAGGGAATGCGTCATGTCCGTTACTCACTGGTTCATCCTCATCGTCCTGGGGGCCGCCTTCGGCGCGTCCTTCGGGCTCAACGAAATCCTCCTGTCGGCCTATGGCCCTCTTACCGTGTCAGCGGTCCGCGTCGCTCTGGGCGCGCTTGGCTGCTGGGCATTCGTCCTGGCGTCGGGGCGCCGTATCGACCTGCGCGGCGCCGGCATCCTCGGCCTCGGGACCTTTGGCGTCTTCCAGTACGCCGCCCCCTTCGCACTCCTGCCGCTGGCGCAGGAACACGTCACCTCCTCCGTCGCCGGGATCGCGAACGCGATGACCCCGGTCGCCGTCGTTGCGCTGTCGCACGCCTGGCCGGGGGGCGAGCGGGCGACCCCGTCGCGGGCGCTTGGCATCGCTCTGGGCGTCGCGGGCATGGTCGTTCTGGTCACCCGCGGCGCCGGGACCGGCAGTTCGGAACCCGCCTTCGTCCTGGTCGCGGCCCTCGCGCCGGTCTGCTACGGCATCGCACTCAACCTTGCGCGGCAGTTCCGCGGCACCGACCCCGTCGTCCTGACCGCCGCGGCGATGACGGGCGGGGCCATGGTGATCCTGCCCCTGGCCCTGGCGGTCGAGGGGATTCCGGCGCTGCCCACCGCCGGGCTCGCAGGGGTCTTCGCCATCCTGGGCTTCGGTCTGACCAGCGCGGGCTTCCTGACCATGTACATGATCCTGCCGAAGGTCGGGGCGACGAACGTCTCGCTTGTCACCTTCGTCGCGCCGATCTCGGCGACGCTGATCGGCTGGTCCACGCTGGGAGAGATGATCGGGCCGGGGCATCTGGCCGGGATGGCGATGATCCTTTCGGCCCTTGTCGTGATCGACGGGCGGATGTGGCGGGCGATCCGGCCGCTGCTGTCGGGTGCCTCGGCCCGACGGGCCTGATCGCGGCCGATCCGCAAGACGGAAAGGCGCCGGACGATCGCTCGTCCGGC
>FWPV01007944.1_pt1 | contig 18901 bp, 18 predicted proteins | sample 2228371 | NCBI WGS metagenome assembly FWPV01 (sample SAMEA103939776, study PRJEB20133) | metagenome
AGCCGCCCCCACCTTGAGCACGAACGCCGCCAGCCCGGCCTCCAGCCCCCAGCCGACCAGCAGGTTCAGGAAGAAACGACCGATGCTGCCAAAGGGATCGTCCGCCATGAATCGACTCTCAGCTGCCCTCACAAAGAAACGGCTGATGGAGGATTCTCATCAGCCACCGCCGCACAGCCGCCCTCGCTACACCCACTCGAGGGCTCCCTTGCGCCAGGCGTAGATCAGACCGCCCGCGAGGATCAGAATGAACAGCAGGCCTTCCAGCACCATGTACAGCGTCAACTGGTCGTACGCGGCCGCCCACGGGAAGAGGAAGACGGCCTCGACATCGAACACCAGGAAGATCAGCGCGTAGATGTAGTACTGCGCTTTGAACTGGACCCAGGTCTCCCCTACGGTCTCGATGCCGCATTCATAGGTCGAGCGCTTGATGGGGTTGGGCTTCTTCGGCCCGAGCAGCCAATTCAACCCGATGGCCACGGCCGGCAGGATCAGCCCGAAGGGGAGAAGGAGCGCGATGAAGACCCATTCCTGCAGCATGCTCAGCCCTCAGCTCAGGCGCCTCAGTTGGGTGGACCCGGGGGCAGCGCCCTCCCGGGCCGAAGGCGGCGCAAGTGTATCACGCCCGTCGCCAAGCGTCAAAAGGAGGCTCAGCCCTCCGCACGGCCCACCGTTGTCCGAACCCCCTGCCGCCCCTGCCCTGGCCGGCCAGCGATGAGGCATAATGGGGACGATCTCGCACTGGCGCAGGAGCCCGCCCAGGACCCAGATGGCCAACGATCCGACTGCATCGATGTCCTCCGAAGCGTGGGAGGCCTTCCTGGCCGCTGCCCCCGACGCGCACCTCCTCCAGAGTTCCGCCTGGGGCGCGCTCAAGGCCACCTTCGGCTGGGAGGCGGCTCGTCTGCGCTGCGGAGCGGCGGGTGCACAAATCCTGTTCCGCCGCCTGCCCGCCGGCGTCCGCCTCGCCTACATCCCCAAAGGGCCGATCGGCCCGTGGCTGCCGGACCTCCTGCCGGAGTTGGATAGGCTGTGTCGGTCGCGTGGCGCGTTCCTCCTCAAGGTCGAACCCGACAGCGCGGACGACTCCTCTCTTGCCGCACTGCTCCGCCGCCACGGCTTCCGGCGCAGCCCTCACACCATCCAGCCGCGATCCACGCTCGTTGTGGACCTGGTCGGCGAAGAAGAGACGCTCCTGGCCCGCATGCATCCGAAGACGCGCTACAACATACGCCTCGCCCAGAAGAAGGGCGTGCACGTCCGACCGTGGGACGACGTTGAAGCCTTCAGCCGCATGATGCAGGAGACCGCGGCCCGCGATGGCTTCGCCGCGCACAGCCCCGCCTACTATCGACAGGCCTTCGAACTCTTTCGCCCAAGCGGATCGTGCGAGCTCCTCGTGGCCGAGGTGGAGGGCCGCGCAGTGGCCGCACTGATGGTCTTCGCGCGCGGCCGGCGCGCCTGGTATCTGTACGGCGCTTCAACCGCCCTCGAGCGCCCCCGTATGCCCACCTACCTTCTGCAGTGGGAGGCCATGCGCTGGGCGCGGCAGCGCGGCTGTCTGACCTACGACCTGTGGGGAATCCCCGACGCCGACGAAGGCCGCCTGGAATCAGAGTTCACCCGGCGCCGCCACGGCCTGTGGGGCGTGTACCGCTTCAAGCGGGGCTTCGGCGGCCGGATCGTGCGCTCCATCGGCGCATGGGATCGCCCGTATCATTCGGCCCTGTATCTCGCCTACCGCCTGCTGTTCCCCCTCTTGGCCCGAGCCGGACGGACGTGAACGCCGAACCTGTCTCCTCGCCCGCGGAATGGCGGCGCATCCTGAGCGCCTTACCCGGCCCCCATCTCCTGCAGACCTGGGAGTGGGGCGAGTTCAAGCAGCGCTTCGGCTGGCACCCCACTCGACTGGCCTGGCGCAGGCCCGACGGCTCCCCCGCTGCCGCAGCCCAGGTTCTCGCCCGCTCCGCCCTCGGCCGCCTCACCGTACTCTACTGTCCCCGCGGCCCAGTCCTCGACTGGTCCGACGCCGAGACGCGGTCCAACGTCTTGCGCGACCTGGCCTCCCTGGCCTCGCGCCGCATCGCGATTCAGATCAAGATCGACCCCGATCTGCCGATCGGATACGGCCTGCCCCACGACGAGGAAGCCCACGACGATCCCCTGGGCCAAACCGTCGTCGAGGGTCTGCACCGGTCGGGCTGGCGCTTCTCGCCTCAACAGGTCCAGTTTCGCAACACCTTCCTGCTCGATCTCACTCTTCCCGAGGAGGAACTCCTGAGGCGCATGCGGCCGAAGACCCGCTACAACATCCGACTGGCCCAGCGGCGCGGTGTGGTCGTGCGCGCAGCGACCATGCAGGATCTCGACCTGCTGTATCGTATGTACGCAGAGACCTCCATCCGGGATGGATTTGTCATCCGCCCGCCGGCGTACTACCGACAGGTGTGGGGGGACTTCGCCGCCGCCGGCTTGGCGCAGTCGCTCATCGCCGAAGTCGAACGAGAGCCGGTCGCCGGCCTGATCGTCTACCGCTTCGGCGCGCGCGCCTGGTACCTCTACGGCATGTCCCGCGCCCTCCATCGGGAACGCATGCCCAATCACCTGCTCCAATGGGAAGCCATCTGCTGGGCGCGCCGTCAGGGCTGCAGCAGCTACGACTTCTGGGGCGCGCCAGACCGCTTCGATCCCAGCGACCCCATGTGGGGTGTCTTTCGATTCAAAGAGGGATTCGGGGCGCAACTGGTGCGCACCATCGGCGCATGGGACTTCAGCGCCCGCCCGGCGCTCTACCGCCTCTTCTCGCTCACGCTGCCGCGGCTGCTCGATCTCCTGCGCGCCCGCGGCCAGAGACAGACTCGCCGCCTGCTGGACTGACTCGGCTCGGGCGCCTCACGCCTCCAAGGCCGACGTGCAGTGCGGACAGCGCCGGGCACGCAGCGGAATGCTCGACAGACAGAACGGGCATTCGCGCGTGGTCGGCGGCGCCTCCGGCTTGCGCTGCAGCCGATTCACCTGACGCACCAGGAGGAAGATGACGAAGGCCACCACCAAGAAGTCCAGCACCGCGTTCACGAACAGGCCGTAGTTGATCGTCGGCGCGCCCGCGGCCTGGGCCTCGGCCAGGGAGGCATAGCGCTCGGAGGAAAGGTTCAGGTAGAGCGAACCGAAATTGACGCGGCCCAAGAGCAACCCGATCGGCGGCATCAAGACATCGTTCACCAGAGAGGTGACGATGCGGCCGAAGGCTCCGCCCAAGATGATGCCCACGGCCATGTCGACCACATTCCCCCGCATGGCGAAGTCCTTGAATTCCTTGAGCATGGCACCACCTCCTGCAGCCTGTGCGACGCCGTCGCCCGGTTGTCCAGGCGCGCGCCATCACCCGTCCCCGTCTCAGGGACGGGCCCGCCGTTCCCGCCGAACGGCATCGACCGGCGCGTTACTCTTCCCGCTCGTACTTGAACGAGAGCTTCACCCGAGCGCGGTAGGTGCGGACCTTGCCGTCCTCGACCGCCATGTCCAGCTGCACGATCTCGGCGATGCGGAGGTCGCGCAGTGTCTGGGCCGCCGTCTCTACGGCGTGAGCCGCCGCCTTCTCCCACGACTCCTCGCTCGTCCCCACCAGCTCGATGATCTTGTACACGCTGTCTGCCATCTCATCCCTCCTCATGATTACGCCGCGGCGCCTCCCTTGGCACCCGGCCCGGCGTCTCTCCCGCCCGATCGCCCTCCCGCGCAGCGCGTTCCCACTCCGCCGCCAGCAGGCTGTACAAGACAAGGTCCCAGAAGCGTCCGTCATGCCAGCGGGCGTCTCGCAGCACTCCCTCCCGCACAAAGCCGACTTTCTCGTAGCAGGCAATTGCAGGGTGATTGAAGGCAAACACCAGCAGCTCGATGCGGTGCAGCCCCAGCTCACAGAACCCGATGCGCAGGACCTCGCGCAGCATCTGCGTCCCGACCCCCTTACGCCGCAGGCCCGCCTCCCCCACCAGAACGCGCGCCACTCGCGCCGAGCGGTTGCGGACATCGATGTCGTTCAGCTCGATGTGCCCAACCGCTTCCCCGGCCTTGCGATCGACGGCCTTGTAGGCGCGCCGGGTGGGCGGCACGGCCTGCGTCGGGCGCAAGTACTCCTCGAGCTGGGCTTCATCCAGCGGGAAGCGGAACTGCGACGTCCCCGCCCATTGAACCAGGAACGCCGCGTCTGGAATCCAGCCAATCAGCCGCTGGAAATCCTCCCTGCCGAAGGGAACCAGCCCGATCTCCATGAGGGGCATCACCACGCCGCCAGGAAGAGGCCCGCACCGATCGCGCTCAGCACGGGGAGGCCCAACGCCCACATGACCCTACGCCAGGGGGAGGCGAGAACCTCTCCGCCTTCGCCGAGGGCCGGCGGGCCCGGCATCGCGTCGAGCATCGCGGCCCGGGCGGGATCGGTGGCATCGTAGAGAACCACTTCCTCCGCCTCGTCCTCCAGCCTCTCCGGCTGGTGGGACTTCGCCACGATCTGATAATCCATGCCATCCTGGGCACGGAATTCGAAGGTCAGAGCCATCACCGGCCGGTTGTTGATGCTCACGTTCGTCGGGCGGATGTCCTTGAGCCTCGCCCGCGCCAGACGGCCCCGCCTGAGGAGCCAGCACCCCTGGATACCTTCCCTGAGCCCATGCACGAGCGGCCACACACCGAGGAGGGGGAAGATGAGCGCGAGCGCGGCGAATGGGCCGAACACCGCCCGGCGCATACCGCGAATGCGGGAGAGGGACGCGTCCGACGCTAGGTACTCGACTGTCACCCGCTGCCCGGGCGAAGGCGGATCCCATGATGTGTACGACACGCCCTCCCGTTCGCGCCCCTGCGCCACGAAGGCGTAGCGAATCTGGTAGATGCGCCGTCCTGGCGTGTCGTCGCTGCCGCCCTCGGTGGCACGCGTCTCCCTCACCTCGAGCACCACGCCGTTGGCGGTTTCCTTGCGCAGCAGCGCAAACACAGGTGCCGAATAGTCCGCGTGGCGGGCGAAGGTCCACCCGACAGCGAGCCCGATGGTGAGAGAGACCCAGCCAATACGGGTGGAGAAGCCCCCGAGCAGGACGGCGAGAAGCGTGCGGAGAGGTACGCGCCGAGGTACGCCGCTGAAGGATGGGATGCGCCGATCTGCCATGCCGTTGTCCCGGCCGCCTCTCCTACTATCCTAGCACAGCCCGACGGCGGTGTCCCGGGCCTGGCTTTGCGGCGGGGGCAGGGCCAGAGTACAATCGCCCTTCCGATCCGCAGCCGAGCCGGATCCGAGGTAGAGCGGCGCGACGGCAAAGCGTGCGAGCGGCGCTCAACTGCGGAGACAAGCGAGGTCGATCCGTCCTATCATCCCTGCCATGCCGCGCCCCCACGGTCCGAGGAGCCATCAGCCGTTGCCTACCACTGACCTGCCCATCTCCGATGAGCTGGGTGCCCTGATCAGCGAGCATCACTCGCGGCCTTCCGCCCGGAGGCCGCTGCGCCTGGTGCTTGGCATCGCTTGCCTCCTTGGCGGCATCGCCGCAGGCGGCCTGGCCCTCCAGAGGTGGCATTTCGCCCTCGTCAACCTCGGGCCTGCTGCAGTCTGGCGCCACTCCAGCCTTGCCCTGACCGCGGCGGTGATCCTGCTGCTGGCCGGCAGCCTTGTCCTCCTTCTCCATCCTCGCACGCTGCGCGTCGAGGTCCATCACGACGGGCTGCGCTGGAGCCGAGGCCGCCGCTCGGCCTGCGCGCGATGGAGCCAGGTCCGCGAGATTCGCCTGCGCGCCACCCGATACCTCCTGCCCGCCTTGGGCAAACGCACCCACGCGGAATTGGTGCTCGGCATCCGCCCGCCCGGCACCTCCACCCGACGACTGCGCCGTCTGCACCTGCCCCACGACCTCTCCGACTTCGACGACTTGGCCGCGGCCGTCAAGACCCAGGTCTACCCTCTGCTCCTGCCGGAAATGAGCCGTGCACTCCGCCAAGGCCGCACGCTGACGTTCGGTCGCCTGCGCCTCAACTCGAAGGGGGTCCGGCAGGGAAGGCGAATGCTGCCCTGGTCGAGGCTTGAGCAGGTCCGCCTCGAAGGCGGCGTGGTCCATCTGCGCTCCGCGCACGCCAGCGGACGCGTCGAGCTTCGCCTGCACGCGCAGGACATTCCCAACCTCGAGGTCTGCCTGCAGCTCATCGAGCAGCTGAGCCGAGCATCATGAGACCCTCCAGACTGATCCCGTTTGCGCTCGTGTTGACCGCGTGCTCCGCCGTCCCGGGTTTGGGCAGAGGTTTGGCTGGCCCAACCCCCCTCCCCAACCCGCCCGTCACACCCCTCCCCGCAGCGGAAGTGTCCTTCTGGGCGACACCGCCGGCTGGAACGACACCCCAGACGCGGATCTCCCTCGTCCTGCTGGACGAAATCACGGGATTCCCCTTTTACCAGCAGGACTTCCCGATGCAGCGGACGGAGGATGGGCGCTACCAGGTCACACTCACCCAACCGGTGGGCTCTGTCCTGCACTATCGCTATCGGCGCGTGTCCCCGGGCACGTCGGAAGAATTCACCGCCCGAGGCGAGGCGGTGGACTGCCGCCTGGCTCACGTCACCGGCCCGGGGGTCGTGACGGACATCATCGCGGCATGGTCCGACGCGCCCTATGCCGGCCCGACGGGCCGCATCATCGGGCACATCCGTGAGGCTGCCAGCGGAACGCCCCTGCCCGAGATCCTGGTCGCCGCAGGCGGGAGGCAGACCTTCACCGACGCGCAGGGCTACTTCCGCCTCGACGACTTGCCTCCCGGAACGCACACCCTGGTTGCACTGAGCCTGGACGGTGCTCATCGCACCTGGCAGCAAGAGGCGTTGGTCGCCGCGGAGAGTGCCACCCCGGCCGAATTCACCTTGGTCCCTTCGCAGCCCGTCACCGTGTCCTTCGAGGTCACGGTTCCGTCGGACACCCCTCTGGGCGGTCCGCTCCGGCTGGCCGGGAACCTGCGCTCGCTCGGCAACATGTTCTCCCCGCTGGAGGGCGGCGTGCGGCTTTCCTCCGTGCGCATGCCGACCCTCACCCTCGTCGATGCCACCCACTACATCCTGATCGTCCAGCTCTATGCCGGGACCGACCTCCGATACGTCTACACCCTGGGCGACGGCCTGTGGAACGCGGAGCGCTCCGCCGATGGTGACTTCCTGGTGCGGCAGCTGATTGTGCCGGACCACGACCTGATCGTAGAGGATGTCGTCGCCACATGGCATTCCAGCGATCTCGCCCCGGTGACGCTCACCGTCGTCGTCCCCAACAACACTCCCCCGGCGGAGGCGGTGTCGATCCAGTTCCACGGCGGCGCCTGGTCTGAGCCTCTGCCGATGATCCGCCGCGGGCCCCTGGAGTGGTCCTTCACGCTCTTCGGTCCCTTCGATCTGGCGCCAGCGCTCGGCTACCGCTACTGCCGCAACCACCAGTGCGGCGCAGCCGACGATGCGGCAACGAGCGGCCCATCCGTGATCGGCCGCCCGCTCACGCCCAGCCGCTCCTCCGTGTCCATCGTGGATACGGTGCAGGCGTGGCAGAGTTGGGGCAATGTGGTCCCATCGATCGTCGTCCCCGGCGGGCTGACCGCCAGGCCGGGCATCGAGGTCGGCGTGGAGTTCTCGACCGCCTACCGTCCGACGTGGTCACCTTTCATTCAGCCTGCGCTCGCGAACATCGCCGGCGGCGGGGCAACCGCCGTCATCTTCTCGCCGGTGTGGGTGGCGAAGCAGAACTCGCCCATCCCCGTCATTGCCTTCGACCCTGCCGCGGGGCCCTTCCTGAGCGACCTCTCGACATGGGTGCGCGAGGCCCATCGGCTCGGGCTGTCGGCCGGCCTGCATCCGCGAGTGCGGTCGGCGGAGGCGGCGTGGTGGAGCGCGGCTCCGCGCGACCTCGGCTGGTGGGACGTCTGGTTCGAGTCGTATCGATCGCTGGTTCTCACGGCCGCCCGTCTTGCCGCCGAGACGGGCGCCGAGGAGCTCATCCTGGGTGGACCGGAGGTGGCTCCGGCTCTGCCGGGCGGGCTGCTCAGCGACGGCACGCCTTCCGGGGCACCCGCCGATGCAGAGGGGCGGTGGCGCTCCCTGATCGCCGACGTGCGCGCCCTCTACGGCGGCCGCCTCGTGTTCGAGGCCGAATTGGGCCGAAGCCTGGTCCCCATCCCCCCCTTCCTCGACGAATTCGACCAGGTGCATGTCTACTGGCACGCGCCGCTCGGCGAGGGCACGACTCTCACACCGGGTGAGATGCAGGCAGCCAGCGAGGCGTGGATCCAGCAGGCGCTCATTCCGCTGGCCGCGCGCTCGCGGCGGCCGTTGGTCTTGAGCGTCGAGTACCTCTCCGTGGACGGCGGAGCCACCGGCTGCGCGCCGGCTCCCGACGGCAGCTGCCGCCCGCCGTCCGCCTTCGACTCGGGCGCCGTCGTCGACCCCGAACTGCCCGTCGATCTGGCGGAGCAGGCGGAGGCCTTCAACGCGGTGCTGTCGGCTGCCTTAGCCCACCCGGAGATCGCCGGGGCGTATGCACGCGGCTACAATCCAGCCGTGGGCCTGCAGGACAAGTCCTCGTCGGTCCACGGCAAACCGGCACAGGATGTGCTGTGGTACTGGTTCAGCAACCTGAGCGGGCGGTGAGGAGAACGAGGGAGGGCAGTCATGGAGTTCGACCTCACACAAGAGCAGCGTCTGTGGCGAGAGACCGTGCACGAGTTCTGCGCGCGCGAGGTGCGCCCCTTTGCCGCCGAGATGGACGCGCGCGGCGAGTTCAACGCCGCCGCCGTGCGCAAGATGGCTCCCCTCGGCTTGCTGGCCCTGAACATCCCCGAGGAGTACGGCGGCTCCGGCGTGGACGCGGTCAGCGCAGCGATCGCCATCGAGGAATTGGGATGGGCGTGCGGCGGGACGGCCCTCTCGATCGCGGCCCATAACGGCCTCGGCTGCGCTCCCATAGCCCTCTTCGGCACGGCCGAACAGAAATCGCGCTGGCTCCCCGGCCTGGCGCGGGGCGAACCCGGTCTGGGCTCCCTGGCCCTCACCGAGCCCGAGGCGGGCTCCGACTTGAATGCCATCCGCACGCGCGCCGAACTCCGGGATGACGAATGGGTGATCAACGGGCACAAGGCCTGGATCACCAACCCCAGCGTCGCCAGCCTGATCGTCACCCTGTGCCGCACCAGCCCGGAGGCAGGCTCGCGCGGCTTCAGCCTGATCGTGGTGCCGACCGGGACCCCGGGCCTGCACGTCCATCCGGCGGAGAAGAAGATGGGGGTGCGCGCCTCCCCCACGCACGCGCTGACCTATGAGGACGTCCGCGTGCCGCGCGATCACCTGCTGGGCGAACCGGGGCTCGGACTGCGCCAGACGCTGCAGGTCCTGGACGGCGGGAGGATCAGCATCGGCGCCCTGTCGGTGGGGCTGGCGCGGGCAGCGCTGGAGGAGGCCATCCGCTACGCCAAGGAGCGCGTGGCCTTCGGCCAGGCGCTGGCGCGGCATCAGGCCATCCAATGGATGATCGCCGACGCGGCCACACAGATCGAGGCGGCTCGCCTGCTGGTGTACCGGGCGGCGTGGTTGAAGGACCGCGGCCAGTTCTTCAATAAGGAAGCCGCCATCGCCAAGCTGTTCGCCACCGAGATGGCCGAGCAGGTCTGCCGCAACGCCATCCAGATCCTGGGCAGCTACGGTTACAGCAGCGAGTATCCGGTCGAGCGGATGTATCGCGACGCGCGCCTGATGACGATCGGCGAGGGGACGAGCGAGGTCCAGCGCATGGTCATCGCCCGGCGCGTGCTCGGCATGGAGTGAAGCCGGCTAGGCCCGCGGCGGCCGCAGCGGGATGACCAGGCCGGTGGGGTCGATTTCGCGCAGCAGGCGGCGGTCTTCGGCCGAAGGCGGCCGCGTGCGCTCCAGGCGTTCGGCCACCCGCACCGGGTAGCCGCACTGGGCGCGCACCTCCTCCAGGCTGACGCCCGGGTGCAGGGCGACCAGCGTCATCTCCTTGGTCGCCTCATCGAAGCCGTACACGCCAAGTTGGGTGATCACCCGATACGGACCGCTGCCCTCCGGCAGGCCGGCCCGCTCGCGCGCCCCGGGACCCGACAGATAGCCGGGGGTGGTGATGAAGTCCACCTTCTCCACGAACTTGCGGCTGTCCTGGCGCATGACGATGATCGTCCGGTGGCAGAAGGAGCCGACATCGTTGGCGCCGCCGCTGCCGGGCAGCCGGACGGCTGGCCGCTCGTAGTCCCCGATGACCGTGGTGTTGACGTTGCCGAAGCGGTCGATCTGAGCTGCCCCCAGGAAGCCGTAGTCGAGGTAGCCGGCCTGCGAGATCGACATCACATCGTGCATGCTCGAGGCGGCGGCTGCCAGGTGGAAGGTGCGCGAGTCGCCGACGGAGATCGGCAGGACCGGCACCTGGGGTCCGATCCCGCCTGCCTCGAAGATGATGAGCAAGCCGGGCGCGTGGGTCCGCTGCGCGAGCATGGCGGCGATCATCGGCAGGCCGGTTCCGACGAAGACGGACTTGCCGTCCTCCAGCAGGCGGGCGGCCACACACGCCAAGAGCTCCGTGGGATCGTAGTCGGGCGTTGCGGGCACGGCAGCCTCCGCCCTAGTCGTCGCGCAGCTGCTCGATGCGGCGCAGCGCGGCCAGCCGCCTGCGGCCCCCGATGAGCCTCAGGTAGCCCTCGTGATCGTCGACGCCGAAGACGAACTCGTCGAAGTAAGCGGCCGCTCCTTCCGCCGTGCGGGACCGCTCCAGCCACAAGCGGATGTTCTCCTCGTCGAAGTAGTACAGGTACGGCATCTGACACGGGTGGGCGGCATAAGGCACCTCGACCACGGCGTCGACCAGGTAGAAGGGGACGACGGTGCGCCACGGCTCACGGCGAATGCGCTCCGTCGGGATCACCCGCTCGGTCGTCAGGATCAGCCGCCGCGCCGCTCGCGCCAGTTCGAAGTCCTCGATCATCGTGCCATCCACCTGGGCGTTGCCGTAGCGGTCGCAGCGCGGCACATGGAGGATGGCCACATCGGGATAGCACGCGGGCAGCAGGCACACAGGCTTCCCGCTCCAGGGATCGGCCACCACCTTGGCCGAGCTGCGCTGGAGGGTGTCCGTGCCGAGCAAGTTGCGCGAGGGGATGAAGGGCAGGCCCATCATGGCCGCCAGGAACCGCCACTGATAGCCCGCGTTGCTGGTCTCGGCCACCACGCTACAGGCCCCGCTCTCCACCATGCGGCGCGAGGCCGGCGACAGGCCGCGCAGCTCGTGCCCGAAGGCATAGGCCACCTCGATGCGGTCCACACAGCCTGCCGCGATGAGCAGGTCGGAGTCGTGGACGGCCGTCTTGCCGGCCAGGATCAGGTTGCGCCGCCGGCGCCGGATGATCTGGTACACCGCGGCCATGCTGACCCGCACGTGGCCGAAGCCGCCCATGGCGAGCAGCGCGCCATCGGGCACGAAGCGCTCGACGGCTTCCTGCAGCGAAAGCCTCTTGTCGACCAGGGCGCGGGACTTGTGGGCCTGGATCCAGCGGCGGTTCTCGTCGGGATCGTGCCAGCCGATGAGCGCCCCCTGGCCTTCGGCGAGGATCTCCATGGGAAGTCTCCCTCGGCTTCCTCCCCAGACGGCACCGCCGTGCCTGGTCGCGCCAGGCACCCTGCGTCGGTGCGTGGGATCGGTTGGGCGGCGGAAGCCGGCTGCCTGCGGCGGCGGTCGGGCCGCGGATGCTCCGCCGGCCTCAGGGCTCGACTAGTCCGGCCGGCGCTTGAGCCAGAAGTAGTACACCACGTACCACACGATGCACAGCAGGGCCGTCAGCCCCCAAATCGGAAACCCGGCCTTGACGGCCATCCACCAGTCGCGGTTGGTGAACAAGCCGATGTACATGGTGATGGCCGCCCACACGATGACGAAGGTCCCGAACAGCCAGAAGCGCATCAATCGAAGAAGCTTCATCTTCTGCTCAGACACGGTTCGCCTCCCTGAGAGTGGGTCGAGTCTTTCCGGAAACCCGTGGGCATTGTAGCAAACCCGGAACGCGGCGCAACTGCCCCCTGGTACCAGCGGCAGGGAGCGTGCCCGAGGGCAGCGAGGCGGATCGGTTGGCTGCGGCCGAGGGGGCCGGCGCGCGATGCCGCTATAATGAGCGGCATCTTCCCAAGGCGGAGGAGGTCCATGACTGCGGACGATCGCGTGTGGTGGCAGGACGGAGCCATCTATCACATCTACCTGCGCTCGTTCGCCGACGGCAACGACGACGGACTGGGAGACATCCCCGGCTTGATCGCGCACCTCGACCACCTGAACGGCTCACCCGAGTCGCTCGGCGTCGATGCGATCTGGCTCTCGCCGTGCTACCCCTCCCCCGACAAGGACTTCGGATACGACGTCGCCGACTACCGCAGCGTGGATCCCCGCTACGGCACCATGGCCGACGTCCGCCGGCTGCTGGACGAAGCGCATCGGCGCGGCATTCGCGTCCTGCTTGACCTGGTGTTCAATCACTCTTCGGATCAGCACCCGTGGTTCCTCGAATCGCGCGCCTCGCGCCAGAACCCCCGCCGGGATTGGTACATCTGGCGCGAGGCAAAGCCAGGCCGGCGCCCGCCGAACAATTGGCAGTCGGTGTTCGGCGGCCGTGCGTGGGAATGGGACGAAGCCACCCAGCAGTTCTACTACCACATGTTCCTCAAGGAACAGCCCGACCTGAACTGGCGCAATCCGGCCGTCCGACGCGAGTTGATGGACACCGTGCGCTTCTGGCTCGACCTCGGCGTCGACGGCTTCCGCCTCGACGTCTTCAGCGCCTGGTTCAAGCATGCGGACCTTCCCGACAACCCTCCCCGCCTCGGGCTGCGCGGCTTCGACCGCCAGCACCATGTCTACGATGTCAACCAGCCCGAGATGTTCGAGGCGCTGGCCGAGCTGCGCGCGATCCTCGACTCATACCCCGAGCGGGCTGCGGTGGGTGAGCCGTTCGGCGACGGGCCGGCTCTGGCCGCCCGCTACTGCGGCCAACAGAGGCTGCACATGGTGTTCAACTTCGCCTTCACCCACTGCCCATGGAATCCGGCCCGATTCCAGCGCGCCATCCAGGAGTGGGACGCGGCCGTCCCGCCCGACGGCTGGCCATGCTACGTGCTGAGCAACCACGACGTCCCTCGCCATGCCTCGCGCTACGGCGGCCGCCATCCCGACGCGGTTGCCCGGGTGGCGGCAGCCCTGCTCCTCACGCAGCGAGGCACGCCGTTCATCTACTACGGCGAGGAAATCGGCATGCAGAACCTGCCCCTGCGCCGCAGCCAGATCATGGATCCTCCCGGCCGCCGCTACTGGCCGATCTACAAGGGCCGAGATCCGGAGCGGGGGCCGATGCAGTGGGATGCCTCGCCCAACGCGGGCTTCAGCCGCACTCGCCCCTGGCTTCCCGTCCATCCCGACTACCGCGCGCGCAACGTGGACGCGCAGCGGCGGGACCCGAACTCGCTGTTCTCCTACTACCGCGCGCTGCTGCGCCTGCGGCGAGAATCGCCCGCTCTGCGCCGGGGCAGGTTTCAGGCGCTGATCCAAGACCCACGGCAGGCAATGGCCTACCTGCGCGCTGCCCCCGATGAGACAGCACTGGTTGCCCTCAACTTCACCCCCTCCACCCAGCACATCCGCCTCGATATCGTGCCCGAGCCATCGCGGTGGGAGTTGCGCCTCTCGTCCCTGGCTTCGCCTCAGGCGGCCATCTGCGGGTCGGAGATCCGCCTCGGCCCACACGAGGCCGCGGTCTTCTTCGCCGCGTGAGCCCAGGCCGACAGGCTGGGCGGCCCCCTACCCCGCCGCGTCGACGACGGTCACAACCACGTCGTGGATTCCGTCGCTGCCTTGACGGAAGGAGGCCAGGAACCCTCCCTCCTGCTCGCTGGATTGGACGAACCCGGCCGCATCGTGCGCCCGCACCGCCAGCCTGTGCTCGCCCGCCTCGGCCTCCCAATCGAACGACCACTGCGTCCACACCAGAGGCGACTCCTCCTGCAGCAGCGCCGCCTCCTGCCACGCGCCGTCATCCACCCGGACCTCCACCCGCACGATTCGACGCAGACCCGCGAAGGCGATGCCAAACACCGGCAGGCGCCCCGCCGGCAGCCGGTCTCGCGGCGAAGGCTGACGGATCATCGAGTGGGTGCGCACGGAGGCCTCGTCCGACCAGCCGCGCGACTCCCAGTAGCCGAAGAACGGCTCGCCGATGAACTCGATGCGCTGCAGCCACTTGGGCATCTTCTGCCCGTACAGGCCGGGAATGAGGATCCGCAGCGGGAAGCCGTGCTCCGGTGGAAGCGGCTGACCGTTCATCTCATACACGATGACCACATCCGGATGGGTGATCCACTGCAGGCCCACACTGGTTTGGTAGCCGTCTGCGCCGGTGAACCGGGCTTGCTGCGCGCTGGGAGCGATGCCCACCCTCTCCCACAGGTCATGCGCCAGGAAGCCTCCCCAGACCACGTTCCCGATCAGGTCGCCTCCGACCGGGTTGCCGATGCACTCGAGCGTCCGCATCGTGACGACTTTGGGCATGCGCAGCACGTCCTCGTAGTTGAGGCGGAGGGGCGCGGCGACGAGCCCGTCGATGGTGAGCCGCCAGGCGGCCAGGTCGACCGTCGGCACGTCGGCAAAGGATTGGACGAAGAGCTCGCCTGTTGGTGTGATCACGATCTGCTGCGGCGCAGGGGCAATGTCGGCCCGCACACCCTCCGGCCCGGACTCCGGCTGGCCCACGCAGCCGCCGAGCAGAGCCAGCCCGGCCGCCCCGGCCACCTTGATGAAACCCCGCCTCGGGAGATGGTCCATCGCGCCCTCCAGGGCCATAGTAAATCGGAGGTGTTAACGGAAGATTAGGCGGGGGCGGTCGCGCCGGTCCGCGTCTATACTTGTGCGGGTGCCGGCCGTGTCGCCCCGCTACCCCACCCTCACCCGCACCACCGCAGCCATCGCGGTCTCGCTGCTCATCGGCAGGCAGCGCTGCTTCGTCCACGACGCGAGGGCGTTTGTGCGGCGCCTGCGGCCGCCACTCCAACAGCACGGCACGCCGCTGCGCTACGCCCCAGCCGGATGCGTCATCGCCGCCAACCACTACCACAGCCGCACGTTCCGCTCCTGGTGGATTGCCCTGATCCTCACCGCCTCGCTGGGCGAAGACATCCACTGGGTGATGTTCGATGCCTGGACCTACCCCGACCCGGTCCGAAGCCGGCTGATCACGCCGCTCACCCGGCGGCTGTTCCGGCGCCTAGCGAGGATCTACGGCTTCACCTCCATGCCGCCGATGCCGCCGCGCCCAGAGGAGGTGGACCTGCGCGCCCGCGCCGTACGAGAGGTCCTGAACCACGTCCGCCGCACGCCCCGGCCCGTGCTCGGCCTGATTCCCGAGGGCAGCGATTCGGGCGATGGTTCGCTGATGCGGCCGCCCCCAGGGGTGGGCCGCTTCTTCCTTCTCCTGACGCGCGCCAGGCTCGTGATCCAGCCGGCCGGTATCTACGAACAGGGAGGCGCGCTTCACCTCCGCTGGGGCGGGCCCCTCACGTCGCTGCCGCTCGCCAGCAGCGCCGAGGAGCGCGGCCGAATCGCCGCCGACACAGTCATGCAGGCGATCGCCGCCTGCCTGCCCACTTCCCTTCGAGGTGCCTACCCATGAACACCGAGCGCCCTTCTCAGCGAGTCGGCAGTGCGCAGTTGTGGCTGGTGAACGCCTACTGGCCCGGGCTTGCCTTCATGTGGAACAGCCTGCACGTGATCCTGCTCCCCGCCATCCTGCTCCAATTCGTCGACAACGCGCGCAAGAACACCGCCTTGGGACTGCTCACCTTCGTGGGCCTGGTCATCGCCATGATCGTCCAGCCTGTGTCCGGTGCGGTGAGCGATGCCTGGGTCACCCGCATCGGCCGGCGGCGACCTCTCATCCTGATCGGCACCGCGCTCGACCTGGTCTTCCTGGCCCTCATCGGCACCGCCTCGAACCTGGCGACCCTCGCCGTGGGCTACATCGGCCTGCAGTTCACCTCCAACATCGCCCACGGGCCAGCCCAGGGGCTGATGCACGACCGCGTTCCCCCCGAACAGATGGGGATCGCCAGCGGGGTGAAGAACTTCCTGGACATGGCCGGGATGGTCGTGTCGTCGCTGGCGGTGGGTCGACTGCTCTCGCCCGAGAACCCGGAACCGCTGGGCGTGACCGCCCTGGTGGCTGTCATCCTTGTCTCGGGGGCACTGCTGCTGATCCTGGGCGTTCGCGAGTCCGTGCCCAGCCGCGAGGCGGCGGGCGCATGGCTCGATCGGCTTCGCAGCGCGTTCCGCATCGACTGGCAGGGCAACGCCGCCTATTGGCGCCTGATCGGCGCGCGCCTGCTGTTCCTCTTCGGCATCTACGGCATCCAGGCCTTCGCGCAATACTACGTGCGCGACACCCTCGAGACCGACAATCCGGTCCAACTCACCGGGGATCTCCTGGCCACGATCGTCTTGTCGTTGATCCTATTCTCCATCGTAGCGGGTCATCTGTGCGATCGCTTTGGCCGACGGCCGATGCACGTCGCGGCGGCGGCGCTCACGGCCGTGGGCAGCCTGCTCATGCTGGCCGCGCACACCCCTGCCGCCGTGCTCGTCTTCGGCAGCATCATCGGAGCCGGCATCGGTGTGTTCATCACGGCCAACTGGGCGTTGGCCAACGACCTGGCTCCCGAGGGGGAGGCCGGCAAGTTCCTCGGCCTCACCAACCTGGCGACGGCAGGCGCCGCCGCCTTGAGCCGCCTGACCGGGCCTGGGCTCGACTGGCTGAACGCCCTCCGCCCCGGCCAGAATCTCGGCTACACTGCACTCTTCATCGGCGCAGCCGCGGTCGCACTGATCAGCCTGATCGCCCTGCGCCGCGTTCCCGAGAGGCTGCCCCGGGCAGCCGCGTCATGAGACACCCTGCCGATTGAGGTCCCCATGAGTCAGGCCCTTGTCGAATGCGTCCCGAACTTCTCCGAAGGTCGCCGCACCGAGGTCGTCGACTCCATCGAGGCAGCCATCGCCGGCGTCGGCGGCGTGATCGTCCTCGACCGTCACATGGATGCAGACCACAACCGCTCGGTGATCACCTTCTGCGGGCCGCCGCAGGCCGTCGTCGAGGCGGCCTACGCCGCCATTGCCCGCGCCGCCCAGCTGATCGACCTCGAGACGCACCGCGGCGAGCACCCGCGTATCGGCGCGACCGACGTCGTCCCCCTGGTCCCCCTGTCCGGCATCAGCCTCGAGGAGTGTGCCGAACTGGCACGAGCGCTGGGGAAGCGGGTGGGCGAAGAGCTCGGCATCCCGGTCTACCTCTACGAAGCCGCCGCCACGCGCCCCGACCGGGTCCCTCTGGAGAACCTTCGCCGCGGCGAATACGAGGGCCTCAAGCAGGCCATCGCGAGCGACCCCGACCGCCGGCCCGATTTCGGCCCGGCGCGCCTCGGCCCGGCCGGGGCGACGGTCATCGGAGCGCGCAAGTTCTTGATCGCCTACAACATCTACCTGACGACGGACGACGTGGAAATCGCGCGCCGGATCGCCAGGGCCATCCGCCACTCGTCCGGCGGCCTCCGCTACCTCAAGGCGCTGGGCATGCTCGTCGAAGGCCGCGCCCAGGTGTCGATGAACCTCACCGATTACACGCAGACGCCGCTGGCCCGCGTCGTCGAACTGGTGCGGCGGGAGGCGGCCCGCTATGGCGTCGCCATCCACCATTCCGAGCTAGTGGGCCTGATCCCGGAAGCCGCGCTGGTGGATGCCGCGCAGTGGTACCTCCAGCTCGACCAGTTCCAGCCGGATCAGGTGCTCGAGGTGCGCATGCGCGCGCGCATGGAGGAGGCGGCCGGCGGCGAGGCCTTCCTGGAGCGCCTGGCGGCGGCGACGGCAACGCCCGGAGGAGGATCGGCGGCCGCCTACGCCGGTGCCATGGCTGCCGCCCTCACCGGCATGGTGGCGCGGCTGACCGTCGGTAAGAAGAAGTATGCCGCAGTGGAGGGCCGCATGCGGGCCCTGGCCGAACAGGCCGACAGGCTGCGTCACTCCCTGAGTGCGTTGGTCAAGCGCGATGCTGAGGCCTTCGACGCCGTGATGGCCGCCATGCGCCTGCCGAAAGGCACGGCGGCGGAAGCAGCGGCGCGCGATGCAGCCCTCGAGTCCGCCACGCAAGAGGCGGCCCAGGTTCCCCTGACGGTGGCTCGGGAGGCGGTTGCGGTGGCCGAGGCGGCCCTGGAGGCGGCAGAGCACGGCAACGTCAACGCCCTGAGCGATGCGGCTTCGGGCGTGTATCTGGCGGGGGCGGCGCTGCGCGCTGCCGCGGCCAACGTCCGCGTCAACGCGGCGCAGCTCCGGGACCGGGCCGCTGCCGAGGCGCTGCGCGCAGAGGTCGGCCGGCTCGAGCAGACGATGGCTGAGGCCGAGGCTCGTCTGGCCTCGCTGCTGCAGTCTCGCCTGCAGCCCGGCGCCTGAGGCGGCGTTCCGGCCGCTGCTCCCCGGTAGCACCATCTCCCGCCAGGGACGGGCTCCAGGGCCTTGAACCCCCGCCCCTTTGGCCGCACAATGAAAACGGACCGGACGCACAACGGCCCGGACCATGGGGTGCAGTATGTGGCATTCACTTCGCCTGGCGCTGAGGACGGACGCCGAGTTCGCCGCCACCGTACGCGATCTGCTCTCGACCACCTGCCGCAGGCTGGTGACCACGACGGCGGGGGCCTACGCCGCGCTTCACCTCTTCGCAGTGGTGACGTGGCCTCAAGTCTTGGGCTGGAAGGCCTGGCTGCTGGCCGGAGGCTTCGCCCTGGCGACGGGCGCGGTGCTCCGGCTGC
>FWPV01007604.1_pt1 | contig 18896 bp, 15 predicted proteins | sample 2228371 | NCBI WGS metagenome assembly FWPV01 (sample SAMEA103939776, study PRJEB20133) | metagenome
AGAGACCACCTTCTTCTGCGACACCGCGCGCAATGGCGGAGACGACGAGTATGCCGTTCGGTTCGGCACCGCGTCCGATCTTCCCCTCCTGGGCGATGTCGATGGCGATGGCCGCGATGACCCGTGCGTCTTCCGCCCCGCAGAGACCACCTTCTTCTGCGATACTGCCCACAATGGCGGGGACGACGAGTATGCCGTTCGGTTCGGCACCGCGTCCGATCTTCCCCTGTTGGGATCGCTCGGACGACCATTTGGCACCGTTATTCCGCTCGTGATACGATAAAGTCGCGCCCGTATCGTTCGGCAACGCAAAGGGCTAGCGTTCACCCGCCATCAGGCGAGCGGCTGAGCGCTGACGCCACCACGCGCCAAAGGCGAGCAGCGCCCAGCGCGCCATCGCTTCAGGGCCGATGGCGAACAGCAACGCCAGCGGGATCCCGCTCAGCCAGCGGCCCCATTCAGGCGGCGGCATGCCATCGATCGCAAACATCCCGGCGTAGTTCACACTATAGCCATTGAAGATCGCCGCTGTCTCGATCCCGACTACCGCCAGCCAGAAGACCAGCGCGGTGATGCCAATGCGACGACTGAGCGCACCGGTCGGCCATAACAGTAGTTCGATCAAACTGATCAGCAGATACGCCGCACCGAGCACAATCAGCGTCACGTAGCCGCTGCTCTGCAAGGAGGATATCATCCAGATCACGAAGCGCTGGAACGCCTCGTTATGTCCGAGCAGCCAGGCGGTGATCAGCGTATTGGTCTGAAACCACCACCAGCCAGCGAACGGCAGCGCAATGAGCGCCAGAAGCAGTTTCGAGAAGACCGGCATAATCAATTCATCACCTTCATCAGCAAGCGCCTATCCAGGCTGCTGCTACCGATCACCGATGATCAGGCAGCAAGCGATCACCTTTGTGATCGCACCACAACGTCACGAAGTCCACTAAGGCTACGCTGATGACATATCTCTTTTCGTCTTCATCTTCACCTGTACCTTCTTCGATCACCAGTGGAAACGACACATCAGCGACAATCAGGGGCATGGCGGAAAGACCCAACGGAAAGGCATTCACATCCTGTCATCCAGTATACACCAGGCCCACGGCAGCGCGCCGGCGCCATCGCCCGGCAGACACCCACTTCCTTCAGCCTCGATGGAGCGTAATATTGCGTACCACAGATACTGGTATAATTGAACATGATAGACTGCATCAAAAGCCTCTTGCGCTCACACGGGGATTGCTATGTCGGGACTGACAGACACACTGGACCGCATGTTTGATCGATTGCTCTTCCTGCCGCCCCAATCGGCGCCGACAATGACAGAGAGCGCCGTCGCCGCTGATGACAGCATCGCTGAGGAAGCAGAATCTGAGACCCTACCGGCCACCCCCGGCGAGCGCGCATTTAGCTTTTCGCTCTTCATCTCGGCGACGCGCTGCACGCTGCAATACGTGCTCTTGCCGGTCGTACTGCCCCTCATCGGGCTGACAACCGACATCTCGCTGCCGCTGGTCATTCTGCTCGATCTGCTCGCAATCACGATGCTGGTGCGCAGTTTGCGCTACTTCTGGCAAACCCGCCATCCGCGCCGGTTCGATATGTTGCCGCTGTCGAGCGTCATCCTGTTCATCATTCTCTTCTCGTTTGGCTTCGATATCTGGCAATTGTTGCACTGAGCGCGCAGATCGCTTGCCGCCGGGAATATGAACCGGCGGCAAGCGATCTGCGGCAAGATTTGTTGCTTAAGGAATATTGGTTATTTCGCTCAACCGACAGCGTTTGCCAGCGATGACAGCAATCCAGGCCACGAGGCGCCACGCTCCGCCGCCACTTATGAACGACACGACCTCGAACACATCCTTTCTTCAACCTGACCATGTCACTGCTGCGCTGCTTGGTTGCCTTGCTGAGTTGCTCGTGGTGCTGGATGCTGACGGCATCCTCCGCTATATCGCTCCCACCTTCGCTGATCTGCTCGGTCACTCACCTGACAGGTTTTTGCAGCGACAGTTTGCCGATCTCATTCATCCCGATGAACAAACAAGTTTTCAGCAGCACCTGCGCGCGCTGACTGCCGGCAGTTGCCTCGCTCATCCGATGCGAGTGCGCCTGCGCCACGCCGACAGCGGCTGGCGAATCTTTGAACTGCGGATCTGGAATCATCAGTTCCAACCAGCCATCGGCGGAATCGTCGTGAGCGGTTACGATGTGACTGCGCTGCTGGCGGCTGATTATGCGCTGCGCGAAAGCGATGTGCGCTACCGACAATTGCTTGAGCTGGCGCCGATTCTGATCGTGATCAGCAGTTTTCCCGAAGGAATTGTGCGTTATTGCAATCCGGCGGGAGCGCGCATCTTCGGCGTTAGCGACCCGCAAGCGTTGATCAATCAGCCGCTGACCGAGTTCCTCAGCGGTGAAGAGCACGAACAGATGCGGCAGCGGCGGGAAGCGCTGCGGAAGGGCCAAATCCTGCAACCAGCCCGCTACCACATTTATGCCCGCGATCATGTGGTGCGGGTGATTGAGAGCATGGGTGTGCTGATCGACGGATCGGGTGAGCTACAGGTCTTGACCATTGGCTACGACATCACCGATCGGGTCGAAGCTGAACGCCAGCTCAATCTGCGGGCGAAAGTGTTGACTCAAATCGGTGAGGCGGTGATCGTTACCGATCGCAGCGGCGCAGTGGTATACCTCAACGAAGCTGCCGCCCATCTCTACCGGATCAGCCACGAAGAAGCGCTGGGTCAACCACTGAATCGCCTGTTCACGGCTGAGCCGCTCTTCTCTCAAGCTCAACACGCTTCCTTTTCCAGCGTGACAGGCCGTTGGCGCGGCGAATTGATCCATCGTTTGCCCGATGGGCAGGCAATGATTGTTGATGTAAGCATTGATCCGCTTGACCACAACACATTGACCAATGGCGGCGCGCTGCTGGTGATTCGCGATATTACCGCCCGCAAACATGCCGAAGAACGGCTGCGTCTGCTCGAGTCGGTGGTGATTCACGCCAACGATGCGGTGCTCATCCTGGACGCCCAGCCATTGCATGCGCCTGGGCCATTCATTCGTTATGCCAATGCCGCCTGTAGTCGGCTGACCGGCTATGCCGCTCACGAACTGATCGACCGTAGCCTGCGCATTCTCCACGGGCCGGCAACCGACGCCGCAGCATTGCAGACGCTGTGGACGGCAATGGAACATGGTCAGGCAGCGCGCCTGGAGCTGGTCTACTATACTCGCGACAGTCTTCCGATCTGGGTCGATCTCAGCCTGTCGCCGGTGACTGACGAAAACGGCGCCACCACCCACTTCGTCGCCCTCCATCGCGACATCAGCGCCCAAAAGCGCGCTGCCTTTCTCGAACATGACCGCTCAGACATCCTGTCCCTGCTGCTGCAACACGCGCCCGCCGACATGATTCTGGGCCGATTGATCGAACTGATCGAGCGCCAGCGACCGCACTGGCTGGCATGGGTAACCATCGATGATCAACGCCCGGCATGCAGTCCACGCCTGGCAGGGGCAACCATCCAGATCACCCGGAATATCAAGCGCCTGATCCAGCGCAAACACCCCCTCAACCCAATCAGGATCGATCTGCGACACGGCTGGGATCAGCTTCACCACCTTGGGGTCACCAATGGCTGGCTCTGGTCGCTCAGTGGCGATCGCGGCGCGCTGGTCATTTTTCACGCTCAATCGGAATGGCTGACTGACAGCGATCAACACCTCTTGCAGGTCGTGACCGATTTGCTGCGCTTGATAGCCGATCACGTCTGGCTTAATCAGCAGATTCATTACCAGTCACGCTACGACTCGCTGACCGGCCTGCCCAACCGGCACCTGCTGCAAGAGCGGATCGAGCAGGCGCTCCGTGATGCGCGCGAGAGTCGCCACATCGTCGCGCTGCTCTTTATCGACATTGATGGCTTCAAGCAGGTCAATGACTCGCTTGGCCACCCGATCGGCGACCGTTTCCTGAAACACGTCAGCGAGGCGTTCGCGGCCTGTATTCGCCCACAAGATACGCTGGGACGCATGGGCGGCGACGAGTTCCTGCTCTTGATGCCCGATCTCCCCGATGCGCGACTAGCCGAGATAACAGCGCAACGATTGCTCGATGCGCTCCAGGCGCCTTACATGCACGACGGGCAGGAATTGCGGCTCACGGCCAGCATTGGGATCAGTCTCTTTCCACGCGATGGCGTCGATAGCGTCACCCTGCTCAAAAATGCCGATAGCGCCATGCATCGCGCGAAAGAGCAGAAACGCAACAGTTTTTTGCACTACAAGCCGGAACATAGCCGTCGCGCCCACGCGCGACTGGCGCTGGAAGCGCAATTGCGGCGCGCGATTGAACGCAATGAGTTATCGATTTATTATCAGCCGCAATACGATCTGGTCAGCAATCAGATCACCAGCGTGGAAGCATTAGTGCGCTGGCACCATCCCCAGCGCGGCCCGATCGTGCCCGGTGAGTTCATTCCGATTGCCGAGCAGAGCGATCTGATCATCGATCTTGGCTCTTGGGTCTTGCGCGCGGCATGCCAACAGGCAATCGCCTGGCAGCAGCGCGGGTATCCACCCTTGCGGATCAGCGTCAATGTGTCGGCCCGTCAGCTCTTGCGGCCTGAGTTTGTGGCTGAGGTCGCCTCGGTGTTGCACACTACCGGTTTACCGCCGCATCTACTCGAGCTGGAGATCACCGAAGGGGTCATGCTGGATGATCCGATCTATGCGGCCCGCCAGATTGATCATCTGCGCCAGCTCGGCGCCCGCATCGTGCTCGACGATTTCGGCACCGGCTACTCATCGCTGGCCTATCTCCGCCAGCTCCGCCTCGACGCGCTCAAGATCGATCAGGCGTTCGTGCGCGCGATCGATGAACATCAGAATGTTGTCTCGAACAGCCGCGCTCTGCTGCGGGCGATCGTCAATCTGGCCCATAGCCTCGGCCTGGCCGTGATCGCCGAGGGCGTCGAAACCCCGGAACAGCGCTCGGCCCTGGTCAGCATGGGATGCGACGTTATCCAGGGCTACCTGATTGCGCATCCATTGCCCGCCGATGAACTCTGGCCAACCATTCTGCGCCTGCAGAACGGCACGGCGCCCGCCGATTGAGCGCCTATTCGACCGGCGCCGGAACCTGATCGAGCAGCCGACTCAGAATGGCGGTTGTGGTTTGGCCGCGCAGACGCGCTTCGGCAGTCAGAATGAGCCGATGATTGAGCGCGGGAATAACCATCGCTTTCACGTCATCGGGCAAGACAAAGCTGCGCCCGGCCATAGCCGCGCTGGCCTGAGCCAGATGCGCCAGCGCCAGCGATCCGCGCGGACTAGCGCCCAGCTCGATGTCGGGATGGTCGCGAGTCGCTCGCACCAGCGCCACCAGGTAGCCACGAACGGAAGGGCTGATGGCGACGTTGCGCACGGCATCCTGAAGGGCGCGAACAGCTTCGGCAGCGATCACCGGCGGTTGCGTCGCGCTTACCGCCGGTCGGAATGAGCGCTGCACAATCTCCTCTTCTTCGGCAGCGCTGGGATATCCCATCGCCACCTTGATCAAGAAGCGGTCGAGCTGCGCTTCGGGCAGTGGAAACGTGCCTTCAAGCTCGATCGGGTTTTGGGTGGCAATCACCATAAACGGGCGCGGCAAGAGCCGGGTCTCGCCATCGATTGAAACCGTGCGCTCCTGCATCGCTTCGAGCAGTGCGCTCTGCGTGCGCGGCGTAGCCCGGTTGATTTCGTCGGTTAATACAATCTGGGCAAAGATCGGGCCGGCTCGAAACTGAAATTCGCCGATTTTCTGGTTGAAAAACGAAAGGCCGGTTACATCAGACGGCAACAGATCAGGGGTAAACTGGATGCGCTGAAACGTGCAGCCGAGCGCCCCGGCCAGCGCGCGGGCCAGGGTTGTCTTGCCGGTGCCGGGCACGTCTTCGAGCAAGACATGCCCTTCGCAGAGCAGCGCTGCCAGCAACAGATCGATGATTGCGGTCTTGCCGACAATGATCTCGCCGATCCGGGCGCGAATGGCGTCGGTTACCCGATGGATCTCGGCGATCGTCGCTTCAGAAACGGTTGACACAGGTTCACTCTCCGACAAAGCGCTTCGCTACAGGTATGGTACCACGATGTGCAGGGCGAGCAGACAGAAGAGCGCGGATCAATCCGCTCTCTAACAAAGACAGCAGTGCCGTGAGCGAGCGACCACCGCGCGAAGCGTGGTCGGAAGACGCTTGCACTGCAAATGCCGCTCCTGGTGGTTGCAGAGACAGGCTATGCCGTGAAAGCGCATCAGGGCGCGGCAGTCAGCAGGCCGCAAGCGACTGCCGCCCGCCTGGGTCGGGAATTGCCACGCCGCGCTGCGCGCGGCTCACATTGAGATTCGGAGCGTATCGTCGCTGAAACACCATGCCATTGCGAGGGCGCGCTAGCGCCCGCAGCAACCCCCTCCGCCAGCGGGGATCATGCCTCTTCGCCCCATCCGTTTCCGTGAGTACTGTGTCGCGATCCGTGTCCACGTTGCGCTACGGTCGCGGCATTACCAGATAGTGCGCATCCCTACCGCCATGGCGCGCCGGAAAGGCGGGATTGCCGGTTGTGATCAGATTGCGGGTGTTGGCTGTGTTAGGGGTAAACTGCACCCCCACCACGATGCGATCGGCGCCAATCGCGGCGGCGACGCCCGGCGAACCGCCTGCTGTTGCTCCCGATGCGGCCAGCGCCGTCCACAGGCGCCGCTGGGTGAAATCAGGCGACACAACCAGAATGAACGGCTCACCCGCTTCATAGTTGCCGAGCGTCTGATTGAAAAGTTGCATGCCACTGCGCCCGGCAATACAGCAAGACGAATCACCCGTGATGAGCAGCGTGCCATCGGCTGCCGCAGCGAGCGCTTTGATTGATATCGAGTTGCCCTTGCCGTCGCTCAGGCGGGTGAGCAGCCACTGTCCGCGCAACAACGCGCCGCTGACCGGGTCGAAGCGCCCGTACCAGGCCAGCGATTTGGCGCCGCTCAGATTGAACGGGTTGTTGTACACATCGAACTTGATCAGCTCACTACTGGTCAGGGCGCGGGTCAGATCCGCCGGATCGCGGCTAAAGATTGAATTGCCGCCATCGGTGAAACCGGCAACATAGAGCATGCCATCCGCTCCGAGCGTTAACCGTCGCCCTTCGCTGTCGGCAGCAAGACCGGCGCCTTTGGCTTCGGCAGCGCTGTATCCGTACCGCCGCCAGGCCAGACTGCCATCACTGATGCGGTAGGCACGCAGGAAGGCAACCTTCAAATCCGAGGCCGCCTGCGTATAGCCGGTTGCGAACACCAGGCCATGCTCACCGGCGAGCGCAATATCGGTGACGGCAGTGACACCGCTGACCACAATCGACAGCGGCGCGCTGCCATCAGGCGGATAGACGAGGATGGTTTTCGTGGCCGGAATGAATGCCGCTACCCGACCATCAGCCGCGATCACACAACGACTCACCGAACTCGGCGCAGGCGACTGCCAGCGCACCGTCGCCAGATCGGGTTCGATGACCGTCACACCCGCATTCCCGCACACGACGACACTGTCATCAGGCGCCAGCGCCATCGCGTTCAACGACGCGGCCACGCGGGTGATTCCGACAATCGCGCGCCCATCAGAACCGATCCGGATCAGCGCGCCCGCGCCGCCGCCGGGAAGAACCGTTTCCGGCGCGCCAGCGAGCGCCGGCACATTGCCGGCAATAATCACTTCGTTACTGGAGGTCAGCGCCGCAGCCACAATCGTATCATCGTCAGCGCCACCCAGATACCCGGCCACGGTGGGCGGCGGCGCCTGCGCCAGCGGCACCCAGATCAGGGTGGTGGGTGACTGGGCCTGCGCAGTTGCCAGCAGACTCACGCCAAGCAGGATCAGAAGAAGCAACGGAGCAATTCGCATAGCCGATCCTAACAGTGATACTTATTGGGCTCAACCAGGAGCGACAGGCGATCATGCCGTTGTAACGCAGCGCATCACCGACGCCCTACCCTACGATAGCAGAAGACGACTGGCACAACCACCATGACTTTGGTATGATAGAAGTGTAGCCTTTCGATGACACCCTCGTCCGCTGTCATCGTGATGACCAACCGTGAATGGATCGGCCTGGTCAGATGGACAGACAAGGAGGGATAGCATGACCCAAACCACCACATTTGCCACTCGAATCGATCTTCCGCTCGAGCAACGGCAGGCGCTGATTGCTATGCTTAATCAACAACTGGCCGACACCTTCGATCTGATGAGCCAGGCCAAGCAGGCGCACTGGAATGTGAAGGGACCGCACTTCATGGAGCTGCATGAGCTGTTCGATGAACTGGCCGGACGGCTCAACGGCTTTGTGGATGAGCTGGCCGAGCGCGTCACCGCGCTGGGTGGGCTGGCAATGGGCACAGCGCGCCAGGCCGCCGCAGCTTCGCGGTTGCCGGAATATCCACTCGAACTAACCGACGGCATGGCGCACGTGGCTGCGCTGGCCGATCGCTATGCCGCCTACGCGCAGACGACCCGCCAGGCCATCGATCGGGCGACAGAGCTGGGCGATCAGGCGACCGCTGATCTGATGACTGAGCTTGCCCGTGCGATCGACAAAGATCTCTGGTTCCTCGAAGCCCACCTGCAGGGCTGAGTCATTAGGCTTGCGCATTGCCCGCGCCGCGGCGCTGCTCTGCGTCGCGGCGCTGTGCTGCACCGCCTGCGCGGCGCCGCCGCCCGCGCCGACCGCGACCCCAGCGCCTCCGGTGATGGCAGCGACCAGCTCCGCGCCGACGGCGACGGCAATGCCAACCCCTGTGCCAACCGCAACACCTGCGCCGACCGCAACCCCCGTCCCGCGCCAGCTTACGATCTGGGTGGCTGAGCCTGCCGAAGCGCAAACGGTAATTGCTGCCGAACTCCAGCGCGCAGCGGCATCGAGCGCCTTCACGCTCACCATCGTGCCGCGCGATCCCGATGGGCTGCGGCTCAGCCTGGCGACCGACGCATTGCTGGGACAGGCGCCGCCCGATCTGATCTGGGCCGATCAGGAGGCGCTGGCTGGCCTGCTGGCCGATCAGGCGCTGGCGCCGCTGGCGGCAGATGTTCCGCCCGATCTCCTCCCTGGCTTGCGCACCATCGCTCAGACTGACGATGAGCTGTGGGGAGCGCCGATCACCGCGCAGGGCCTGTTACTGCTGCTGCACCAGCCCGATCGTTCGCCGCCGGCAACCGCTGCCGAGCTGGTGAGCGCAGCGCAGGCGGCGAGCAAGCCCGATCTGGCAGGATTCGTCCAGGGATGGGGCGCTGCGCGCTGGCTCGCCCCCTGGTTCTACGCCGCCGGGGGAGCCTTTACCACGCCTGACGGCAGCGAACCGACGCTTGACACCCCGGCGATGACCGCTACCCTGAACCTGCTGCGCGACCTGTATCGGGCAGCGCCGCGCAATGGCGATAGCTATGCTCGCGCGCAGCGATTGCTTGCCCAGGGCAGCGCGGCTTACGCCATCGATGGCGACTGGGCATGGTCAACCTATCGCGCGCTCAGTGAGACCTTCCAGATTGGTCTTGCGCCGCTGCCCTCCTTCACCGGCCAGCCTGCCGTCTCGCTCATCGGCGGCAGTCTGCTGATGCGCCATCGCGACGGGCAGGCTACACCTGACGACATTGCGGCAATCTTGAGCTATCTCTATCAACCTGAGACTCAGGCGCAGTTGAGCGCTGCGCTGGAGCGACTGCCAGCGCGACGCTCGGCGCTGGCCGATCCCAGTATCGCCGACGATCCGCGACGTTCCATCCTTGCGGCGCAGGCAATCATTGCGCCTGGCCTGCCGCCAACGCCAGCCGCGCGCTGCGCCATCTTCGGCGTTGAGTCGTATCTCTACAATGCGACGACCAGCGCAACCCTCCCGACAAACATACCGACCATCATGCAGCGTGAAGCGCTCGCCTGTTTGCGCCGAACCACGCAACCATAACGGCGCTGTGTTCGTCATAAGCATAGACGCTGGCGGCTTCCGCATGATCGGCCACACGCTGGCCCAAGGAGGGGTGTGATGCATTGCCCGCGCTGCCATACACAACTGCCAGATGACGCCCGTTTCTGTATCGAGTGCGGCTCAGCGGTGCGCGTCGCTACCGGTGAAACGATACAGTTGCCCCCTACGGGGGCCACGACCATCACCTGCCCGCACTGCCAGTTTACCAATCCGGGCCATGCGCGATTCTGTCTCTATTGCGGCGAGTCGCTGCATACCAGCGCCGGTCAGCCTGCTGGCGGGAATGCGCGCTCGGCGCCGCCGGCCCAACCGCAGCCGGTCACCGGCGACACTGACCTGGGCATCACGCTCATCCTGATCGGCGGAGCGCTCCTCCTGTCAATGATCCTGCGACTACCGCTCCCGGTGTGGGCTAACCTGCTGATGATCCTGGGCATCGCGCAACTGATCATCTACATCCGGCGCGGCGCGCCCGGCCCTGGGCTGCGCAACGCAATCTGGCTCTTTGGGCTGGGCGTACTCTTTCTCGTGCCACGGCTCTTCTTCCCTGGCATGCTCTTGCTTGTCGGTCTGACGCTCTTGATCGAAAGCTGGCGCTGGACAAGACACCATCCCTGAGCAACGTGTGACAGAGGCGTTCGGCGCGGCACTGTTCCCGCTGGAGCAGGGGATTGCGTCGGGCGCCGGCGCGCCCTCACCCTATGTCATTGCGAGCCGCGCGGAGCGCGGCGTGGCAATCTCCTGCTCGAGCGGATGGATCGTGCTCAAGGCAATTCTTTCATGCCAACGTTAAAAACATTGTCACGTATCGGTCAGCCACGCCAACGCTGCCTCAGTAAGCAAAGATAAGGCGGGAGCGCTACGGAGCGCGGTTGTCGGGGGCAGCGCGGAGCGCACCCGAACATTTGGTCTGACCGGGATGGCGGCGTGGCCATCTCCTGCTCGCCCTCACCCCCGTCCCCTCTCCCGCTGGGAGAGGGGAGAGCAGAAGCGGGCAATGGGGCACGACCCCGGCTGACGCAGGGGATTGCGTCGGGCGTCGGCGCGCCCTCGCCATGACAGGGATAGCAGCGGCGTGGCGCTCCCCTGATCAGGGGAAGGGAAGTGATGCCCTTTTCATTCAATCCTTCGCCTCCAACCCTGATCGCCCTCGCCTGCCAATCTGCCACGAGCGGCAAACGGAGACGGACGGTAAACGCTTCAGTTGACAGCCTGCCCTCGCTCTACTACACTGACAGCGCATCGGCTGGCGCAGCGATGAGGAGCAGGACGTGGCGCGGATTATTACGGTCATTAACCTGAAGGGCGGGATCGGCAAGACGACGACCGTGGTCAATATCAGCGCAGGTCTGGCGCTGAAAGGGGCGCGCGTGTTGCTGCTCGACATCGACGCGCAGGGCAATCTGGCCATGGCGTTGGGAGCGCGCCCGCGACGCACGCTCTACGAAGCGATTGTCGATCACAAGCCACTGGCCGATCTGCGGATGACGGTTCGCCCCAACCTCGATCTGGTTGCTGCCGACGAATCGCTCTTGCTGGCCCAGCAGGCGCTGGCGGGAAGAGCAGACTGGGCGCGCGTGCTTGAACAGCTTGTGCGTCCGCTCCGCGCCGAGTACGATTTTATCTTCTTCGACTGCGGCGGTTCGCTGACCACGCTCAACCAGAATGCGCTGATCGCGGCGACGGAAGTGCTGGTGCCGACCACGGTTGAGCCTTTCTCGGTGAAAGGGCTGGAAAAGCTGATCAGCCAGATCAATCGGGTCAAAGGCAGCGCGAGCGCAGTGCGCGCGATCATTCCGACAATGGTCGATCTGCGCATGCGCCAATCAATCGAGTTGCTGGCCCATCTCAACCGAACCTATGGCCGATTGGTCATGCCGCCGGTGCGGGTCAATGTGCGACTTTCCGAAGCCTCAGCTATCGGCAAAACCATCTATGAACATGATCCCCGCTCGCGCGGCGCACTCGATTACGCCCAGATTGTTGAACTGCTGAGCAAGGAATGGAACTTTCAACCAGCGCGCCTGCGACCGGCGCCGGCCACCACCCAACGCGCGCCGCTCGTGACCGGGGGCGGTGAAGTGCAGACCGATACCTGCCCCAATTGCGGGCAAACTCTGCAACGGGCAACCGTGGCCGGATATCGCATCATTTACTGTATGCAGTGCCGTTACCGCCGTCAGGAGTTGCTGAACGGAGAGCGCTGATCTGGGTGACCGCGCCGGCCAGATCGCTGTAGACGCGCGCAATCGGCAGCTCAATGCCCAGACTGATCATCGTCTGCGCGACTTCAGGCCGCACCCCCACCAGCGCCACCTCGGCCCCCAGCAGCCGAACGCTCTGGGCCAGTTGGATCACGCCTGCCGCAGCCTGCGTATCGATCACCGGCACACCCGTCACATCGAGGATCAGCCAGCGCGCCCGCCGCTGCTCAACCGCGGCCAACGCCTGCTGCTGAAGAGTGGTCAGGCGCTCCTGATCAATCGCGCCAACCAGCGGCAACACCAGCGCATCCTGGCTCACCGGCAACACCGGCGCACTCAACTGCCGGATCACATCCCGCTGCGCAATCACCTCGGCCAGCAGGTGATCCTGCTCTGCTGCGCGGGCCTCCAGTTCGCTCACCACATCCTGCAAGGCCGCTGTCTGCGCCTCAACCCGTCGATCCAGTTCAGCGTTCAGCTCCTGCAATTGCTGCGCAGTGTGTTGCGCCTGACTGAGCGCTGCTTGCAGCCGCCGACTCAACGACTCGTTGCCGAAACTGATGATGACCGCCGCTAGCGACAGAAAAACGCAGAGCATGGCAACGCTCAGGATGAAAGCGCTCATTGGCAATGCCAATTCAACGCCGCCACGCACAGAGAACAGACTACCCAGAACAACAGCAACGATCAGAAAGACAATGGCCAGATCGCGAAAGCGCAAAACCGCCGCCGCCAGCACCAGCGCGATAGTCAGAAACATGGCCACGGGCCGATCAGGGAAGATAAACGAGGCGATGATCGAGCCACTCAGCGAAACACTCACCGTCAGCCAGCTTGCCAGATGCACTCTCCCATTGCGCGCCAGCGCGATAATTCCCACATAGATCAGCGCGCTGGCGATAGTGGCAAACATCCAGATCGACGAAAAATCGATGAAGATGAGCGTGATCGACAACAGAACGTTCAAAACGGCCAGACCAAGCGCAATCACCACGGTATTGCGCCCGCGCTGGCGGAATAATTCGTCGGGGTGGTTGATTGCGAGCAGCGATTGAAGGAAGTTGTTCATGCGCGCGGTTCCATTGCATACTGCGAGCAAATTGTTCGCTGATTATAGCAGAGAATTGACGGAACGCAGAGATGAAGGCGCGATGTGCTGTCGTAAAACGCCATGCGCATCGTTTATAATAGCGAAGATACAACTGCATTGCCGTGTAGAGGATACGCTATGATCAACTATCGCTGGGCCAGTCTGATCTTGATCGGAACGCTGCTCATCATCGCGCCAGTTATCGCGATGGCGCAGGCGACCGCCAGCCTCAGCGGCATCATCACCTACCGCGAGCGGATCGCGCTGCCGGCTGATGCGCTGGTGACGCTGCAAATCGCCGAAGTGACCGCCAGCGGCAGCGCAGGCCGGGTGATCACCGAACAGACCTTCGCGACCAGCGGGGCGCAGCCGCCGTTCCGTTTTAGTTTGCCCTACAATCCGGCGATCATCGATGCCGGGCGGGTCTACACCCTGCAAGGCCGGATTCAGTCAGGCGGCAATATCCTCTTTACCACTGACGGTTTGATCCCGGTCATCACCGGCAATGCCCCCAGCACCGATCTTAACATCACCATGATTGCTGCGCGCGGCACGAGTCTGCCCGCCGCTGGCAGCGCCCTGGAACTGGTTGCAATCGCGATCGGCGCAGGAATACTGGGGATCATCGTCCACGCGCTCAGACGCACCATCGCCACAAGGCGTTCGCGCGTTGAATGAACTATTGCGCCGCGCGGCATACGACACCGGCTGACCACTACGAGGAAGGGAGCTAGACTCTCGTATTGCTTTTGCTGAGCGTTCGTGTATCATCGCGCGACGGCTGGCAACCGCAACTGCCCTACCCGTGGCGAAGCTGACCGGTGACGGCAGCGCTGCGACAGAGGGGGTCTTTGTCGCAGTCGGGAGCGTCACGCCTGTCAGGTACGATTCCGGCAAGGAATCGGGGCAGGAAGAGAACGGTGCTCACCTTTGAGCACGTTTTCGATAGCAGCAGCGCAGAATGTCCGATCAGGTTGGAATCAGGCTCCAGTTCTGTCCGGCGGAGGGCGCTTATCCCGCGCCAGCGCTGATTGAACAGGTTACCCGCAACGTTGTTAACGGTTTGCGCGAACACAACCAGCGGATCGAACCGATCGACGATGGCAGGCGCGGCGGCGACCTCTACTACAGCGCAGCCGCTGCTGCCACTGTCAACCTTTAGCCTGACCATCGCCCAACTGCTCAATGAGCTGCGCAAACTTGCGACCAGGCCACCCGTTGAGCATCAACCGCCAACGATCATCGTCATCTGCTACGGCTCTGACCAGATCCCAGTTCCGCTCACCAGTGATGCAGCGCTGCTTGCGCAACTCCTCAGCGCGCATCTGCCGGCGCAGATCGATCCCGCGCAGGCGCAGATCGACGCGCGTGTCGCGCCGCCGCCGATTGAGTGGTAGTCATTCGCAAGAGCGCCGCATGTTCCCGCTCGCTGCTCCAGGCAGCGTAGCAATCTCCAGAGTATGCTAACAGATGTTGCTCACGGCATGCCGCGCGCGGCGAGCGCTGCGCGTCCACGCAGTGATGCAGGGTGATGGAGCTTTGCCCGGTTGCCTGATCTGCGCCTGTCGGTAAACGAATCTTCACAAATAGATACAATGTATCTATAATGTGAAAGAATATAATAGGCGTAATTCTCGCAGCAGAGCAAGGAGACCGGCTATGCGCTTCGTGTTTATGTGTATCGAAGCCAACAATGCCCCCGCGTTGCGAAAGGCCGCCGGGGAGATCGAACGCGAGTACGGCCTGCGGCTGGCGATCGACTACTTCACGCCCCCCAATATGCGCAGCGCGGAAGATTGGGAGCGACTGGCGGCAGCAGTCGCCAAAGCCGATTTTGTCTTCGGCTCGATGCTCTACGGCGAAGAGTATGTGCGCCCGCTGAACGACATCCTGTCGGCTGCCGATTGCCCGGTCTGCATGATTATGTGCAGTCCTTCCCTGATCAAACAGACCCGGATCGGGAAGTTCGATCTGCGTCCGAAGCCGGAAGCCGAGCAGAGCGCCTTTCGGCAGTGGCTGCGCAATTTTCAGCCCAAACACGGCCATGGCGAGATCAAGCGGCAGATGGCGCTGGTGCGCGGCCTGAGCAAGATGCTCAAGTACCTGCCCGGCAAGGCGCGCGATCTGCACACCTACGTGATGGCGCACCAGTTCTGGGCAGCCAGTTCGCCGGAAAATCTGCGGCGGTTGCTGTTGTTGCTGATCGAGCGCTATGTGCCGGGTTACAAAGGCAAGCTGCCGGTGTATGACCCACAGGATATTCCGGAGATGGGCATCTTCCATCCCGATGCGCCGGAGCTATTCGCCGATCTGGCGGCGTATCGCGCGTGGCGGCGGAAGCAGCGCCGGAAGCTGGATGCGGGCGCCGTTGGCCTGCTCACGATGCGCCCGTTTGCGTTGTCGGGCAATCGCGCCCATCTCGATCTCCTGATCAGGGCGCTGGAAGCGCGCGGCATCGAGGCGCGCGCCGCCTATAGCCCCACGCTCGACGCCCGTCTCACGGTCGAACGGTTCTTTACCGATGCTGGTCGCGCCCGGCGTCACGAGTCGGCGTCGGCTGACATCGATCTGCTGGTAAATACGACCGGCTTTGCCCTGGTGGGCGGGCCGGCCAGTACCGATCCAGAGCAGGCGAGCGCCATGCTCGATCGGCTCGACACGCCGATGCTCGATCTCTTCCCGCTCGTTTTCCAGCACGTTGAACAATGGCAAAATGACGATCGCGGGATTGCGCCGTTCCAACTGGCGCTCAATGTCTCGCTGCCCGAACTCGATGGCGCAACCGATCCGCTTGTCTTTGGCGGGATGCTGCGGGGCCGCGAGGAGATTGCGCCCTTGCCCGCCGAGATCGAGCTGGCGGCTGAGCGGATCGCTGGTCGCGTGACGCTGCGCCGCACGCCGCCCGCCGAGCGCCGCATCGCCATCACGCTGTTCAATTTCCCGCCCAATCTGGGCAATGCCGGCACCGCCGCCTACCTCGATGTCTTTACCAGCGTGTTTCGCCTGATGCAGGCGTTGCGCGCCGCCGGGTATACGGTCGAATTGCCGCCCAGTGCTGACGATCTGCGTCGCCTGGTGGTTGAGGGTAATGCGCTGCTCTACGGCACAGACGGCAACGTCGCCGATTCGCTGCCGGTCGAAGAGTACCGCCGACTCTTCCCCGATTATGTCGATATTGAACCCTATTGGGGGCCGGCGCCGGGGCAGTTGCTCTCTGATGGCAAACGATTACACATTTTGGGTCGGCGCTTCGGCAATGTCTTCGTTGGTCTCCAGCCGAGCTTCGGCTATGAGCGCGACCCAATCCGGCTGCTGATGAGCAAGGATGCAGCCCCGCATCACGGCTTTGCTGCCTACTACACCTGGCTGCGCCATGTCTTCAAGGCGCACGCGGTGCTCCATTTCGGCACGCACGGCGCGCTGGAGTTCATGCCGGGCAAGCAGGCCGGTCTGAGCGCCAAATGCTGGCCGTTGCGACTGTTGGGCGGCCTGCCCAACTTCTACTACTACTGCGTCAACAACCCCAGCGAGGGCAGCATTGCTCGCCGCCGCGGCATGGCGACGCTGGTGAGCTATCTGGTGCCGCCGGTACAACAGGCCGGTCTCTACAAAGGCTTGCGGGCGCTCAAAGACAGCATCGACCGCTATCGCGCCCATCCCGATCCGGCGCTGATCGAGGATCTGCGCGCGCAGGCGGCAGCGCTGAATATTGCGGTCAGCGGAGAAGGTGATGAATATGTGGCAGCGCTGGGGCACGAGCTGTTGCAGGTTGAGCAGCGCATGATCCCGGTCGGTTTGCACGTGCTGGGCGAGCCGCCGCAGGCCGGCGAGCAGATCGATGTGCTGAGCCTGATCGCCAGCTTTGCCCGGGTGCCGCGCGGCCACCAGCAGCCGCCGCTCGAACCCTTGCCGCATATCGTTGCCCGCGCGCTGGGCGTGGATTATGGCGCTATTACCGGTCGGTTGCGCCACGATCCCGCTGCGCAGGAACGTTACCGCCAGATCGAGGCCATCTGTCGGGCAGCGGTGACCGCGCTGGTTGAGCGCGACAGCGGCCAGGCCGCCGATGCAGAACTGGCCCGTTATGTCAGGATCAATGCCGGCCTGCTAACGCCGCTGTGGGATTATCTGCTCGACATTCAGCGGCGCATGACCACCGAGCGCGAGCTGAGCAGTCTGCTCCGCGCGCTCAACGGCGGCTACGTGCTGCCTTCAGCAGGGAACGACGTGGTGCGCAACCCCTCGGTCGTGCCGACCGGACGCAACATTCATGCCTTTGATCCGTTTCACGTGCCAGCGCCTGCCGCTGCCGCCGCGGGGATGGCCGTCGCCAACGAGCTGCTCGAGCGGATGCGCGCCGAGCAGGGCAGTTACCCGGAGACGGTGGCAATGGTGCTGTGGGGCACCGACAACATCAAGACCGAAGGCGAAGGGATTGCGCAGGCGCTGGCGTTGATCGGCGCGCGCGCTGTCGCTGACGAGCTGGGCCGGATTACGACCGTCGAGCTGATTCCACTCGCCGAACTCGGTCGGCCCCGGATCGATGTGGTGCTCACTGTCAGCGGCATCTTCCGCGATCTCTTCGCCGCTCAGGCTGCGCTCCTCGACCGCGCAATTCGCATGGCAGCACTCGCTGACGAACCACCTACGCAGAACTACGTCCGCGCCCATGCGCTTGCCCAGGCTGCCGAGCTGGGGGTGAGCGTGGCAGCGGCAGCGACCCGCGTCTTCTCGAATGCCTCCGGCAGCTACGGCGCCAACGTCAACCATCTGGTCGAGAGTAGCGCCTGGGAAGAAGACAATCAGTTGGCCGAAACCTTTATCAATCGCAAGAGCTTTGCCCTCCAGCCGGGCGGCGACTGGGCCGAGGCGCGCGCGGTGATGGAGAAGGCGCTGGCCACAGTCAGCGTCACCTTCCAGAATGTCGATAGCGTCGAGAACGGGATCAGCGACATTGACCACTACTACGAATATCTGGGCGGTCTGACCAAGAGCGTCGAAAAGGTGCGCGGCGCCCGGCCAACCGCGCTGATGGGTGAAGTTGCCGAGCTAGTGACTCCCGGAGCCAGCCGGGTGCGCTCGCTCGAGCAAATGGTGCGGATCGAGAGTCGGGCTAAACTGCTTAACCCGAAGTGGTACGAAGGCATGCTCAAACATGGCTATGAGGGCGTCCACGAGATCGAGATTCGGGTGAGCAACACCTTTGGCTGGAGCGCTACCGCCACCGCCGTGGAAGACTGGGTCTACCAGGGGGTCGCCGAGACCTACCTGCTCGATCCGGACATGCGCGAGCGGCTGGCCAGCCTTAACCCGCACGCCACAGCAGGGATCGCTGGTCGCCTGCTCGAAGCGCACAATCGCGGCTTCTGGCAGACCGACGAAGCCACGCTCGAACAGTTACGCGAGATCTACGCCGATCTGGAAGACCGGCTGGAAGGGGTGAAGTAGCGCCGCGCGCTCCTCAGTTTGCGCGCGGGGCATCGCTGTCGCGCTCCAGATGCGTGATACACGTTCACGGCCTATCCTTATCCATCAGCCACCGGTGATCGCACCACAAAGACACGGAGGTCACAAAGGCCATGCTGAT
>FWPV01007948.1_pt1 | contig 18896 bp, 15 predicted proteins | sample 2228371 | NCBI WGS metagenome assembly FWPV01 (sample SAMEA103939776, study PRJEB20133) | metagenome
ACTTAGGGCCATGTCTCAAAAACAAAATCAATAATCTCCCCTCACCCAGCCCCTCTCCCCAGTGGGGAGAGGGATAAAGTGAGGGGGTGAAAAATTTTATTTGTTGTGCGGTTGTCAGGTTTTTGGAAAAATGATAAATTTTTTATATTGAATTTAGTATGGAGGAACTTAAAAAGATAATGTCCAAAAATGAATTTCTCAAGCCTATCTTCGAGCCTCGATCTATAGCCGTTATAGGCGCTTCCTCTCAGGTTGAAAAATGGGGGTACCGTATGGTGGCCCGTCCTGCTCAAACTGGCTACCGCGGAGATATTTACCCGGTTAACCCCCATTCTCCAGAGATTGCGGGGCTAAAAACTTATTCTTCTATTGCCGACCTTCCTTACGGTATTGATCTGGCAGTTATCACTCTGCCTGCCGCTATGGTTCCTAATGCTCTGCGGGAATGTTTAGCCCGCGGTATGCGGGGAGCCATTGTGATCTCTGCTGGTTTTGCTGAAGCCGGGGCCGAGGGCAAAAAATTGCAAGCCGAAATCACGCAGATAGCTCGCCAGGCTCATATTCCGCTCGTGGGCCCTAACTGTATGGGTATTTGGAGTGCACCAGTCAACTTAAATTTAGCTTTTGATGAAGCGCCTCTGCGTGGTTCTATTGCCTTTATCTCTCAAAGTGGCACTTTAGGTAACTATCTCATGCTCCTGGCTCGAGCTAAAGGCTATAGTTTCCGGGCCTTTGTCTCCAGCGGGAATCAGGCTGTTTTGGAAGCAACAGATTATTTGGAATATTTTGGTGAGGATGAAGGTACAAAGGCTATCATCCTTTATTTAGAAGGTATATCTGAGGCAGCCAGGTTTGCTAAGGTGGTTAAAAAAATTATTCCTAAAAAGCCAATTATATTATATAAAGCTGGCCGCTTTGAGGTGGGCATAAGAGCAGCTCTTTCGCATACAGCTTCTATCGCAGGTAATGACCGCATCTTTGACTTTTTCTGCAAGCAGGTTGGCCTAATGCGCTGTTATGATCCTTTGCATACCTTCGATATGGCTGTCGCTTTGACGAGCCAGCCTTTGCCTAAAGGCAAGCGGATGGCCATCATCTCCGGCGGTGGGGGCTACTGCGTGACTATGGCGGAAACAGCTTGCGCCTGGGGGTTGGAAGTTCCTACTTTAGATCTGACCACGGCCCAAAGGATAAAGGAAATTCTCCATCCTTTCGCTCCTTTTCCGCTCAATCCGGTAGACGCGGCTTCCGATGTACGCCCCATGACTTACGCGCGCGCCTTAGAAATCCTTATGAGCCTCGACTATATCGATGGCGTCTTTATGATGATTCCTTTTATGTTTGAATTCCAGTTACGTTCTGCCGCATCTTTGCGACAACTTATTGATGCTACAGAGATTATCTGTAGCTTGCCTACTAAATATGGAAAGCCCCTCTTGGGCAATACTATTCCTCGCGTCAGCGTAGGTCCAGCTCTCGATCTCTTCCAGAAGGCTGGCATACCTTTCTTCGCTACGCCAGATGAATCAGCGCGGGCTATGTGGGGATTGGTTCGTTATGCCCAGATCATCTCCCTTGCCAAACAGGCTCCCTTTTCTGCAAAAAAGCAGCAATTCCCTCCCGCAGATCAGCCAGTTGCATATGCAAGCCGAGCTGGCCTTGTAAATATTCCAGAGCGGAAGTGAAGTCCATATCAATAATGTTATAAAAGGATTTTTTGCCCAAGGCCATTACCGCTGGACTGAAGGAAGCTAACTTGGAGGCTATTTCCCTTACTTTTTGGGGAAATTCTGTCCTGGATACACAAAAATTAATCAACCCCAACTTGGCTGCTTCCGCAGCTGAGATCCTCTCCCCCAGAAGACATAGCTCCAGGGCTTTTTTGGGGCCCAGGTGGCGGATCAAAACAGCCGTAACTATGTAAGGCCACAATCCGCGCTTAATCTCCGGCAAACCAAACTGCGCTTCCTCACTGGCGATGACCAAATCGCAGGCCAGGCAAAGACCAAGACCGCCGGCTAAACAATAACCTTCAACGGCGGCTAAGATGGGTTTGGAACAATGATTCAATTTAGTCAAGAGTTGCGCAAAAAGGGCCCTTTCTCTTTGTTGCTCTAAGAATGGTCGATCCCCAAAGCTGGCGGAAAGATCTGCTCCTACACAAAAAGCTTTCCCCCCAGCGCCGGTAAGGACGATCGCTCTAACCTCCGCCTCTTTTTCCCACGAATCCAATAAAGAACTTATAGTTTTTATTACGGCCCCATTGAGGGCATTCTGGGCGGCCGGCCGATTAATTGTGATCGTGCCCACTTTATCTTCAATTTGCCAAAGAACCTCTTCTTGATTAGCCATTTTTCCTCCTCCTTAACTTACCCTCTCTTCAATCCCAAAATTTCTCTGGCTTCCTCTGGGTTGGCTACTTCTCTCCCTACTTCATGGATCATCTTTACCAAGGCCTCTATTAACTCGCCGTTACTAAAAGTCTTTCGCCCATCGGGCAAGTAAAAAGTATCTTCCAGGCCAGTCCGCACGTTTCCTCCCAATTCTAAACAGCGTCTATGTAACGGCCAAACTTCCTCCCGCCCGATAGCTATCACTTGCCAAGAACTTTCCGGAGGCATTTCTTCTAAGAGAAGAGGAAGCCAGCTCGGCTTAGCAGGCATTCCACTGGCTACACCCATAACCAAAGAGATATGGGCTGGGCCGGTGAACATCCCGTTTTCTTTATAAAGCCCTACACTCCGCACGATGCCAGTATCAAAACACTCAAATTCCGGCAGAATCTTGTTAGCCATCATCACTTTTAAAAATTTATTTACTTTCTCTACAGGATTATCAAAGAGGATAGGAGGCCAAGCCCACTGGCCATCTTTTCTGATCTTTAAATAGTTGAGTGACCCGGCATTGCAAGCCGCCATCTCCGGGCGGAACTTCTCCAAACAACTTAAAGGACCTGAGATATCTGGCCCCGGTGTACCGGTACTCATATTTATTATAATTTGCGGAACGCGCTCTTTGATCGCGCCGATGATCCGGCCCACCGTTTCCAAATCCCACGTGGGAAGATGGCCTTGACCTGGCAATTGATTACGGAAGTGACAGTGCACAACCGTGGCTCCCGCGTCGAAAGCTTCTTGCGCCTGCGCCGCCATCTCCTCAGGAGTTACCGGCACGTGATGGACTTGCGGATCGGTGAGTACTCCTGTTAAAGCACAAGTAACTACAACTTTTGACTCAAGAGGCATCATCTTCTCCTTTCTTCTGTTCCTATTAAGTGGGGTGAGTTCCATAGCTTTTAGCCCGCCTGGGCAATTTTTCCTGCTTATGGCGCGTAATCTGCAAGGCTTCAATTATTAGGCGACGCGTGTCTTGGGGCTCGATAATTTCATCCACCACTTGGGCTGTCCAGCTCATGGCGGTAGCAAAGGCATCTAACTTTTCCCGCGCGCGATTTAAATACCCGGCATAGGCATCCTCTTCCACTCCTAATTTATAGAACTCCCGTAGATCAAAAGTAGAGGCCTGAATGGCAAACTGCGCAATGGGCCAAGCATAACAAAGGTCTACGCCCAAGCCTTTTACTCCACCCATAATAATACTTCCCGCATCCGCATATGCTTCGCGCAAGACAATGGTAATTTTGGGAATTGTTGCCGTGGCATACGTATAAAGAATTTTCCCGAAGTGGCGCAGGAGCCCTTTGGCTTCTTGATCTTCACCCGGAACTAAGGGAGGTGTATCTACTAAGTTGATTAGTGGAATATTATAGGCATCCAGAACCTGCAGAAACCGGTAGTATTTATCGCACGCCTCAATGGTTAAGGCACTCTGCCTTACCTTAGGATTGTTAGCCACTATCCCAGCAACTTCGCCATTAAAGCGGGCTAGGCAGGTAATAATCTGGGGGGCATAGGTCTCTTTGATTTCTAAGAATTCTCCTTCATCGACCAAACGGCGAATAACTTCGTGCATATCATAAGTACTTTCATACTCATCTGGAACAATTTCCAGCAATTCTTCTACTCGTCGGTGAGGGGAATCATTAGTTGGCTTATAGGGCGGTCTTTCCCGGCAATTTGTCGGTAAATAGCTCAATAACTTGCGGGCCTTTTGTATCGTATCTTGATCATTATCTCCAATCAGATCACAAGTACCGCTGTACATCATATGGTAGTCAGCTCCACCTACTTCTTGCCCGATCTTCTCGGAAGTGGCTGCTTCGGTCATGCGTGGTCCTCCCAACCACAGATTGGCCGAAATTCTACTCATAAGCAAGAAATCACAGAGGGCCGGTGCATAGGCCTGGCCAGCAATACAGGGCCCCATTAATACATTTATCTGGGGGATTAAACCTGAATAACGGGATTCCAGGGCAAAATACCAATCTAAACCGCCCGTGGGGACATCCCGGTAACCCAATCTTCCTCCGGAGGAGTCCAACAACCAGACCATGGGGATGCCCCAGCGGGCCGCTAAGTTAATCAATTGGGCGCATTTCTGCAGATGCTGCGTCCCAATGGAACCACCGTATACGGTAAAATCACTTGCGTAAATAGCCACGATCCGTCCATCTACTCGGCCAGTGCCCACAATCGCCCCATCGCAGGGAGCTTCTGACTTCTTGCCGTCAATTCTGACCCCCGTGGCCCCTACCGCAGATCCTAACTCACAAAAAGTCCCTGGATCTATAAGGCACTCAATTCTCTCCCGAGCAGTTAATTTGCCTCGCCCATGTTGCCTTTCAATCTGTTCTTTTCCGCCACCCCAGAGATTTCTCTGGTGTATCTCCCGCAACCTCTGGATGGCTTTCTCCATCCGTTCACCCATTTCCTCACCTCCTTTCATGCTGGCTTAATCGATCTTCTCTTCGCGGGCAATTCTTCCTGCTTCTGGGCCAAGGTTTTTAAGGCTTTAATGATCTTGGGCCGCGTCTCCCGCGGATCAATCACTTCATGAACTGTATAATAGGTGTTCCAGAATTTACCCATATTGAGCACGCTAAACTGTTCTTTCAGAATACCCAGGAGAAAATTGTAAACTTGCTCGTACTTGCCTTCTTCCTTAGCTTTGGCCAATTCTTTGTGGAAGATGGCATGCACCACTGTTTCTGGACCAGTGGGCGCAAATTCCGTAGTCGGCCATCCATAAACAAAATCTGGAAACATGGCTGAACAGCCCATGACGATATTGGCTCCACCGTAGGCCCGTCTCAAGACGATGGTGATCTTGGGGGAAGTTAAGTGGGCATATGTATGCAGTAACTTGGCGCCGTGCCGGATTACGCCCAATCTTTCCCATTTATCCCCTGGCGGAAAGGCTGTGGTGTCCACTATATTTATCTGGGGAATGTTAAAGGCATCCAAAAAGCTCATAAAACGATCATATTTATCCGAAGAATCAGGCTCCAAGATTCCGCTAAGTTCCTCAGGGTTGTTGGCCACCAGGCCACATACCTGATTGTGAAAGCGACCAAATCCCAGGACTAAATGACTGGCAAAACCTTCTTTGAGCTCGAAAAATTTGCCTTTATCCACTAAGCGGGTAATGACCTCACGAATATCATAAGTAAATCGAGGATCGTCAGGCATGACCTCTAATAAATCTTCTTCTCTCCTTTCCGGATCATCACCCATCTCCACTAACGGCGGCTTCTCCCAACAGTTTAGGGGAAGATAGGAAAGAAGTTCTTTGGCTAATGCTAGTGCTTCTTCATCACTCTCCGCTAATAAATCACACTGCCCGCTGCGCTCCATATGAAAATCAGCCCAGCCTGCTTCCTGAGTATTTTTCTCTCCTCCTAACCATAAAAAACCTGTCTTTCGATTCATAATGAGGAAATCAGACAAAACAGGGAGAACTGCGCTCACTCCCGTACAAGGCCCCAAGACTAAAGAGATGCGCGGAACAATCCCGGAAATTAAAGAATAATTACGCAAAAGGTGGCCCAGGCCATTAAAACCTATATCGCCACCTTTAAAACTGAGCCTTTCCCCTGCCGAGTCTATAAGGCCAATTAAAGGCTGTAAGCGTTGAGCGGCCATTTTGGCTAAATCAGCTATTTTCCAAACTCCTTGATCTCCCAGAGAACCCGACATAACCGTAAAGTCTGTAGCGTAAACAAGCACAGGTCGCCCCTGAATCTTCCCGAAACCAGTGATCACTCCATCTGCCGGACTGGGTCTTTCTTTACCATCCCAGGGTACTCGGTTATCCCGAATTAAGGAGCCTATTTCTTCAAACGTCCCTGGATCAAGCAGGAGATTGATTCTCTCTCGCGCCGAAAGCTTACCCAAACTGTGCTGACAGGCCAGGCGGTCCGGACCCCCTCCGGCCAGACTTTCTTCTCTAAGCCCGGCGAATCGTTTCATAAAACTATCCATCCACTTTCCCATTTTTTTTCTCCTGTTTCCTTTTTTGGGCTTGCTTATTAATGGTTAGAAACCCCTTGCTCTCCGCCAAAAATCTTGGCATAATAGGCCGCAGGTGCAATCTGGCTATAATATTAAAAAAGATAACTGAGGGAGTCAAGGTTGAAAGAAGAAGGAAGCATGACCAATAAAAGAGTAGAAGTCAGAGCCCCTATGTCAGGTATCTTTTACCGCCAGCCAGCTCCTGACCAACCCCCTTATGTGGAGGTGGGAGATATGGTGGCTAAGAAACAAGTCTTAGCTCTCTTAGAAACAATGAAAGTCTTCCAGAAGATCAAAGCTCCTGTGGCCGGGCGGATAGTGGAGATCGCTTGTGCGAACGAAGCCGCCGTAAAAGATGACGATCTCCTCTTCGTTATCGAAATATCTTCTTAAAAACAGGATATGTTTTCTAAGATTCTTATAGCTAACCGGGGAGAAATTGCCGTCCGCATTATAAGAGCCTGCCAGGAAATGGGCATTAAATGTGTGGCTGTCTATTCCGAGGCGGACCAGAAAAGTTTACCTGTTCTCTTAGCCGAAGAAAAAGTCTGTATTGGTCCGCCGCCCAGCAGTAAAAGCTATTTAAACATGGAGCGCATCATTCAGGCGGCTTTGCAGACCGGGGCTGATGCAATTCATCCAGGGTATGGTTATCTGGCCGAGAACGGAAAATTTGCTCGCCTATGCGCTGAGCACGGCCTTGTCTTTATTGGTCCTACGCCAGCGAACCTGGAATTGAGTGGGGATAAAATTACTTGCAAGATGATCATGGAAAAGGCCGGAATCCCGGTCATTCCCTGGAGCCAAAAGTTGATAGATAATATTGAGGAAGCCAGATATTTTTCCCAAACTTTAGGCTACCCGGTAATGCTGAAAGCTACAGCCGGAGGCGGAGGAAGAGGGATCAGGATTTGCCCCGATGAAGAAAGTCTGCGCGCAGAATTTCCAGTAGCCAAAAGGGAAGCCCAGGCAGCTTTTGGCCATGATGGAATCTACCTTGAAAAATGTATCTTTCCAGCTCGGCATATTGAATTCCAAATTTTGGCAGATAAGCAAGGCCAAGTCCTGCACCTGGGCGAAAGGGAGTGCACTATTCAAAGGAGATATCAAAAGCTGATCGAAGAATCTCCTTCCCCGGCCCTGACCCCTTCCTTACGTCAAAAAATGGGAGTAGCAGCGCTAGCAGCGGCGCAGGCTGTTAAATATTTTAATGCGGGCACGGTGGAATTTATTTTAGATAAAGAGAACAATTTTTATTTTTTGGAGATCAATGCCCGCATCCAGGTGGAACATCCCGTAACCGAAATGACAACTGGCTTAGACTTAGTCAAAGCGCAAATCCGCCTGGCTGCCGGGCAGGAACTATCCTTTGGGCAAGAAGAAATCAAACCCCGCGGGTGGGCCATCGAGTGCCGTCTTAACGCCGAAGACCCCTTTAAAAATTTCAAGCCCTCTCCAGGATTAATCGCTGAATTTTATGCTCCTGGAGGTTTTGGCGTAAGACTGGATACGCATATTTATCAAGGCTATGAACTTCCCCTTTATTACGATTCTCTCCTGGGCAAATTGATCACCCATGATGTCACCCGCCCAGGAGCGATCAGCATTATGAAAAGAGCTCTGCGCGAGTTGCGTATTCACCCCATTAAAACTACCATTCCTCTTTATCTGCAGATTATGGATGACCCCCTCTTCCAGCAAGGGCAATTTGACACCACTTTCCTTAAAAGATTTTTGGGTGAAGAGGAGGAAGAAGAATAAAAAGGGGCGGGCTATTGGAAAACACTCCCGCCCCATAACTATAATTACTTGACAGCATTTTTGAGGGCTTTTCCCGGACTAAATTTAGGAACTTTCTTGGCGGGAATCTTAATCTCTTTTCCGGTCTGGGGATTTCGCCCAATGCGGGCTTTACGCCGGCCGACGCTGAAAGTGCCAAAGCCAACGAGCGTGACACTCTGTCCTTTCTTTAAGGTCTTACTAATAGTGTCTAAAACGCAGTTTACCGCCTCTTCTGCTTTTTTCTTGCTCCCTACTACTTTGGCCACTTCCGCTACTAAATCACCTTTGTTCATTTACTTCACCTCCTTCATTTTTAAGTAATTAAAATTGCGTCTTTATTTTAATGCATTAGGCAAACTTGTCAAATACTTTTTGCCTTCTTGCAAAAAAATTCTTGCCCTCCAAATCCTCTTGTGCTAATTTTGTCCATGTCAAAAAATTTACTATTTTTGCTTAGTAAAGGAGAAAGCCATGCTCAAAGAATTTAATCCCCCGGCCCGCCTTTTAATGGGACCTGGACCAAGTAACGTTGATCCCCGCGTCCTTTTGGCTATGGCCAAACCTCTGGTTGGTCATCTCGACCCTGAGTTTATTCGCCTCATGAACCACTTGCAAGAACTTCTTCGTCTGCTCTTTGGAACCAGGAATCAACTTACTATTCCCATATCAGGTACTGGCAGTGCCGGAATGGAAGCAGCCTTTGTGAACGTGGTCGAACCAGGAGACAAGGTATTGGTCTGCGTTAATGGTGTCTTCGGGGAAAGGATGACCGATGTGGCTGAGAGGTGTGAAGCGCAAGTTCGTACCCTTTCGACCACTTGGGGGAAGCCATTTGAACCGCAAATGATCAGGGAGGAGTTGCGCCGTTTTCGCCCCCAGGTCTTAGCTATCGTCCACGCCGAGACTTCTACGGGAGTCCTTCAACCCATGGAAGAACTACGCGAGATTCTCCAAGAATTTCCCGAAACTCTGTTTTTAGTGGACACGGTTACCTCTTTAGGTGGCCATCCCGTTAAAGTAGACGAATGGGGGATTGATATCTGTTATAGTGGAACGCAAAAATGCCTGAGCTGCCCTCCTGGCCTAGCGCCCATTACTTTTTCCGAAAAAGCCCTGCAGAAGATAAAGAAGCGAACTAAAAAAGTGCAGAGCTGGTACCTGGATATGAATTTAGTGGGTAAATATTGGGGAAGTGAACGCACGTACCACCATACCGCCCCCATCAGCATGAATTACGCCCTTCTGGAAGCTCTGCGCATCATTCACGAGGAAGGTTTAGAAAATAGATATGATCGTCACCGCCGCAACCACCTGGCCTTAGTGCGCGGCCTCGAAGCTATGGGCCTGACTATGTTAGTCGAAGAACCTTATCGTCTTTGGTCTTTAAATGCCGTGCAAATTCCTCCGGGAATTGATGATGGCCAATTGCGCAAGAAACTTCTGGAAGAATACAATTTAGAAATTGGGGGTGGTCTGGGAAATCTCAAAGGGAAAATATGGCGCGTGGGTTTGATGGGTTATTCCTCTTCGGAGGCTAATGTCCTTTACTTCCTGATGGCTCTGGAGCAGGCTTTACGCGCTCAGGGATACGAAGTACCCAAGGGAGCAGGAACCACTGCCGCCCAAGAATTTTACAGTCAGGCCAGATAGAATGGATCAGAAACGCCGGCGGCAAATTAAAAAGAAGTTGGCCGCCATCGTAGGTGAAGAATGGGTTTTGGATTCGCCCGTAGATCTTTGGGTCTATGGCTATGATGCCTCTTTAGCCACTTCTCTCCCTGATTTTGTAGTTCTTCCCCAAGATGTTTACCAGATAGCTGCTCTAGTGCGTCTGGCCTTAAAAGAAAAGATACCTTACCTCCCCCGCGGAGCCGGAACTAATTTGACGGGAGGCTCTATCCCTGTCCATGGAGGAATAGTTATTGGAATTTCCCGCTTGAAATCGCTAAAGGAGATAGATTTGGCCAATTTGCGGGCTGAAGTTGAAGTGGGGGTGACTAACTTAGAAGTTCAGGATGCCTTAAATCCTTTGGGCTACCTCTACGCTCCTGATCCGGCCAGTCAAAAGGTTTCGACCATGGGAGGAAATATTGGAGAAAACTCTGGCGGCCCGCACTGCCTGAAATATGGGGTCACTACCAATCATGTGCTCGGCCTGGAGATGGTCATGCCCGATGGCCAGATCATCAACTTGGGCGGAAAATGTTTAGATCCTCCGGGCTACGACTTAGTCGGCCTGATCGTCGGCGCGGAAGGCACCTTGGGGATAGCTGCGCGAGTGACCATTCGCCTCCTCCATCAGCCGCAAGGAGTGCAAACTATCTTAGCTATCTTTGACTCCCTTGATGACGCCAGCCGCACGGTCTCGGCCATCATTGCAGCCGGCATCATTCCCGCAGCTCTGGAGATGATTGACCAAGTAGTTTTACAGGCGGTGGAAGCCTCCGTCAAAGCGGGCTATCCTTTGGACGCCGCTGGCGTGCTTATCATTGAAATTGATGGGCTGCGCCAGGGCTTAGCCAGGCAAGCTGAACGTATCGAGCAAATCTGTAAAGAGAATGGGGTGCGAGAAATAAGGATCGCTCAGAATGCGGCCGAGCGCGAAAATCTCTGGAGGGGACGGCGCGGAGCCTTCGGCGCCGTAGCCAGAGTAAAGACAAGTTATCTCTGCGCCGATGGCACTGTGCCTAGAACGCAACTCCCCCGCGTACTTCGTCAGGTAAAGGATATTGGCCAGAAATATGATTTGACCATAGGAAATGTTTTTCATGCCGGTGATGGCAACCTTCATCCTTTAATCCTCTTTGATGACCGCGAATCAGGAGTGCGGGAAAGAGTAATCAAAGCCGGGGCGGAAATTCTCAAGGCTTGTGCAGAAGCAGGGGGAACTATTAGCGGAGAACACGGCATCGGTTTAGAAAAAATCGACTCCATGCCTTTGATCTTTTCCGCGGATGATTTAACCTGCATGCGCAAAATTAAAGAAGCCTTCGATCCGCAAAACCTCTGCAACCCAGGTAAAATTTTTCCACCCCCTGAGCTGTGGCCGGCGAGTCCGCCAAATTATCCTTTACCTTCTGTTCATGACGATTTTGTTAATTCTTTAAAAAAATTGCTCGGGGAGGAAAAGTGCTGGCCACCTGAAAAAAATAGCGAGTTAGCTATTGATGGCCAAATTCCGCCACTGGTCGTCTTCCCTACGGATCTTTCCGAAATCCAAGCAATTCTGAGCTTGGCCGCCCAAAAGAAAGCCGCGCTCATCCCCATGGGTGGAGGAACAAAGATAGGGCTGGGCCAATCCCCTTCCTCCTGCCAGGCTATCCTCAATTTATCCCGCTTAAACCGGATTATTGATTTGGACTTAGAGAATCTTACCCTTACCGTGGCGGCCGGGATAAAACTGGCCGCTATCCAGGAATCTCTGGCTCAGCATGGTTACTTCCTTCCACTGGATCCGCCCTGGGCGCAGGCCACTATCGGGGGCATCTTAGCCACCAATGACAGCGGACCCAAGAGACTTCTCTATGGAAGCGCCCGTGACCTCACTTTAGGCCTGAAAGCCATTTTGCCTGGAGGAGCACTAATTAAGGCCGGCGGCAAGACTGTTAAAAATGTTTCCGGTTATGATTTAACTAAATTATTTATTGGCTCCTTAGGGACTTTAGGCGTGATCGTGGAAGCAACTATCCGTTTTTATCCTCGCCCCGAGAAAGAGATTATTCTCTTCCTAAATTATGCCGAGATTTCGGCCGCCTTTACCTTGGCCATGGAACTTCTCCACTCGGAACTGCTCCCGTGCGCCCTCATCCTCTTGAATAAAGAAGCACAAAAAGCTCTTTCTCTTAATCATTTGGCCAACCACTTATCAAACTACACTCTGCTTATTGGCTTAGCAGGGACCAGAGAAGAAGTGGAAGGGCAACTGCCTACCTTGCTCGGTTGGGCAGCAAAAGGAACTTCAACCTGGCATATTTTAGAGGAACCAGAAGTAGCCAAGATATGGAAAGCCTTCCAGGAATTACCTGAAAATTTAATCTTAAAAGGAGGTTTGAACTTCGCCGGCAAAGCGACTATGCTCATCAGTAAAGGAGCCGAAATTTATAAAAAAGCAGAAGCTCTCTGGTCCAATGAAGCCCAGCGAACTGTGCTTCTTGGACACCTGGGAACAGGAATCTTAAACTTCTACTTCGCCGCGCCAACCGAAATTAATTCTGCGCCCACGAATAAAGTTTTAAATAGTATTAAGGCCCTGCGTAAAGAACTTGAAGACCAAGGAGGAAATTTAATTCTTTCACTCTGTCCCCCTCCCTTAAAAAAAGAGCTTTCTGTCTGGGGGCATCCCGGTCCTGCTTTTCCTTATATGCGCGCTATAAAAAATGCTTTCGATCCTGATTTCATTCTGAATCCTGGCCGTTTTTATGGTGGCTTATGATCTATTCTTTGCCTGATGAATTAATTAAATGCAATCGCTGTGGCTTTTGCCTCTCCGCCTGTCCAGTTTACCAAGCTACTGGTCTGGAGACAAAAGCTCCCCGGGGACGGAATGCCCTGGTACGCGCCCTGCTGGAAAAAAAATTTGCCTGGAATGAGGAATTGCAGGAATCCATATTCCAGTGCTTGAATTGTCGCGCTTGCGTGGAAGCTTGCTTCCCCGCTGTGGCCACTGATGAAGTGGTTATTGCCATGCGCACCGCTTATGCCCAAGAGCACGGTGAACCATGGTTGCGCCGTTATCTTTTTCATCGTCTTCTTCCTGATCCCCAGAGACTAGCCGCCGCGGTGAAGAAGATTCCCTTTTTGCAAAAAGGAGCTACGCTTCTAAGAGCTCTGCGTTTTCTTCCCTGGCTGAACCGCGAGCTTTTCTTAGCTTTTGATCTCCTGCCTCCGTTGCCGAATCAAAACCTCAGAGAACGCTGGGGGGAGATCAAAAAATCTCCAGGGAAAGATAAAAAAGTAGCTTATTTCGGCGGATGCGCTTTCAATTTTCTTCTGCCGGAGATCGGCGCCGCTACTTTAAATTTACTCAGTGAAAGTGGTTACGAAATTATTTGGCCGGAGCATGGGTGTTGCGGACTGCCCGCCTATGGCCATGGGGACTTGGCCGCGGCGCAGCTTATGGCCCGAAAAAATATCCAGCTCTTTCAGGAGTTAGAAGGAGAAGGAATCATTACAGAATGCGCCAGTTGTTCTTCTTTCTTAAAGAAGTATCCTGCCCTCTTTCCTGCCGATCCCTACTGGCAAGAGCAAGCGGAAAATTTTAGCCGCCGGGTACGGGATATAAGCGAGTTTCTTCTGCCCCAAGGGATGAATTTCCCAAGTAGTCAGCAGGGTTTAAAAATAACTTTCCACGATCCCTGCCACTTGCGCCGCTTCCAGAAAATAAAAGAACAACCGCGCCGACTCTTACAAAAGAAGGCCGGGGTTATCTTTGTAGAAATGGCTGAGGCCGATTGGTGCTGTGGAGGCGGGGCGGGCTTGAATTTAGCGCACTATCATTTATCCATGCAAATTTTGGAGCGGAAGATGGCCAATTTGCAGAAGAGTCAAGCCCAGGTCTTAATTACTTCTTGTCCCGGGTGCTATTTGCAATTGCGGCATGGAGTTAAAAAGAAAAATCTGCCAGTACGTGTGGCCTACCTGACCGAATTTTTATCTGAGGTATGAAATTATGATCAAGCCCTGGAAATTTCTGCGGGCCGAGAAGATAAATTCTTGCCGCGTGTTTGATCTTTTCCGCGAAGAGTATATATCTCCCAAGAGTGGTCAGAAACATGATTTCTATTTGATAAATTCCGGAGACTGGGTCAATGTTATTCCCCTAACTCCGGAGCAGAAAGTGGTCTTAGTTAAACAATACCGTTTTGGCACCAAAGACTTTTCTTTGGAAATTCCTGGAGGCATGATTGATCCTGGAGATACCCCAGCCCAAGCAGCGAGGCGGGAGCTTTTAGAAGAGACAGGGTATGCGGGGGACGAACCTATACTTCTGGGCATGGTGCACCCGAATCCCGCCATTCATACTAATCGGTGTTTTACCTATCTAATTAAAAATGCTACTTATCGGCAGCTTCCTCAGCAGGATTCGACGGAGGATATCGAAGTCCAAACAGTGCCCCTCTCCGCAATTCCCCATCTAATCGCTACGGGCCAAATAACCCACGCTTTAGTAATCGCGGCCTTCTACTGGTTCTTGGCCTCCTCCTTCCAAGAAAAAACCAACTACGCCCCGGGCTTAAAAGAATAACCTTCCTTTTTTATAAAGTTGAAGCAATCACTACGCGCTGAATTTCATTTGTGCCTTCATAAATCTGCGTAATTTTGGCGTCCCGCAGAAAACGCTCCACAGGATACTCTTTGATATATCCATATCCTCCCAGAACTTGCACCGCTTCCACCGTCACCCACATGGCGACATCTGAACAGAAGCATTTGGCCATGGAAGAGAGACGGATGGTTTCTGCGGAAAGGCGGGACATATCTTTGGGCAACTCCTGAAGTACTGCTGCTGTTTTATACAAAAGCTGTCGGGCCGCTTCAATCTTCATGGCCATATCGGCCAGCTTAAAGGAAATCCCCTGGTGAGCTATGATCGGCTTGCCAAAAGCAATCCGTTCTTTGGCATAATTTAACGCGTATTCGAAGGCCCCCGCCGCAATCCCCAGTGCTTGGGCTCCCACGGCGGGCCGACTGAAGTCCAGAGTCTTCATCATAATGGCAAAGCCCATTCCTTCCTGGCCCAGAAGGTTTTCTGCGGGAACCGGGCAATCTTCAAAGATTAATTCCCTGGTATCGGAGGAACGAATTCCCAATTTATCTTCATGTTTACCAACGCTGAACCCTTTAGTCCCTTTTTCAACAATGAATACGCTTGCTCCTTTATGTCCCCCCTTTTCTGGATCGGTGAGCGCATAAACTGTGACAATTTCCGCTACGCCTCCATTAGTAATGAAAGTTTTATTCCCGTTTAAAATATAAAAATCTCCCTGGCGGATAGCCTGGCAACGAAAAGAGGCCACATCGGACCCACCGCTGGCTTCCGTCAAGGCAAAAGCAGCCAGTTTTTCTCCTGTGGCCAGAGAAGGGAGGTATTTTTTCTTTTGGGCTTCATTCGCGGCCAGAAGAATTGGCAGACTACCCAATTCTTGCGCCACAGGTAGAATCCCTACGGCCGCATCTACTTTGGAAAGCTCTTCGGTGACGATTATCAAAGAGAGCAGTCCGGCCCCACTTCCCCCAAACTCCTCAGGAAAATCTACACCCATAAGACCATTAGCGCGCAATAATTCTACCATCTCCCAGCTGAATTCTCCTTTTTGATCACGGGTTGCCGCCCCGACAGCCACTTTCTCTTGCGCTAATTTGCGCACCATCTCTTTCAATAAAATTTGTTCTTCCGTCAACCCATATTGCATAATAAATCTCCTTTCTTGGCTGCTCCAGGATTAGATGATCCTGCTTTCCCTTCGCCTCAATTTTAGGGTAACCGGAAAGTTTGGCCAAGGGAAAAATTAACTTGCCCATCTTCATTTTGTGGGCGGAATCTTGGGCGCTTAAAAGGTCAGGGGGGTGTTGAAAGGAAAATTAAAGGTTTACATTTTAGGAGAATTTATTATGAAATGTCTACGGAAAATTGGGCGGCTAAAGGCTGGTGATTAAAGGCCTTCTTTCTTTAATTCTTCGATAAGTCTCTTCTGTTTTTCCGTAAGGCTCTTGGGGTATTTAACAATCACCCTTACATATTCATCTCCTCGCCCACTTCCTTGAAAATGGGGAATGCCAAAACCTTTCAAACGAATCCGGGTATGACTTTGAGTGCCTGGAGGAACTTTAACGTATTTGGGGCCATCAAGGGTAGGAACTTCGATGGTCGTCCCTAAAAGGGCATCGGTAAGTTTTATTTCTTTATCTACCACTAGGTCGCTGCCCTCTCTCTTGAAAATGGGATGTTCAGCCACCTGTACTTTTAAATAAAGATCTCCTGGAGGAGCGTTGCCTATCCCTGGCATACCTTTTCCTGCTAAACGCAATTTTTTACCGCTTTCAATTCCCGCCGGAATCTTAACCTTAATTTCTTCGAAGCGATCCCCTTTGGCAATTTTTATCTTCTTTTCTCCTCCCAGAGCAGCTTCGTGAAAAGAAAGGTTAAGTTCATACTCGATATCCTGGCCTTTCTGCGCCGTGGCCTCGGGGCGTTGATACCCCCCTGTGAAAACATCCCCAAAGTCATAAGTCTGCGTGCCTCTCTGGCCAAAAAGATCCTCAAACCCTCCAAAGCGAATCCTGGCCCCCCGCGTACCTCCGCCAAAAATCCGGCTAAAAACATCACCTGTAGAGAATCCCAAATCTTTGAAGAGATCGCTGATATCGAAGCCCCGGAAGATATCCTCCTGCGAGAAACGCTGACTAAATCCAGCCGGACCGAATTGGTCATACTGCCTTCTCTTTTCTTTATCACTCAAAACGGCGTAGGCTTCATTGATCTCCTTGAAACGTTCTTCGGCTTGTTTATTGCCCGGATTTCGATCCGGGTGGTATTTTAACGCCAGCTGGCGGTAAGCCTTCTTGATCTCCTCCTCGGAAGCATTTTTCTTCACCCCTAATATTTCGTAGTAATCCTTTTTGGCCATTTTTTATTCGCCCCTGTAAGTTTCCCGGATCAAGCGATTCAAGAAGATATCTGGATTAGCCATGCCCTCGGCTGGAATCAAGAACTCTTGCCGTCCGGTCTTCTCTTTAATCAATTTCAAGCCATGCTCATAATTCTGGAAAGCCTGCCTGAGATAGTCTTTAGGATCAACACCATCTTGCCAAATTTTTTCGACCAATTCATCGATCGCTTCTTCACTAAAATGAATATGCACTTCATTGCGATGGGAAAAAGTTTTTTCAAATTCTTTAACGGCCTGTTCAATGGCTAATACCTCTTCTACTACCGCCTCGACCTCGGTGCGCATCTCCACGGTCCGCTTCGTTACTAATTTTATGCGCCGGTCAGAGAAAGTGATGCCATAGCGGTTCTGAAACTCCACTAATTTCTTGCGCATGGATTTTTCCACCATATCCTCTTCTTCCTGGAGAAGTTTCTGGAAGAGGACTTCTCGTTCGGGATCATCCGGCTTTTCTAAAATCTTCTGCAGTTCCCCCACTGGATCATCAACCATGGCGCGCGTAACCACCAGCCGCCGAATGTTCGTCGAAGGAAGGATATGCTCAAACTTTAAAAGCACCCTTTCTACCGCGCTGACCAACCCCCGGGCTCCTGTCCGTTCTTGATAAGCTTTTTCGGCAATTCTTCTCAAGGCCGCATCCTCAAACTGTAAGTCAATTCCGTAAGCTTTAAAGTCCCTTTTTTTGCTAATGATGATTGGACTCTTGGGGTTCTTCAAAATTTTATAAAGATCTTCTACTTCCAAATGTTCGAAGACGGTAATGACCGGAAGCCGTCCAATAAACTCTGATTCAAAACCATATTCAATGAGATCTTCCGCCTTTACTTGTTTAAGATATTCCATCTTTTCATCTTTGGATTTAATATCGGCGCCAAAGCCAATTCCTTGGCGATTGAGTCGCTTTTTAATGATCTCCTCCAAGCCATTAAAAGCTCCGCTCATGATAAAAAGAATATGTTTCGTATTAATCTTCTTCTTCTCACGTTTGCCCGTCTTTTGAAATTCTAAAAGGGCTTCCATCTGGGAGACAGGATCATGGGGTACCTTTAGTTCTACTTCTGTCTCTTCCATGGGTTTGAGTAAGGCCCTCTGCACGCCAGAGCGGGAGACATCTGGACCAATTAAGTTGGGAGAAGCAGCAATTTTATCTACCTCATCTAAATAAATAATTCCATACTGGGCCAGTTCGATATTTCCCTTCGCTTCGTATACTAAATCACGCACCAAATCTTCGACATCGCCCCCCACATAACCTGTTTCGCTGAATTTAGTAGCGTCTCCTTTAACAAAAGGGACCCCGATCTTCTTGGCGATCAATTTGACTAAAAAGGTCTTGCCCACGCCTGTTGGACCGATCATGATGATGTTATTCTTGATCTCCCCCACTGCCTCGTGCTGCTTATTTTTTCTATGGGCAAACATTTTAATGCGGTTAAAGTGGGTGCAGATCTTAGTGGCTAAAACTTCCTTGGCCTCTTCTTGCTTGACTAAATACTCATCCAGATAAGCTTTAAGCTCCTCTGGCTTCATATCGAAGTTAATGGTCAAAGGTTCCGCGGTCTTTTCTTTCTCTCCTTCCTCAATCTTCTCCCCTGCTGGTTCGGGAATTGGCCCAAACCCGGCAAACTGCACCCGGCGGCCATATTTCTTCGCCAGATAATCGCTCAAATCCTTCTGGATTTCTTTAATATCTATATCATGGGCATCAAAACTTTTTTCCATTCTTCTCCAACCCCCTTACTTCCACACATTTATATTATAATACTTCTCCCCCATTCCTGCCAGCTTTAAAAATTCCCCTGAGGCCCAATTATTTTGCGTGGGGTAAGAAAGCAGAAGAAAAAGAAGCCCTTTTATTATGAAGTGCGGAAAAATTTAATGCAGAAGGATTAAATTTAAATAGATTCTGCGCCTGAGGGTGTTGTTTAATTAATTAACTCGTCTCTTTTTATTGAAAAAAAACGGTCAATCTCCAAATTAGTTGCTTAAATTCTTGATGAAAGCTTGCCTGGGGCCGGGAAGGAAAGGCAGATTT
>FWPV01005001.1_pt1 | contig 18894 bp, 6 predicted proteins | sample 2228371 | NCBI WGS metagenome assembly FWPV01 (sample SAMEA103939776, study PRJEB20133) | metagenome
ATTCTGGAATGCATGCTCAAAAGACTTATAAAGTCCTGAACCGACACCTGATGCAAGTGCTGCTCCCTGGGAACCATCTGTGTCATATAGTTCTATGGTGGCTCCGGTAATTGAGGCAAGAGTATCTCTGAAGATCGGGCTCAGAAACATATTGGCATTGCCTGCCCTGATTACGGTTGGCTTTATACCAATGGATTCCATAACTTCAATACCATAATTAAATGAAAACACAATACCCTCCTGCGCAGCCCTTAATATATGGGCCTTATTATGCACATTAAAGTTTAGTCCCGAAATAATGCACCCCGTATCTTTGTTGCCGAGCATTCGTTCAGCACCATTTCCGAAGGGAAGTATAACCAGACCGTCAGATCCGACAGGTACCTGCGAGGCAAGCATATTCATCTGATTGTAATCGAGTATGCCTGCAATACTTTTTCTTAACCATGAATTTAAGATACCTGTACCGTTTACACATAGTAAAATACCCAGGCGGGTCTGATTGGTTGTATGGTTAACGTGGGCAAACGTGTTAACACGTGACTGAGGGTCATATTTTATCACATCGCTAACGCCATATACTACCCCCGATGTACCGGCAGTGGCAGCAATTTCGCCCGGATTAAGTACATTAAGCGAGAAGGCATTATTGGGTTGATCTCCTGCCCGGTAGGAAACCGGAGTTCCCTTTTTAAGGCCAAGCTCGTCAGCTGCTTCCTGAGTAACGACTCCCTGAATGGAAAAAGTAGGAACAATGTCAGGGATTAATTGATTATCAATATCAAATTCATGCAGAATTGTTTCAGATATCTTGTTTTGCTGAAAATCCCATAAGATTCCTTCAGATAAACCCGAAATGGTGGTTTTTATCTCACCTGTCAGTTTCATGGCAATATAATCGCCCGGAAGCATAATTTTATATATCTTCCGATATATATCGGGTTCATTATCTCTGACCCATTTTAGTTTGGAAGCTGTGAAATTTCCCGGAGAATTAAGCATGTGTGCAAGGCATTTTTCATGCCCTATATTGGCAAATGCAGAGTTGCCGATTTCTACCGCACGGCTGTCACACCATATAATAGAAGGTCTCAGAATTTTTCTGTCCCTGTCAACAACCACCAGTCCATGCATCTGATAAGAGATACCGATACTTTTTATAGCGGCGGTATCTATTCCGGCCTGGTTAATTATTTCAGCCAGTGCAAGTTTAAGATATGTCCACCAGTCATTGGGGTCCTGTTCTGCCCATCCGGTTTTTACGGCTGTAATTGGCATTTCCTGTTTTGGCTGAAATACTGATGCCACGCATTTGCCGGTTTCTGCGTCAAGCAGGCTGGCTTTTATTGAAGAACTTCCGATGTCAAATCCTAAAAGGTACATAGATATAAGTTTTTAAATCATAAAATAAATGCAGTGTTTTCCTTTTTAAGGTTTAAATATTTTTCATAACTAAAGGTATGAAGAAGGGCCGGTTTGTGAGCAACTCCGTTTTGCCTCTCATTGAGCGGGATAATATAAGGCAGTCGCTGTATCTTCTTTCTGAAGTTACGATTGTCAAAAGTTAGTCCGAGAATTGCTTCATAGAGCCGTTGCAACTGATTCAGCGTAAATTTCTCAGGCAGGAGTTTGAAGCACAGAGGCTCGGTCAGTAATTCCCTTTTTAGCGCACTAAGGCCTTCTTCAACAATCCTGTTATGGTCAAAAATCAGGTCGGGAACAGCAGAGCATGAATACCAACGGGCATTATAAGCTATTGATAAATCGGTAGGAATACTCAAATCAATTTTTACCAATGAATAATAGGCAATGGTAACTACACGTTCAATGTTCATGCCCGCTCTTGATTTAAGCCATTCAAGGTCATCAGGTGGCACAAGACGATTCGGATCATCAAAAATCCCAAATTGTTTAAGATAAATATCCTGCAATCCGGTAAACTCGGTAAGTATTCGCTGAGCAGCTGACCCTAGAATTTCTCCGCTTATTATCAGGTCACCGGGTAATTTTAATTTTCCTGATTGATGTTTTTCACTAATTGCATCACGGTTAATCAGCAATATTTTAAGTTCATGCCCGTCAAAGCCAAAAACAACGCAGTCAACAGATAAATGAGGATTTAAATTACCCGGCATGATATTAATTATTTACTCCAAATATATAAAGAAAATCCTTTAATAACAAACTTAACGTATAAAATACGTAAAGTAAGCAAAAAAGTTTTAACCCGAATTTATCATCACGAATTATTTCTGATAAACTGCAAAATTTTATCCCTTTTTAGCGCTTTTTTTGCTTTTTATTTCCTTCAATTGTGATTCAAGTTCTTCAATACGCTGATTGAGCATTTCCTCACGTGATGCAGCTTCTTCGGCATACCTGATTAATTCATCTTCGCGTCTTGCAGCTTCTTCCTGTGTGGCTTGCATTTCCTCGATATTCTGCCTTAGTTCCTCTTCTCTTTCCTGTAACTCCAGAGCCTGTTTGTTTGCCTTGTCAATCAGTCTTCTGAGTTTATTGTTTGATTTAATACTGCCAATCACTGATGCAAATGTTTCACAAATTTTTTCAATAAATGCTATCTTATAACCTTTAATTTTTTTATATGATGCAATTTCAATCACCCCAATAACTGATTCATTTACCTTGAGCGGGAAAAGCAGCAGAAATCGTAGTTGTTCCTGTCCCAAACCGGAACGCATAATTGCATAACCCGGAGGTAGATCATTAATCTCAATAAAACCTTTTTCCTTAAAACATGTGCCAATATATCCCTCGCCAGGTATGAACCTGGTATTCAGCCTTTCAATATTATATGCATAATGTGCCACAAGCTCAAGAAAAATATCATTTTCATCGTCATCATTAAGCAGGAACACACCTCCCTGCTGCGCTTCGACATATTCAACAAGCTTATTAATTACCAGACCGCTAAATTGGCTGATATCATCTTTAGGGCGGCTGAATATATCCGAAAACAAACCTATTCCCTGATTAAACCATAATAATTCCTGTTGATCACGTTCTCTGAATTTCAATTCCTGCTTCTGCAGAATAATTTCTTCTTTTTGTTTGTCAAGTTTTTCTTTTGCAAGTTCAAGTTCACGTGTGCTTTCTTTTACCCTTTCTTCAAGCAGTAATTTTTGCTTGTGTTCTGCATTTATTCTATACCTGATACCATAAAAAATGAGAAATGATACAGCGGCCACAATAAAGAGCCTGAACCAGAAGGTAGATACCAAAGGTGGTTTTATCCTTATCTTAACCGAAATTCCTTTTTCATTCCAAATACCGTCGCTATTTGAAGCCTGTACCCTGAACCTGTATTTTTTGTATGGCAGACTGGTATAGGATGCATATCGCCGGGTTCCTGATTCAATCCATTGCTTGTCGTATCCTTCGAGTTTATACCGGTATTTGTTCTGGGAAGGATTAGCAAAATGAAGAGCCGCGAAGAAGATGGTAAAATTATTCTGTTTATGGTTCAGTATTATTTCGTCAGCTTCTGTAATATGTTCTTTGATAGGCGATTTATTGCCGGGCTGCACCGGGATATTTTTAACCTGCAAATCAGTCAGTACAATCTGAGGAGTAATTGTATCGAGCTTAATTCTATCCGGAAAGAAACTGTTGAACCCAAAGTAGCCGCCAAAGAATATTTCATCGTTAATTCCCTTATAATAAGCTCCTCCGTTAAATTCGCTGCTTTGCAAACCATCTTCAATAGTATATTGTTTTAAAAATAACGTTTTGGGATTAAACTGAATGATGCCATTATTGGTACTCATCCATAAATTGGCGTTGTTATCTTCAAAAATTCCATAGATAACTGCATTCGACAATTCTTTAATATTGCTAAAATGGATGAATTTACTGGCCTTTCTGTCGAACTTGTCCAGCCCGCCTGAAAATGTCCCAATCCATAACATACCATTCCTGTCTTCATAAAAAGTAAGGATTTCATTTATGATTACACTATTCTCATTTTTGTCATCGTGGACATAATGAATGAAACCATCTGTTTTAGGGTTATAACGGTTGATTCCGTAATCCGTTGCCACCCACATTACCCCTTCATTATCTCCATATATATAATAAGCGGTATTGTTATTCAGACTATTCTGATTTTTTTCATCCGGTGTATAACGTTTGAAAGTTTCCGTTTCCAGATGCATACGGTTTAATCCCTTATCAGTTCCAATCCACAGATATCCTTCACCATCAAAATATAATGAATAAATCAGATCGCTGGTAAGCGAATTAACGTCCTTAGGGTTATGTCTGTAAACAATATATTTATAAGGCTTCCGGTTATTGTCGAGCATTATTTTGTTTAATCCTCCGTCATCGGTTCCTACCCAAATTACGCCGTCAGGATTTTCTTTAATAACTCTCACTTTATTGCTTGAAAGGCTGTTGGGATTGTTAGCCTCATGCCTTATCCTGAAATATCCGTTGTTAGACCTATCAAGCACATGCACACCATCGAGTTTTGATCCCACCCATAATACGCCTAGCCTATCCTGATATATTGCATAAATACTCTTGAATGAAATGTTTTCTTTTGGCAGGTAATCGTATAACCTGAACTTTTCTTTTTTTGGATTATACTTGTCCAGTCCGTAAGTTCCGGCCCAAATTATACCACTTCTGTCCTTAAACAGGCACGAAACCTCGTTATGCCCGATGCTATTGGGATTATTGTAATCGAGTGTATTTGAAATCACTTCATTCTTTTCGGGCATATATATATCAAGTCCGCCACCAAATGTAGCAACCCATATATTACCGTTCTCATCTTCAAGCAAATCTTTAATTTCAAATAACGACAGGGCAGCCTGCCGATTTAATCGTTTAAAGTTATCGGTTCCCGGCTCTTTTTTTACCAGTCCCGATTTTGTTCCAACCCACAGATTTCCTTTCCTGTCAGTTAAAAGACATGTAACGGCATTATCGGGTATCGAGGCCGGGTCAGAAGGATTATTCCTGTAAAATGATACCTGTTTATCAGCGGTATCTAATCTGGCAAGGCCATTCCCTGTAGCTATCCATATAATATTATCAGTTCCCGAAATAATATCATTTATTTCAATGTTTTCAAACACAGCCTTCCTGTCAGGGCCTGATATTAAATCTTTGAATATTTTTGTTCTGATGTCCAAAACCGATAAGCCGTTATTTGTGCCAATCCATAGCTTTCCATTTCCGTCTTTTCTTATGCAGTTAATAATATTGCCTGAAACAGAAAACGAATCCTTATCATTTGTTTTGAAATTGCTGAATATGTTCTTTTTACGATCATACCTGTTTAGTCCGCCTCCATTTGTGCCAATCCAGATATTCCCTTCTTCATCCTCCTCAATGCATTTAATTTTTGATGAGCTAATTGCAAATGGATTATTAATGTCCTGTTTGAATACTTCAAACTCATAGCCATCATATTTATTCAAACCGTCTTCTGTACCTATCCATAAAAAACCCCTTGAATCCTGCATGATGCAGTTGGGCGTTGTCTGGGACAATCCGTCACGTACCGAAATATTGTCAAACTTAATCTGAATGAGGTGCTGGCAATGGATTTCTAAGAATGAAAATAACAGAAAGACTGTCAGGATTGTATTTTTTGTTGGTACAAAAAGAAAATTCATAAATATGAAAATTGTTTTTCAAAGTTAAAACTAAAATAATCATTTATGAACAATTCCGAATGGTATCAGGTTTTTTTTTCACGATTTAAAATTCATTTAATGCCGTTTGTCAAAAAATATTAAACTTTCGTCAATATTTCGGTTTATGCATGTTTCTTTTAATTGCTGAATATGTATTCAATAAGTATAGGAAAATGAGATTATTATGAATAACATGACTAAAATCATGTTGTATATTTATACAAAATGTTAATAATTAATCATATAATAATGGAATACAATTTCAATTTTATTCGTATAATTGACTGATATACTAATAAATCCTAAACTACTTCGATTAACTTGCAACTATGAGAAAACTGCTGCAACAAATTGTGCATAAAAGTGCATATTATTTTCGTTTTTCAGGCTTTAACAAACTGATTTTTCTTGTTTTTCTGGCGTTACCGGTTTCCGGTTATGCCCAAACCACATGGTATAGTTATCAAACAGGGTATTGGACAGACACTGACTGGCGTACATGGACAACAGACCCGTCTGGTACTACTTTGATAAACCCTTCACATCTTCAGCCCGGTGTTTCCGATAATGTGGTAATACTAAACGGGCGTGTGGTGACCATTCCGACAGGAACTACAGGAAGGACTGTTGCATCGGTTACTATTCAGGAAGGAGCTATTCTGGATATTACCAACACTTCAGGCCATAATTTTGGTGCTCAGCTTAATGGCTCAGGGATATTGCGGCTTTCTACATCCACATTTCCTAACTTCGCTGCAGGTTCGTTTGTGCAGGCCGGAGGCGGAACAGTTGAATATTATAATATCGGTACTTTCACATTTTCGCAGATTACATATAATAATCTTAAAATTACACTCAATAACAATACGGATGAAGCAATTTTTGCAACCACAACAAATCCTCTGACAATTAACGGCAACCTGACAGTAGAAAAAGGGATTTTCAGAATTAACAATAATAGCAACACTACTGCACTTACGGTTAATTTTAACGGCGATATAACCGTTTGGCCGAACGGACAGATTGGTGTCGGCAATGTTAATATTGGAAGCGCTGCAAATGCAACAGGCAGGAGCCACCAGATTAACGTAAAGGGTAACCTTTTTAATTATGGCGGTACAGTTCGTTTTACCAATATGACAGCGCCGGTTTATACAGCTAATCCGCCTAACGGAGAACAGGCAGGCTGGGCCGACGTTAATTTTACCAATGCAAATGCCGATCAGTCTGTAGTTTGTAACGGAACAACTGTATTTTACAGAATCGTTGTTTCAAAGGGAATTGACCAGACTTACGTCCTTAACATAGATGCCGATGCAATTAATAAATTCTATCTATACGGGAGAAATGACAGACAAACAAGTTATAATCCTACAGATTTCGGTCCTGATGCACCTAACATATTAAATTTAAATGCTTTAGCTATTAACAGTGGCACTTGCCGGTTGGGTAATAACATTTCTTTACCTGCGCTGTCAAGCCAGTATTACCTGATTGACCAGGATGCTGCTCTTTGGATTGATGCCGCGCAGGTGAGATATTATACGAGTGACCTTAACTGCGGCATGTACATATATGGAATATTAAAGCTTACTAATAATGCATTACTCAATATGGACGATGCTTCAGCCTCAATGAGAAGAGGCATAGTAACCCGTGAAGCCAGCACGGTTTCTGTTGATAACAGCACATTGCAGGCTACCTTAATAAGGACCTCAAGTTTGAGCGGAGCCCACAGGGGTGCATTTTATGTAAGCGGCAACAGCACCATAACTTTATCAGGCAATACTTCTCATGGTTATCATGCCACATTATCCATGGGATATCCTGATAATGTCGTAAACATATCAGGAGGAACCTTTAATATTATTAATCCAACCTCTCTTTCAACTGATATGTCTCCAAATAGCAGCGGCACCTATTTTAGTGTTCTTTTTGGTTCTGATACCAAGAACATAAATATTACCGGGGGTACATTTAACATTAATATCCCAAATGGTATTAATGCATACGTCAACTCTACCGTGCCATTTTATAATCTGAACATTACCGGTGTTAATTCAAACAATGACCTTCGTGTGGTTCAGTACACCAATCCCGGCACAACATCTGCACCGCCAACGCTGACACCTAAGCCTTTGGTCGTAATTAACAATCTTACGATTAATAGCAATGCTGTATTAAATATGACAGTTCCTGAACCTGATGTTAATTTATCAACCGGTGGGAATTTTACCATTGCAACAGCAGGCACATATACGCCCGGGAACAATACAACCATTTTTAACGGAGCGCTTCCTCAAACATTTGACATACAAGGAACTATAACCGGGAATCTTAATAATCTGACCATTTCAAATGCCTCAACCCTGACCCTGAACAATACAAATGCTTCGGTGCCCATTGTTGTAAAAGCTGCATTACAAATTGATAATGGCTGTACGTTGAATGACAATGGCAGAATTCTGGAGGTAAGAGGCAATATCATTAATTCGGGTACACATTTTAAACCTGTAAGCGGAGCGGGAAGCATTCAGCTTACAGGGACTGCTGCTCAAATCATCAGTGGCGACGGAACGGGTAAATTTAATAACCTCACACTCAATAAAACAGGGGGCTCAGTGAGCCTGCAGGCCGATATTACCGTTACGGGCGATCTGCGGCTTGCAAATACAGCTGCAAGGCTTAATATAGGACGGTATAACTTACTGTTTACCGAAACAGGCGATGTATTTGATAATCTCACAGGTACAGGAAAGAACTTCGACCGTAACAGGATGATTCAAACCTCAGGATTGTTTTCTGATGCAGGTATAAGCAAGAAATATAATAATACAACAGCATTCTTATTTCCGGTTGGTTTTTATAATGCATCCAACTCTACCTATTATTATATGCCTGCATCTGTAAGATATAGTATAGCACCTGCAACTTATGGCACTGTGACTACAAGGCCTGTTAACACACGGCATCCGTTGCTGCAGAATACCAATGCCCTGTCATGCTACTGGAAAACAACAAGCGTTGGTTTTACCGGTGTTGCTGCAGGGTCTGTAATACATAACTATACTTATGATCCGTTATCAAATTACTTTGTAAACGGCACTGAAAGCTTATATGTTCCGGCTGCATACAGAAACGGTGATACAGCGCAATGGGTGATTATAAATAATCCGCTCCTTGTAAATGACGGGACAAATACTATTACCTATGACACGGCTTATAAAGCTGACGGAGAATACACCGCAGGTGAGCCATCAGCTTTTGGTGCAGTACCGGTTAGATATACTACCGGTGTTAACGGCGACTGGAATAACACAGCCACATGGTCATCTGAAGGTGTCGGAGGTCCCGGGGGAGCAAGCATACCCGACGCCAATACTGTAGTCGTTATCGGCGATGAAACCCATAATCATACTGTCACAATTAACCAGAACGGAAAAGTTTGTGGAACTCTTATTATAGCCGGTGGTTCAAAACTCGACTTACAAAACTATACCGGACACAATTTCGAATCTATTCCAAATAAAGGAATTAAAGGAACAGGAACGATCAGAATAGCAAGTAATAATTATTTTCCTCAGGGCGATTTTGGTGATTTTCTGGGAGAAAATGGAGGCACGGTGGAATACTATACCATTTCAAATGATATTAATGTCCCGACTACCTCTGACGTAACAGGAATTACACTTGACCACTATTGTAACCTGCAGTTTACACCAGGCAATGGCAGAACCATTACATTACCCAACAGCAATTTGCTCATTTATAAAAACCTTACCAAGGATGGGGCAGGCCAGGTAAATACCAATAATGCTGCCATGCATCAGATTCGGGTGAACGGTGACTTCAATATCAATACAGGTATTTTTGAAGTACGGAATAATAACATTCAGAATTTCAGTGTTTACGGCAATCTTAATGTAAATGGTACATTCCGGCCGCAAAACGGTGGGACAACTGTCGATCATACGCTCGAACTGTTTGGAGATTTGACAGGAAGCGGGACATTTGATGCCAATAATGGCGGACGTGTTCTTGTTTATTTTAAAGGCGAAAATGAAACAAGCATTCGTGGGGCAAATAAAGAATTCTATTCTCTTACAGTCAACAAGGGCAATAATCAGGCACCTGTTTTAAATGTAAGAGCCAATATTTCTTCAGCATCAGATCCGGCTGTTACCCTGATTAACGGTACATTGCGCTTCAAACAGGGCACCTTTAACCTGTCTTCGAATCAAAGTTTTACTGTTCCGGTATCATCATGCCTGAGTATTGACAGCGTTGCGAATGTAACATTAATGAATGGGGCTAATAACAATACCCTCTTTCTTATCGGAAAGCTTGAATTACTCGGGGGCTCATTAAATATCGGAAATCCTGCCAATAACAACCGCAACAGTATCGAATACTCATCAGAAGGCAATCCTGAAATGGTAATAAACGGAGGTACACTTAACATTAACGGCCAGATCAAAAGAAGCTCCTTTACCACATTCGGTCATCTCAATTACAGGCAGGCCGGAGGTATTGTGAATATCTACGGTAAACAACAGGACAATACACGCGGCAAATTCGAAATATGTAATGACAGCAGCTACTTTGAATTTACCGGTGGTACTGTTAACATAGTGCGCGGCGGCGGTGTTGATTTCGGCGATGTTTATCTGAGGCCTGCATCATTTAGTGTTACCGGAGGAGGTACATTGGCTTTTGTACCTGATAATATAAGTGCCAATCAGACTTTTAATATTGACGCATCGTGCCATTTGGGAAATGTTACTATTGATGGCCGGGACAATAACAACAGAGCCACTGTTAATCTGATGGTGAATCCTTTGACCATGCTGGGAAGTTTTACAATAAATGACAATTTCAGCACATTCAACAGTAATAACTTAAATGTAAGTATAGCAGGTAATTTCATAAATAATGGCACCTATAATGCAGGTGCAAATACTACTGTTTTCTTCGGAGGTAATGCGCAAAATGCCAACCTTGGCGTTACAACCACCTTCAGAAAACTAACAGTTGACAAAACTTCAGGCACTGCAGTAACATTTTCCGGCAGTAATCCAACAATTACTGATTCGCTTATAATTAACAGCGGAAGCCTTATTAATGACGGAGCATTAAATATCATTGCGCAGGGAAATATTATCAACAATGACACTCATGCATCAACAGGCGCAGGCAGCCTTATATTACAAGGCACGAAGAACCAGATTATTTCCGGTAATGGCAACAGCAGCTTTGGCAATATTACCGTCAATAATGGTGCAGATAACGGAGCTACACTGACAGCGGGTACAACAATCAACGGAATACTGACATTAACAACAGGGTTCCTTTACACCAATGAATATCTTCTTACCCTAAGCTCAACCTCATCTATTGGCGGAACACCGGGTAATCCCACTAATAAAAACTGGATAAGGACTAATGGTGTGTTAAGTGATGCAGGCATTAGAAAGGTATTTCCGGCCGCATCTTCGGCTTCCTTTACTTTCCCGATAGGAGTCGACGGAAAATATACTCCCGTAACCTATAATGTTACTTATAATGCAGCTTCACCGGGTAGTATCACGGTAAAGCCGGTAAATATTAAAATTCCTTCATTAACCAATTCGATGGATGATGAACTGCAGTATTACTGGCACGTTTCAAGCACACCTTTTGGCGGTATGAGTTCGGTTACCCACACTTATAATTATCTGCAGGCAGATGTTACCGGTAATGAAGCTAATTATGTAGGAGCCAGGTTTTATAACAATACATGGACTAATCTCGGAGCTGCTGTTATTGATGCAGCAACAAACAGAATAACCATTACGGATAACTATATTGACGGAGAATATACATGTGGTGAACCAGGCAATTTCCTTGATAAGCCGATATATTACAGTTATGACCTTGCTCCTAGCATTACAACAACCGGTGCCGACTGGAATACAGCCGGAAGCTGGGCACTGAACGGTCATAATGGAACACCTGCCACAGTGCCTCCCAACGGCAACCCTGTTGTAATAAAAAACGGACACCGGATAAACATTGCAAATGACGACAGGACGGCCTATTCGGTACAGAATAACGGAATTCTTGATATAAAAAGCACCATCGGACACAGCCTTGGGCATGTTTCAGGAAACGGCAGAATTATTGTAAACAATACATTAATGGGCCAATTTGTATTCCCCGGCGGTGATTTTACCGGTTTTATGAATACTCCAGGAAGCACTGTGGAATACAATGGTTCAGTCGGCGCATATCTGTCTGTAATTTCATCTACATACTACATATATCAGAATCTTGAATTTACCGGCCCCATAAGTAAAAGCCTTTCCAACGTCAATCTGCTTATTAGAGGCAACCTTCTGATAACAGGAAGTCAGGTAAATAATACCCTTTATAATAAAAATATCGCTTTACTGGGTAATTGGACTGATAATTGCAGCAATGGTTTTGTCCCGGGTACAGGTATGGTTTCTTTTATGGGTACATCACTGCAAACAATAAATTCACCCAATCCGGAACATTTTTATCATTTAAAAATCAATAATCCGGCAGGTGTTACACTCAACGGTACTGCCGAAGTCTCAGGCCGTTTATATCTTACTAATGGAAGAATTAATACTACTGACGTTAATTTATTGACCATTACCAACACATCTTCTCTTGCCGTGAGCGGAGGAAGTGATGCTTCATTTGTTGACGGGCCTTTGGCAAAGGTTATTCTTAGCGGGCAGTCGTTTAATTTCCCCGTAGGGAATTATAATGCATCAGCTATAAAACAAACAAGGTACGGTAATATTCAATTATCGAATGTCAGCGCTACAAATACATGGATAGCACGTTATGTCAATTCATCGCCAAATCCGGCATATAATACCTCCAACCTGCAGTCTCCGCTAAATCTGGTAAGTACAAATGAATACTGGATAGTAACACGTCCTTCGGGAAATACTGCAAACATAAGACTGCGCTGGGACGAACATAGCGGAATAGTATCAGTTAACTCAACGCGTGTGGCACAATGGGTTACACCTGCCAACCGCTGGGAAGAAAAAGGCAATCAGGTGTCAGGTACCATGACTTCAGGAACGGTATCAACCACTGTGCCGGTTGCTTCAGACAGCTACGTATTTACATTAGGAAGCAGTGGTGTAACCGCACGTATTACCAACGTGAGCCCGACATCTGTATGTAATAACGGAGAGATAATTACAGTTACAGTTGTATTAACCGGAAGCCCTAACTGGACATTGAGTTATCAGGCCGGTAGCAACTCATATACTCAGACAGGAATAAGTTCTTCAACGTATTATATTCAGCTAACCGGAGCCGATTTTGGCGGCCCGGGAACATATAATTTCCGGATTACTGCAGTAGCAGATGCTTACGGGTCAGGAAGTATTGATGAAACACTTTATCCTGTTACCATAAAAGATACATATATACCTGATATTCAGGGAATATTCACGGTTGGAGCAGGCGAAGTAAGAAACTTTTATACAACAAACCATTCAGGCAGTTCATATTCGTGGAGTTGGATTGGCAATAGCGGAGGTACAATTGCCTCACCCAACCAGGCATCTACCGATATTACCATCACTACACCTGGTTCATTCCCTGCTGTATTTCAACTACAGATAACAGAAACGTCTTCAAACGGCTGTGCTGCTTCCGATATACAATCAATTACCGTAGTAAACACCCCTGCCCCATACATAACTCCGCGCACAGCAAATCAATGCCTGAATAATGTGGTTAATTATTCAACGCCTCTTGTTGCAGGGCATTCATACGTATGGACTGTTGTCGGTGGAACACCGGCTTCGGGTACAGGTAATTCAATCACTGTAACATGGAATAGTGTGGGTCCAGGTTCGGTTTCTGTCACAGAAACTGTTGGTACATACAGCGGAACCGATATAGTGAATGTGGTTGTTGACCCTCCGCCCAGTTCAGGCCTTACGGTGACAGCTGCTACGCCTGTTTGTTATAATTCATCAGCAGCCGTTACCGTAGGAAGCTCGCAAACGGGCTTTAGTTATCAGCTACGTATAGGATCGGTTAATACCGGAAGTCCGGTTACCGGTAATGGCGGAAATATTAATCTTTTCTCAGATCCCATTACTGAAAATACCACTTTTAATGTTCTGGCTTATAACAACGGCTGCAGTGCACAACTTACACAGACAGCAGCAGTCAGTATATTACCCGAATTTATAGTGGGTAATATCAGCGGGGAAAGCAGCGCAAACTATTGTTATGAATATGATCCGGCTGAAATGACCATTAGCCCGGCAGGTGGTACCGGTTCATGGACATATCAGTGGCAGACAAGCTCCGATGGTATTGTCTGGTCAGACATCAGTGGTGCAGTAAATGCTTCCTATAATCCTGATCAGTTATCAGCTACAACTTATTTCAGAGTTTTGGTTGACCCAACCGGAACACCTGATTGCGGAGGACATGTTTCGAGCGATACCATTATTATTGGCATAAATCTGAATTGCGAACTGATTGCCGGTTTCTCAGTTGATAAAACGAACAGTTGCATTGATGATTTCGTTATATTTTCCGATTCTTCCAGGGGTGTTTCACCCTCCACAGTTTATAACTGGGACTTTGGGGAAGGGGCTACTCCGGCGGTTGCCAATTCAAAAGGCCCGCATACTGTTGTTTATTCAACATCGGGAGCAAAAACTGTAAGGTTAATCATTGTTTCAGGCACCGATGCAGATACATTAATCAGGGAAGGATATATCACTGTTCACGGTTTACCCGATGTTTTGCTTTCAGATGTAGTGTTCTGCGGTGATGGCGACATGATATTTAATGCTACCCCCCAAAATGCCAATTCAGTTGATTTTTCAACCGACGGTGGCGTTACTGTCTATTCTACTGATGATTCGTCCCCATATCAGTGTTCGATACCTGTTAGTATCGGCGATACTGTAAATATATGGGCAAGGCCTGTAAATACAATTGCCGGATGCACAGGTTCATGGAATAAAACAGCAAGGGGAATAGCCTATCCGGTACCCGAAACTCCCCAAATAATGGCTGAAGATAACAGTTATTCGACACCGGGATTTATTGATTTTGTGTGCTCGGGAGAACTGAATGCCCGGTATTATGTTAATCCGATAGGTGAATCAACGTATAACTGGAGCATACCGGCATTGGGATTCAGCCGGGAAAACTCCGAACAAATTAGTGTTGACTGGCTTATTGAAGGTGGTTCTTATCCGATTCATGTTCAGGCAATATCATCTGTTGGTTGCGGAGGTGCTGTCCGCGATACGCTTGTTCGTGTTTCACAGCCATATCCCGACCTTGGAGGCGATATTAATGCCTGTCAGGGAGAAAATGTAACTGTTACTCCATCAGGAACATATAATAATTACTTGTGGCATGATGGCAGTACCGGAAGTTCGTACACAACAAACAGGTCGGGATTAATATATGTAACCGTTACCGACGGGGATGGCTGTAAAGGAGGCGATACCATACTGATTACAATATATGACCTGCCGGATGTGAATCTCGGAAATGATACTGTAATTTGCGGTAATGATAACATCCTGCTCAATGCCGGAGATTTCGCCGGCTATCAATGGTCAACCGGTGAAACAACTAATCCCATAAGGGTATATGCAGGCAGACAGGTTATACATGTTAGAGTAACCGACGAACATGGTTGTGTTGGTCGCGATACTATCTCAATTGAAGAATGCAACCCGCTGCTTATTAAAGATAATATTCCTAATGCATTTACACCCAATGGCGATAATATTCATGACAAATGGGAAATCAAAAATATCGGTCTTTTCCCTGAAGCAAGCATTAAAGTATATGACCGTTGGGGGCGCCTGGTGTTCAGCGTTGAGAAAGGATATGAAAACAACTGGGATGGTACTTCATCAAAAGGAAAACCATTGCCTATGGATACCTATTATTATATTATCGATATGAAAACGGGTACAGAACCGGTTACCGGTAATGTTACCATAATCAGATAATTATGAAATAAAAAAAGATTATTAAAAAAGATAAATAAACAATACCATGATAAATCACTTGATTAGCCTTTTTAAACCCTTGCGTAACATTTGGTTTGTTGTTTGGCTTTTTGTTTTTGCAGAGAAAGGATATTGCCAGCAAGCTCCAATTTTTAGTCAATACACATTTAATAAATTTCTGATAAATCCGGCAACTGCAGGCATCGATGGTTATACAACCATAAGCCTTGTGGCACGTGAACAATGGATTGGGTTCAAGGGAACACCAAAAACACATTCTTTATCAATCGATTCCAGAATACTAAACAACAGTTATATTGCCAAAGAAGCTTCAGTCCGTAAAAAGAGAATATGGGGCTCGCGTTCGGGGCGCGTAGGATGGGCCGCCAATATTTTTAACGATCATACAGGACCGCTCGATAAGACAGGTATTGAAGGAACCTATTCATATCACATACGCCTTGATAATTCACTTTTATCATTCGGCCTTTCAGGTATGTTTTATCAGTTTAAAATGAATAAAGATAAAATTAACCTCGGCGACGAACAATATGATCCGCTCGTTGACGGAATCAAAGGCCGTTTATATATTCCCGACGCTAATTTTGGTGCATTTTATACACGCAAGGATATTTACGGCGGTATTTCAATCAAACAACTTTTCCAGTCGTCAATTCAATTCGGTGATAAAGGTGATTCACATTTCAGGTATAAGAGGCAATATAATTTTATGGCCGGATATTTTTATACAATAAACAGCAATTTCATTGTAGAGCCTTCATTTTTACTAAAAATACCCACATCTTCAAAACCTCAGCTTGACCTGACCACAAAAGTTTACTTCAAAGAGGAATACTGGACAGGAATTACATTTCGTACAGGTACATCTTTAGCCTATTTCTTTGGAATTAATTATGACAGATATTTCTTCGGATATGCTTTTGATTATAGTTTTAATAAAATGATGGGGCATACGTTCGGAACTCACGAATTTATGGCAACAGCCAAATTCGGTGAAAATGCAAGGCGCTATAAATGGTTAAATACCTATTAAAACCGGATTAATCAATGGAGGCCATAATATTGGTTATCCCGGATTGCGCATCTTTTGTGCGTAATTTGGATTAAAACCTGATTAATGCTTAATCAGCAGTAATTGCATGATAAATAAAAGACCGAAATATTCTGAATATCGCTTACCAACAGATAGAATTAACCGGCTATTAAAGTTAAAACATTGCTGCAGTATCCTGATTATTCTGTTTTTCCTCAGCCGTGTTTATCCCTGAAGATTTGTCGTTGGTATCTTCTTCTTTATTCTTTTTAACGGTTGATTTCTTATATTTCTGTTGATCAATACCTGTGATTTCAATACGGTTATCACGAAGAAACATACCTGCAATTACAGCTGTTTTTATATCAGCAATTTTCATGGTAAATTCCCAGTCTGTATCAGGAAAAGCCTGAGGCTTAACCGTAAATTCGAGTGATTCTTCTACGCAAAAATCAACCAGCATTGGAATATTTTTCTTTTTCAGAACAACTTTGAGATCATTCATAACAATTAATTTTTGTTTTGGGAATGCAAATATAAACGTTGAATTGAAAGCTAAAAAATATTCACTTAAAAATAATTATTAACACACAAAATATTTCTATATCAATTAATTAGATACAATTGCATATTTCAGTACTCAATACAATGTTACAAATAAATAATGTTCGTTAATTTAGATGCGTCTATTTACATAAAAAAACGAATAAATGACAATCGAATTTTTAGGCGCTGCACGTGAAGTCACAGGCAGCAAACATCTGATTACAACCGGACAGGGTAAAAAAATTTTGCTTGACTGTGGAATGTATCAGGGAAAAGGGCTGGAAACCGACAGTATGAACCGTAATCTGGGGTTTAATCCTCAGGATATTGATTTCATCATTCTTAGTCATGCGCATATTGACCATTCGGGCCTGATACCCTATATTTACAAACTCGGATTCGGAGGTCATGTGATATGCTCGCATGCCACAAGGGATATTTGCGCAATAATGCTGGCTGATTCAGGTCATATTCATGAACATGACACGATTACTTTTAATAAGAAAAGAGCCAGAAAAGGACAGCCACCTGTTGACCCGATTTATACCAAAGAAGATGCCATCGCGTGTATGGATGCATTCATTGCTATCCCTTATAAAAAGCCATTCCGGCTTACAGAAGAAATAAGCCTGAGCATAACCAATACAGGGCACTTACTGGGCAGTGGTGTAATTAACCTTGAAATTAAAGAGAAAGGCGTTACAAAAAGAATTGCCTATACCGGAGATATAGGCAGGCCTGTAAACAGAATATTACAATCTCCGCAGCCATTTCCTCAGGCTGATATTTTGATTGCTGAATCAACATACGGCGACAGGCTTCATGACGATACTGAAATAGCCAATGAACAGTTGCTGAAAGTTGTTAACCATACGTGTGTGGAAAAAGGAGGTAAACTGATCATTCCGTCTTTTAGCATTGGCAGGGCACAGGAAATCATTTATTCACTCAATAACTTTTATAATGAGAATAGACTTCCAAGGGTTGATATTTATGTTGATAGTCCTTTGTCAGTTAATGCAACAAATATTTTTCGTATGCATAGTGAATGCTTTAATAAAGATGTCATTGAAGTAATGCAAAAGGACCCTGACCCGTTTGGATTTAATAATCTGTTTTATATTCAGAGTGTTGACGATTCAAAGAAACTCAATGATATTAAAAAGCCATGCGTTATTATTTCATCTTCGGGTATGATGGAAGCCGGAAGAGTTAAACATCATCTTGCCAACAGTATAGAAAATCCTAAAAACACTGTGCTTGTCGTTGGCTATTGCGCACCGTCAACACTCGGAGCAAAAATCTTAAGAGGAGACAAGCAAGTTTCTATTTTTGGAAATATGTATAATGTTCATGCTGAAATTGAACGGATTGAGTCATTCAGCGGTCATGCCGATTATAAAGAAATGATTCAGTTTCTTAGTTGCCAGCAGCCGGAAAACATTTCTGATATGTTTCTGGTTCATGGTGAATACCAGTCGCAGTTATCATATAAAAAGACCCTGGAACAAAGCGGATTCCGAAATATTGAGATACCTGAGCCGGGTCAGTTATACAATATATAATTGGCGTTCAATATATTACAAAAGTTTTTATA
>FWPV01007949.1_pt1 | contig 18889 bp, 16 predicted proteins | sample 2228371 | NCBI WGS metagenome assembly FWPV01 (sample SAMEA103939776, study PRJEB20133) | metagenome
GTCTCCCGTTCCGAGTACAATCGGGCTATTGAAACCATCAAACAGCATATTCATGCGGGAAATACTTATCAGGTCAATTACACGATACGACTGCGCGCATCTTTTTCCGGCGATCCCTGGAATTTGTTTCTTGCCATGGTTCGAGTGCAGTCTCCAAGCTATGCTGCATGGATAAACATCGGATCACACCAAATATGCTCGTCGTCCCCGGAATTGTTTTTTCGGTTGCAAGGCGACCGTTTGACCTGCAAGCCGATGAAAGGAACAGTCAAGCGCGGGCGCACCTCGGGTGAGGATCTCGCACTGGCCGAATGGCTTCGCCGTTCCGAGAAGAACCGGGCCGAAAACATAATGATTGTGGACATGATCCGGAACGATCTCGGGCGCGTAGCGGAGTTTGGAACCGTAAGAGTTCCGGTTTTATTCGAGGTCGAGCGGCATCCTACACTTTGGCAGATGACCTCGACGGTAACTGCAAGATGCTTGAGACCTATTTCTGAAATCTTTAGTGCTCTTTTCCCCTGTGCTTCAATTACGGGAGCACCCAAAGTGCGCACCTCGCAAATTATTGCGGAACTGGAACCTCATGCGCGGGGCGTTTATACCGGTTCAATCGGCCTGATGGCCCCCGGTCGAAAAGCGCAATTCAACGTAGCTATTCGGACGGCAGTGGTTGATTGCAAAAGCAACCAAGTGGAATACGGGTCGGGCGGGGGTATTGTCTGGGATTCGGCCAGCACTGACGAGTACACCGAACTTCTGCTCAAAGCCCGTGTGCTGACCGAAAAGGTTGAAAATTTCGCCTTACTGGAAACCATTCTGTGGACACCCGAAAGCGGATTTTTCCTGCTGGATCTGCACTTGAAGCGGCTTTCCGATTCAGCCTCTTACTTCGATTATAAAGTTAACCCCGAGCAAGCCAGGGACAAATTGCTGGAGTGCGCGCGCTCTTTTGCAGACGTGGCGCAGCGCGTACGTTTGTTGGCCAATGCCGACGGTCGCCTGGAGATTTTTGCCGAACCGCTAGACGCGGGTAAATCAGCTAAACTGCTGAAAGTAAGACTTGCTCTGGAGCCCGTCAACTCAAAGGACGTCTTTTTATATCATAAGACGACGCGGAGGCACGTGTATGAGGCTGCGCGCCGGAGTTGCCCGGACTGCGACGACGTCCTGTTGTGGAATGAACGCGGCGAGCTGACCGAATCGAGTGTTGCCAATGTTGTGGTCAATATGCAGGGAAATCTTTATACGCCGCCCGTTTTTTCAGGCTTGCTGCCGGGAACATTTCGATCCTGGCTGCTTGAAAGAGGCGTAATTAAGGAGCGCGTGATCCCGGTTGCCGAGTTAAAAAATTGTGACAAGATCTATTTGATCAACTCGGTCCGCAAATGGCAGGAGGCCATGCTGATTAAGGAGGGCGAACGGGTAACCTGCCCGGCTTAGGTTTCGTCTAAAAGCGCCTCAGCATTCAAGACGGTCATTCGTCTGTAGCTTATTTCAAGAATACCCCGTTTACGAAGCCTGGCCAAAACCCTGGTAACCGTTTCCCGAGAAGTGCCAACCATATCCGCCAGCTCCTGATGCGTTATCTTCAGATCGATAATAATGCCGCGCGCATCTCGAATCCCGTGACTATTGCATAGCTGATAAATTGCCATGCGAATCCTGGCATCCGCCGTCCTGGAACTAAAGCTCTGGGTCTGCCAAATTTGTCTCAGGCGGGCGCAAAGCACTTGAATTATCTGCATTATGACCTTTTGGTTGCGCATCAGGTATTTATGAAAATCGGCGCCGCTGACGGAAATGATTTTGGAATCCTCCATTGCAACCACGGTTGCGGGCTCGGTTTTGCCGTCAAGCAGCGACATTTCGCCAAAAAACTCGCCGGCTTTGTGTATGGCGACTATGGTTTCTTTGCCGCCGCTGGCCGCTTTAACCACTTTTACCTTTCCGGCCAGCACGAGATACATGTAGTTGCCGGTGTCTTCCTCCAAAAAGATCACCTGGTTCTTGCGATAAGCCTTTAAAACAAAAATATGCTTTATCTGGCTGAATTCCTCATCAGTCAGGGTGGAAAATAGAGGTATGCGTCGAATCGAATCTACCTTCATCTCAACTTGAGGCGGGATATCTCGGTTCGTTCCGGCCGGTCCAACGGATTTTCGAGCGCATGAGTTCGAAGCCCGAAACGAAAAACTCCGTATACCAGTCCTGCCACCATGGAAATCAGGCAGAGAAAGGCGACCAACAATAGCGAATTGACTACGGTCCCCAAAATTACCAGGGGTATACCCCAAACGGTCTTGACTTTGGGTTTTTCATAAAGCCACCGGATTGAGTAACTGTATTCTATGGGTCCTAATATCCTCTCGGCTACGGTGGGATTGAATGATCCTTCAAGAATTGCAACCAGAGGGCCGGCTCTTTTGGCGTAGCTCCTGATATTATCGGGCGCCCTAGATACCAGCGAAGGCAGATCCGAAAAATATCCCTCTGCAACCTGGGGGGTCGGGAAAACAGAAATGGAAAGAACGCCGGTTTGATTCTGAAACTCATAGCGTGCTTGGGCCAATTCCATATCGGAAGAAAACCGAACAAACCCATCGGACGCCGCAATAGAAAAAGCTTTGAAACAACGCGGGCCGACAAAATACCGCAGGCTTGCAGCATCGTAACCGGATCTGGGAAAGTAAGAAACAAGAGAAGGCGGCGGACGACGACTGGAACCGATTCGGTTGCTGACGGAAAGAGCTACTCTTTTCAGCAAATCTTGAGAAGCTCGGCGGCCGGTAATTCTAACCCATCTCTTCCCGGCTGCAAATTGAATCCGGTCTGCTTCGGCGACAAATTGATCACCCGGCGGCCCATCCTGAAGTGGGTGGTCTCGCAGCAGCGTCAGCAGAGAAAAGGCCGCACGGTTGTCCCTTAGCGTCACCACCTCGATAACAAGCGAACCTGAACTTGACGTGGTACAGACACGACGGGCGTACTTTTCAAAGCCGACATCCCGAACATACCGTCCGTTCTCGATTTCTGCCAGCCTCTCCGGATCCTCGAAGCTCTCATCGGGGGGAACGCTTTTGAGTTCTGGAAATTCCAGGTCGGCAGGGAAAAAATCATCTTTCACGAATTCGACCTGAGCATTGGCCCAAGTGATCGTCACGAGTAAAACCAACAACCGGCAGGCGTAAACTTTCATTTATTCTGGTATCGGTTGACTGTCAACCAATTTGACCCCTAGAGTTTTTATGTAATCTTCAATCCCGCTATATAAGGCCGCTGTTAGAGTTTTTTGACTGGCCGGGCTGCGCAACACTCGTTCATCCTTGGGATTGCTGATGAAGGCGACCTCAACCAGCACGGAGGGCATTTTGGCACCGATTAAAACAACAAAGGGAGCTTTGCGAACTCCGCGATTTTTTGCCGAGGGGAATAATTTGCGAGTACCCGAGTAGAGGTTTTTTTGGATGACCGAGGCCAGCTCTCGGGACTCCATAGACTTGTCGGCTTGAGCTATTTTTTTGACAAGATCTTCGAGATCATAAACACCATTCAGTGAAGTTGCATTCTCGCGTGCAGCAACCTCACGTTCGGTTTCAGTAGCGGCAAAATCCAGATAGTAGGTTTCGATACCGCTGGTAACCCGACTGCGGCTCGAGTTGACATGGATGGATATGAAAAGATCAGCGCGCTCGCGATTGGCGATGGCAGTGCGCTCCTCCAGGGATACAAAGCTGTCATCGCTCCGAGTGAGTATGACCTTAGCACCAAGGTTTGCCTCGAGCAGACTTTTGAGTTCCACGGCAAGAGACAAGGTGACATCTTTTTCCAAAAGGCCGTTTGGCCCAATACATCCCCAATCATGGCCTCCGTGCCCCGGATCAATTACTATGGTTCCAACTTTAAGTCCCAGCATGCGAGTCAGCGTGCGAGCGTTATCGCGTGTCGGCACAGGCAGTTTGGGTGTACCGGAGGGCGTGGACGCAACTGAGGGAAGTTTAGTGGTTGCTTCTTCTCTTTTAGCTCGCTCGGGCGCATAACCGGAAGTCCCACTCTCGGGCGATAACGATGTGTTTTGTGATGGTAATTTAGAGGGAAAAGGCTCAAGGTCGGTTACGGCGGAGGAAGGAGGTTTGCTTTTGGGCGACAAATCCTTGGCCGGCGTAGGAGGCTGTTCGGCTTCGGGTTTTAAGCTTCCCTCGGCTGTTTTAGTGCCCGAGGCACCGGCGGTCTCGGTTGCTTTGGTCGCAGATTGCGGCACCGCAGAACCACTGACCTGCGGGACTTTACTCTTCTCAGGCGGCGGTTGGCCTGGTCGTGGCTGCTCTGCTCTCACCTGGCTATTTACAACCGGTTTCTGTGCCGGCATTGAAACCGATGGTTTTAGGTTTTGATTGGAAGGCCCGGTCTTATCCAACGGGGCTTTTAGAGCAAGTTCAGGATTGAGCTGGCTTAATGGTACCGGAGTATATTTACGGCCGGTCTCGAGATTAACGGACTTACGATCGAGGTCGATCAGGATTCTAAATGGGTCGTGAAGTTCAGATACCGAAAAGTTTGTAGATTCTGAAAGATCTAACACAACCCGCACTACATCGGGGCGGTTTTGTCCCACCCGAATTTGCCTGATCACCTTGTCTTCGACCGCAAATGTTCGTCCTCTCAGGCTTGCGCTCAACCTTGAGTTTGCGATATCAAAAAAAAGTCGGGGAGGATCCGATAAGCGGCCGGTGTGGTAGGAGGTGTCCAGATCCATGTCAACCATCACTCGGGTGTATTGATCAGTCGACCAAAAGCGAACGTTGTGCACGGTGGTTTTTCCTGGAGTCCGCACAACTTCGCCGGCAGGCGCAGGAGCAGAAATTACGGGCGCTGGCTCGGGCTTTAAGTCAATTTTAGTCTGTGCCAGTTGGGAATAAGCGGCCGAGTGACGATACTGGGTCCTTATGCGCTGAAAAGCTTCCTGAGCAGCGCTCGGGTTATCAAGAAGCAAATAGATATTGCCCATTCGCAGCAGCGCATCCGGGCAGTTGCGGTTGCTGCCATAATCCTTTACCAGCAAATTGAATCGCTTGGCCGCAATCTTATAATAAGTGGTGTCGCCGAACTTCTCAGCCATTTCCTGGTAGATAAGTCCCTCTTCATATATCGCATCGCCCGTGCGCCGGTAATGTGGATCTTTGATATGTACCAGTCGATAGGTCCTTGCGCATGCAAGGTATTGATCCAGGGTAGCCTCGGCAGATTGCGCAATCTCGCTTCGCCTCTTGCGTGCTTCCTCAAAGGCTTGTTGCGCGCCCTCGGTGTCCCACGTCCTGCAATAGGCGGATAGGGTTGAAAATACGGTGAAGATTAGCAGGCATGAGGTCAGGTGGCGGGCTCGAACCTGGCACCGGTTAAGGTTCATAGCTACATGTTAGACGGCCGATTATAGTCGTGTCAAGATCATTATGGTTAGAAGCTATTGAAAACTAAGCTACTTGTGGGGCATGGTACCAAGCTTAACCCGGGCCGCTTGACTTTTTTCAGGTGTTACTAAAAAGGTACGGCCTTAACGGCTTGCCGTTGAGAATAGCAAAGGTAAAGTACCTTTTTATCCACAGGTTTGGCTTGTTGCCGCTACCGCAGGGGAGGGATGTTAGTCAGGTGAAGTACGCCTTCATCGTCGACAAACCTAAATGTCGAGGGATACTTAGGCTTATCTTGCAGTTGAGCACTGAGTTCTTTGCTTTGTGCATAACGAGCTAGGACCGCTTTGACATAATCCCGGGTTTCTTTAATATCGGCCACCTGGCCTAGGCGCAGGACCAGGTTCTCTCCGGCGTTGTAAGCAGCTAAGCACAAGTGTAGGTTGTTGTTAAAAGTGTCCATAAGAGATTTGAAGTGTTTAATCCCTCCCCTTATATTTTGTTCAGGATCAAACGTATCGCTTACTCCCAGGCGGGCCGCGGTAGCCGGCATCAACTGCATTAGTCCTTGAGCCCCCTTGGGCGAAACCGCCCTGGGATTAAACCCCGATTCAACAGCTATGATTGATCGAATCAGCCACGGGTCTAGCTCGTGCTCTCGGGCGTACCTTTCAATAAGGTCGTCAAAAAGCTCAAATTGATCTTTAGGATCATCGGCCGCAGGCTTGGTTGCTACAGAGCGGTAGATCTTTAAGTCCCAAACCGGATTGACCGGCGGGATGTTGGTGAATACCTGAACCCCGTTTTCGTCAACATACGAATAAAGGGCCTGGCCGTAACTTTTGTTTGCACAAGCTGCTAGGAAAACAAGAGCCAGACCCAAAAGACAGCACAGGCGTAGGTAGATCCGAACCTGCATTTTAATCCCGCAAGAGAAATCATGAAAAAACCCAGTGAATTTTGGTTCAAACCCTAGCTCTCCGAACATAATAGCGTCTATTTGCTCATCATGCTCTCGATCACCACATAGCTATGCTTAATAGCATCGGCCAATTTTGACGGTTCTTTACCGCCTGCTTCGGCAAGCTCTGGTTTGCCGCCTCCTGCCCCGCCAATAATGGGCGCGATTTGTTTTACTATCTGACTGGCTGAAAGCCGCTTGGAGAGGTCATCTGTAACCATGACTACCAGGGCCGCCTTTTCTTGGTCAACCGATCCAAGAACAACTATGCCCGAGCCGACTTTATGCTTTAGTTCGTCGGCAAGGTTGCGTAAGTTGGCTCGATCCAGACCAGGTAATAGCTCGGCGATCACCTTGACTCCCTGAACCTCTTTACAACTGGCTAGCATTTGGCCGATTGCTGACCTAGCGGACTGGATTTTGAACTCGGAAACTCGCCGCTGCAGATCACGTACTTGTGCTTTTAGCTTTTCTATCCATGCAAGTATCTCATGACGTACAACCTTGTTTTCACTTTGGATGCGGTCCAACAATTGCTCGGCCGCCCGGAACCTAGCAAATGCGGTCGGGCCCGTCAAAGCCTCAATTCTTCGAATTCCGGCAGCAATTCCTTCCTCGGAAATGATCTTGAATAGCCCAATGGTTCCCGTAGCGGGCACGTGAGTACCGCCGCAAAGTTCCTTACTGAACCCGGGCACCTGCACAACTCTAACCTGTTCTTGATACTTCTCGCCGAAAAGAGCCACTGCTCCTGAGCTTATGGCTTCGTCCAACATCATGATCTGCACGACAACCGGTAGGTTGAGCCATATTTGTTCATTAACCAGGTCTTCGACTTTTTGCATTTCCACCGGCGTAAGCGGAGCATAGTGGGTAAAGTCAAACCTTAGGCGGTCAGGTGCAACCAGAGAACCTGCTTGCTTTACATGGGCACCAAGCACCCTGCGCAAGGCAGCCTGCAGTAGGTGCGTAGCGGTATGGTTTTTCATTATTAGTGCGCGCCGGTTGAGGTCAACAGAGGCTTTGACTCGGTCTCCAACCTGAAAGCTTCCAGCTTGAACTTGAACCAGATGGCTTATTGCCGTACTTCGATAAAGGGTATTGGTAACCAGAGCCTTATTGTCTTCCTTGGTCAAAAAGCCTGTATCGCCGACCTGGCCGCCGGCTTCGGCATAAAAGGGAGTGGCATTGAGGACCACTTCTCCCATCTGTCCCGCCTCGATGCTTTCCGCCCTTTCTCCATCAACGACTATTGCTTGTATAACGGCGTCTACCTCTCCAGCGATTTCGTAACCTACAAATTCGGTCTTCTCTTCAAAGACCGTGCGAGCAACTTCCATTCTTATTTTGCCCGACATGTAGTCACGGCGAGAACGCTCGCGTTGTAGTTCAAGCGCCTTGGCAAATCCCGCCTCATCAATTAAGAGCCCGTTTTCTCGAGCAAGATCCTCAATAATCTCAAGCGGTAAGCCGCGGGTGTCGTAAAGAAAGAAGGCTTCCTCCCCGGGAAGGACTCTGGATCCCTGTGCCTTGAGCTTCTTGATGCGTTCGTTAAAATCCCTCAAGCCTTCGCCCAGGGTGTCTGCGAAGGAATCCTCTTCCTGTTTGACAACCCGAGCAATGGTTTCCCTTGATTGCACCAGCTCCGGGTAGGCATCTTTCATGATTTCAACCACTGTACCGGCAATGCGATATATGAATGGTTGATTCATGCCCAGCCTTTTACCGTGCACCATGGCACGACGCAAGATTTTACGCAGCACATAGCCGCGCTTGTCATTACCCGGGAACTGACCATCGGCAATGACAAAGGCAGCTGCGCGCGCATGGTCGGCTATTATCCTCATGGACACGTCATCGCCGGCATGGGTACCATATTCCAGGTTTGAAAGATTCGATACTTCTTCCAACAGAGGATGGAAAAGGTCGGTGTCATAGTTGGAGATGCAGTTCTGGAGCACGGCGGTGATGCGCTCAAATCCCATGCCGGTATCGATAGAAGGGGAAGGCAAAGGGTTTAGCCTGTTTTCCGAATCCCGATTGTATTGCATAAAGACGAGATTCCATACTTCAATCCAGCGACCACATGAGCAGGTCAGATCACAATCGCCGTGGTCGGGCAGAGGGCTCTTGCCGAAGTCGTAGTGAATTTCGGAACAGGGTCCGCACGGACCGGTATCGCCCATGGCCCAGAAATTATCTTTTTCTCCCAAGCGCAGGATCTTGCTCTCAGGAATATTTTCCTGCCTGTGCCAGATTTCCCAAGCTGTGTCGTCACACTCAAATACGGTAATCCAAAGCCGGTCGAGCCCGTATTCTCGAGTTAGCATCTCCCAGGCATAATGGATTGCTTCTTGCTTGAAATAGTCCCCAAACGAAAAGTTGCCCAGCATTTCAAAAAACGTGTGGTGCCGGGTTGAATGACCCACGTCGCGGAAGTCATTGTGTTTGCCGCTCACCCGCATGCACTTCTGGCTGGAAGCGGCCCGACGGTACGGACGGGTCTCGTTGCCGAGAAAAACATCCTTAAACTGGTTCATACCGGCGTTGGTAAACAGGAGGGTTGGGTCATTGAAGGGAATCAATGAGGAGCTGGGCACAATCTTATGGCCGTTTCGCTCGAAGTACGTCAAAAAAGCCTCGCGGATCTGCTTACTGCTTACCAATTCATTCTCCTATTTCGAGTTGCCGTAAGAGCGCCTTCGGGATGTTTTGCTTCAACGCTCTTTTTATGCTTTCTTGGTCATGCCCGCGCCCGCGTAAATGAAGGACCAGCTTGTGCACCTGCCTGGGGCCGATCGGCGGTTTGATGGTTGAAAGACGCTTCCGAACATATTGCTCCAGCGAGGCCCTTAGATCCAGCTCGCCGCGTACCCGCTCTATTACCGATTCAACCACGTCGGGTCCGATCTCGCGCTGGATAAGCGCCACCCGGACCTTAGCCACGCTCCAGCCGTCGCGCTGTATGCGCGAAAGAGCAAAATTATACGCATACTCTTCATCATTGAGAAGGTTTAGCTGTTGCAGGCGATCGAGAACCAGGTCGACCTGGGAGGCGGGTGCAATCTTGACCAGTTTGTTGCGCAGCTCGGCCCTACTGTACGCACGACCTGCCAGCAGCTTGCCGGCCCTTTTAAAGACTACCGAGCAATCATCCCTATCCATCACTGTTGGTCCGGATCTCGTCTACTGAAAAACTTTGCCACAGATTCCGCCGATTTGCAGCGAAAAAGCTGGGACGCAAAAAGGTAAGGTCAAAAAGCACCGTAAGATCAGTACCGGCCTTGAATTCTTCCTTTTTCGTTTCCGGACTTAGAAAAAGGTAGCCGGCTTAGGTTCTTCGGAGATTTGCACCTTAATGGCATTGATAAAGCCTGCCAAATATGAAGTTGCCTATCTGTTGCGGCTCGGTTGGTTATTGGGTTTATGGTTTAGCGTACTAACAGGCCGGCATTCTTACGCCGGGATCGCAATGCCGTCGAAAGAAAACCAGAGTCAACGCACCAATTCCTTCTCCATGGCTTCCAACGCGGCATCCTTTGTCGTGTAAATCCCCTGCACTCTTAGTTTAAGTTCCTCTGGGTTACTGGCGTAGTTGAAGGCATCTTCGAGTGTAATCCGTCCTGCCTGGTAATGCTCATAGATGGACTGATCGAAAGTCTGCATTTGGTATTGTGAGGTGCCCGCGGCAATAGCCTCTTTTATCAGCCGGGTCTTATCAGGATCTATTATGCAGGTGCGGATATAGTCGGTGACTCTCATAATTTCAATAGCCGGCACGCGTCCCACAACATCCGACCTTTTCATGAGCCTCATGGATATTACAGCGCGCAAGACCATAGCAAGCTGTAACCTGATCTGACGCTGCTGGTGTACCGGGAATACGGCCGTGATGCGATTTATGGTCTCTACCGCGTCAAGAGTATGCAAGGTGCTGAATACCAGGTGCCCGGTTTCCAGGGCGGTTTCAATAGTCTCCATGTCGCGCATTTCACCGACGAGGATTACATCGGGGTCCTGTCGCAGGGCACTGCGCAGGGCACTGCTGAAGCTTGGGGCATCGACACTGATTTCACGTTGGCTGACGATGCTTAGTTTGTCCTGGTATAGAAATTCGATCGGGTCCTCGATGGTAATAATGTGCTTCATGCTGGTTTCGTTGATATAGTTAAGCATCGAAGCAATGGTCGTAGATTTGCCCGAACCTGTAGTCCCAGTGACCAAAACCATTCCCCTTGGCTCTTTGGCAATAGTCGCTAAGACCGGTGGAAGGCAAAGCTCTTCAAAAGTCAGTATCTTGCTTGGGATGGCCCGAATAGCTACGGATACTACACCACGCTGCTGGAAAACGTTGATGCGAAATCTTCCCAGCCCGCGCACTCCGTATCCCACATCCACTTCGCTGGCGTCGCGAAAACGTTCTTTTTGTTTGTTGTTCATGATGGAAAAAGCCATCATCAGGGTGTCCTCTTTATCCAGCCTGCCCTGATCGGCCAATGGCATCAGCTCTCCGTTTATTCTGATATGCGGATAGCACCCGACCTTTAAGTGCATGTCCGACGCGCCTTTGGCAACCATTATTCGAAGCAGCGTGTCAAGATTCATAAGGCTCCTTAAGCAAAAACGGTATCATTGATCCAGATCCTTACCCCGCCCGGTTGATTGCAGGTTTTCATAACGGTAACCTCCGGTTTCCGAGACCGTCACTATTGCTATCGGCCGATTTGGGTTCTGACAATAGTCTCCAATGGGCAAGGCAGGACGGGATCTAATTGACCGGGTATGGCAAGCAGGAGCAAATCAAGTTCCAAGATCCAGCGCCTAAACAATCTGCTCTCTACTCTGGGTAGATAAAGGTCCGGTTTAACTTCTACACTTTGCAGCCTGTACGCGTGGACGCGGCACGATCTTATATACACGGTGCATCCAAAGGCTTTCGCCTTGACTGGCATCGCGGCTTTCCGTAAGATGCCTAGCCTATGGATAAACCGCCGCTACAGGATGATCTCGAGGTAAAGGACGAAATCGTGGCTTCTGTGGGTACGGCCAAAACGCTGGCGGCATGTATCGCCGGAGCTTGCATTCCAGGACTCGGGCATGCCTTTTTAGGCAAATGGGATCGCGCTTTGGTGTTTTTCGCCTGTATCAGCACCATGTTTGCTCTCGGCCTTCGCTTGGGAGGCAGGTTATTTGACCCGTCTGTGGATAGCTTCTTTTCTATACTTAAGTTTTGCGCCGACGCCGGTTCCGGCCTGTTTTACTGGATTTTGTGGCTTCTGGGGGAAGGCAGAGGAGATCCGACCGCTTATACTTATGATTATGCGAACACTTTCATCTATGTGGCTGGGCTTCTGAACATGCTGGTTGTGGTCGACGTATTTGACATCGCCCTAGGCAGGAAAAGATGAAAAATCATTTCCTTTTGCTGTTTGTTTTCAGTTTATTGACCTCAGCGGTTTTGGCGTTTATTTCTAAGAACGACTCAAGAGAACGCTTAAGGTATTTCCTTATCCTGCTTGCTTCTTTCGTTTTTCTATCCATCATTGCTGGCTGGCTGATGTATCCGTTTCCATTTTAACCGCTTGTTTGCGTTAGCCGCACGGCAGGCAGAAAAAACGCGATGAGCATGGATGTCACAAACGGGAACTCATTGAGATTAGCAGGCAGAGCCGCCATTGTGACGGGAGCTGCGCGCGGAATCGGACGTGCCATATGCCTGGAATTGGCCAGGCAAGGTTGCCGCATTGCCTTTAATTACACCCGAAGTGCCGATCAGGCGCAACAGCTTGCCGCTGAATTATCTGCAATGGGATGTGAAGTTTATTGCTGCGCAGCTGCGGTCCAAGATTTTGCTGCAGCCCATGCCATGGTCAAGGAGGTGCACCGACGCTTCGGACGGATAGATTACCTGGTAAACAATGCCGGCATAATTCGAGACAAGTTGATATTGCGTATGAGCGAGCAGGACTGGGACGAGGTTATCGGAGTTAATCTAAAAGGGGCATTCAATTTCTCAAAGGCAACAGCACCCTATATGCTTAAAGCACGCTTCGGATCCATTCTCAACATAAGCTCGATAAGCGGAATCGTGGGAATGCCGGGGCAGGCCAATTATTGCGCTTCGAAGTCGGGTTTGATAGGTCTTACCAAATCCCTCGCCAAAGAGCTTGCAAGCCGTGGCATTACGGTAAATGCGCTGGCCCTTGGCTTTATTGAGAGTGATATGACCCGGTCGCTTGCCGATGAACATAAGTCGAATATTCTAAACAACATTCCTTTGAGGCGCTTTGGAACTCCCGATGAAGTTGCTCGTGTTACGGCCTTTCTTCTGTCCGATGATGCTCGATATATAACCGGTCAGGTAATCCAAATGGATGGTGGGCTTGCCATTTAGAAGTTCGCGTATGACGAGAAAGACAAAGATTACTTTGGCACTCTGGCGTACTCGGCCATTATATTTTTGGAGCGCCGAAAACCGCCACGGCTGTTTCAATCCGTCATACGGAACTTGCAATGAATTCCTTAGGCGATACGCATCAGATCCTGGAATTGTTATCGCAAGTGATCGGACACGGCAAGGTAAGCCAGAGTGCTTACGCGGCATCAAGGCGTCTCCTAAATCATTTTGGATCAGCCCAAGACCTTGCAAAAGCGTCGCTTGAGGAAATCCGCCGTGTCGGTAGGATCTCGATCCAACAGGCCTGCTCTTTGTATCATGCATTGCAGCTCGGCACAATTGCATGTTGTTTGCCTCTGAAGGCGGGCGAGTCTTTTTCCAACAGCAGGGAATTGTACTATCGCTACCGGGCCCGTTTCTGGGCAGCCGGTCGAGAGCACTTTTTTTCACTGCATCTAAATTCCAAAAACCAATTGATTCGCGAGGTAGTGGTTTCCATCGGTAGCTTGAACAGCTCGGTCGTTCATCCACGCGAAGTTTTTGCGCCGGCGGTGCGCGACCATTCTGCCGCCATAGTTTTTATTCACAATCACCCCTCCGGCGATCCCGCCCCAAGCAAGGAGGATAGAGATTGCACGCAAAGGCTTATGCGCGCGGGCCAAATCTTAGGGATTCGAGTCTTGGATCACATCGTCCTGGGACACAACGATTATTATAGCTTTGCCGATGCCGGTCTCATAGAAGCGTGCGTAGCCGATAGTGCATAGCTTTTCCTGCTTACCGCGGCCCTAAATCTGAGCGCCGCCCCCAGAAATCTTTTAAGGTGTGCTATATTAGTGCGGGCATGCTGTCAGCGGATTGCCGTACGCAAATTTGGGAAAGAGCTGGTACAATACGGCTATTTGATGAAAATCAGACGCTTAGATAACCCGCGACAAAGTTTTGATTTGCACTTTTCCGAAAGGTCTTATGACGTGGTGGGTCTGGGCTCGAACTCGGTAGACCAGCTCTGTATAATACCGCAATATCCGCACCCTGACTCGAAAATAGAAATCCTTCACTATGAGAGGCTTCCAGGTGGCCAGACCGCTACTGCCACCATATTTCTTTCGCGCATGGGATTAAAAGCCAAATATATAGGGAAGGTCGGAGGTGATGAAATTGGGTGCTTCTCGCTCGAAAGCCTCAGAGCCGAGGCCATCGATACATCTAAAGTATTACTTGAACATAATGCCAGAACCCAGCATGCAATAATCATAATTGACCAACAGACCGGCGAGCGAACCATTTTCTATCAGCATGACCCAAACTTAGATTTCGACCAAGACGAGCTCAGTCAAGAAGATGTTTGCTGCGGCCGGATTCTTCACATCGACGGTTATGATTCCAATACGGCCATCAGGGCTGCAAGCTGGTGTCAGCAAGAAGGAATCTATGTCAGTGCCGACCTGGACAAGGTTATTCCGGGGTGCGAGGAGCTGATTACCAAAGTAGATTTTCTGATCACCAGTGCAAACTTTCCCTCGGAATTTACCGGTATTTCCGATCCCATAGATTCCATGTTGGAACTCGGTAGGAGGTTTAATGGCTTTCTAGCCGTTACTCTAGGAGCTCAAGGAGCGATGGCACTGGTAGGAAACCGATGCCTGACTTTTCCTGCTCTTAAGGTAAAGACCGTGGACACAACCGGTGCTGGAGATATTTTTCACGGCGGGTTTCTATACGGATTGCTTCAGAACTGGCCACTGGAAATGATCATGGCATTTGCAAATGCGGCAGCGGGCTTAAGCTGCGGTTACCTCGGTGCTCGAACCGGGATACGACCTTTGAACGAGATTTTGCAGGCCGCCAAGCAAATCGTTTACTCCGCAGGAACCCAGTTCTAGGCGGCCCATCGCTTAGGAAAGGAGCAGCAGGAAGCAGAACATGAAAAATATATTCTTTCTCGATATCGACACCCAGCGGGATTTTATGCTTCCATCCGGGGCTCTTTATGTGCCGGGAGCTGAGCGCATTATTTCAAAGCTGCGGCGGCTGTTTGATTTCGCCCGCAAGCACGGTATTTCGATTCTCTCTTCGGCGGATGCCCACGCTGCCGACGATCCCGAGTTTAACCATTTTCCACCACACTGCGTTCAAGGGACGGATGGTCAACGCAAGATTGATGAAACGCTTCTCCCTCGCCCCTTGGTTCTTCCCAACAAGCCTATTGACCGCAACCTTCTGGATGCCGTGCGCAAGAATCAACAAATCATTGTAGAAAAGCAGACCCTGAGCCTGTTCGATAACCCGGTAACGGAGCGATTGTTGCGAGTTTTGCCACCCCATGCGATCGTTTTCGGGGTCACTACGGAATATTGTGTCAAACAGGCCTGCCTCGGAACTCGTCGCCTCGGCATCCCAACCGCATTAGTGACGGATGCTGTGCGGGCACTTAATCACAAAGCTGAAAAAGAGGCATTAGATGAATTGCGCCGAGCCGGAGTAGAATTTACCACGGTGGATGCGCTTTTAGATGCGGCTTCAATCTACTGAGGCTTGGAGCCGAAGCCATGGCAAAGATTCAACTGTTAGAGTGATGAGAGCGTAAACGTTACCTCCCCATAGCCTTTTGAAGTATTGGGCTCAAGTGCTTACTGGAGAATACCATGATTGACTTACGTAGTGACACAGTAACCAAGCCGACGCCTGAAATGCGCACGGCAATGGCCGAAGCCGAGGTGGGCGACGATGTTTACCTAGAGGATCCCACGGTAAACCGGTTGCAGGAGAGAGCTGCGGAAATATTTCACCGAGAGGCAGCGCTTTACGTGCCTTCCGGAACCATGGGAAACCAAATCGCCATAAAACTGCACACCCAGCCAGGCCAGGAAGTAATTGTGGAGGCAACGGCTCACATTTACGAGTTTGAAATGGCGGCCATGGCTGCAATCAGCGGAGTTCTAGCCCGTCCCGTAGCTGCGCCTGATGGAATTTTGGACTGGGAAAGGATTTGTGCAGCTATCCGTCCCAAGATTTATTACCACGCACAAACCGGATTGATTACCCTGGAAAACACCCATAACATGGGCGGGGGCAGCGTTTATACCAGAGAACAAATCGAAGATATCTGCAATCGGGCACATGAAGCCGGTTTGCCCGTGCATCTGGACGGCGCCAGGATTTTCAACGCCGCTGTTTCTCTGGGTACTGATGTGGCAAGTCTGACTCAGGCATGCGATTCCGTAATGTTTTGTCTCTCCAAAGGGCTAGCCGCGCCGGTGGGTTCCATGCTGGTAGGATCAAAGGAGTTCATAGAAAGGGCGCGAAGCGTAAGAAAAATGATGGGCGGAGGTATGCGCCAGGCGGGAGTGCTTGCAGCCGCCGGGTTGATTGCCTTGGAGCAAATGCCCAAACGGCTGGCTGAGGATCACCAAAATGCGCGTTTGCTGGCCGAGCTGCTACGGGAAACGCCGGGCCTGAAGCTGGATCCGTCAAAGATACGCACCAATATCGTGATAGTCGAGCTGACAAATAAAGACTTGGACAGCGAAACCCTGGCGCTACGATTAAAAGAGCAAGGTGTTCTGGTATCGGTGGTAAATGCGAAGAAAGTGCGCATGGTAACGCATAAGGACGTAGACCGTGAACAAGTTATACGGGCGGCAGAAATACTCCATCGTATGCTTTCGTGATTATGCGCCGCCCGAAATCTAATTCACCCATACAGTTTAGACTGGAGCACCGGTTAACCTCTGTGGCATGCTAGCCTGTTTTGACAGCAATCGTAAACTCAATTATCAGGGTAAGACTTATGGAAAAGGTAAAGATCGGAATCATCGGCGGTAGTGGCTTGTACGATATGCCGGAATTAATCGAGCGCAGCGAAATTCAAATCGACACCCCGTTTGGGGCTCCATCGGATGCCGTGGTCCTTGGCACTCTATCCCATCGGCGAGTGGCTTTTCTTGCGCGCCATGGCCGGGGGCATCGCTACATGCCATCTGAAGTCAATTTTCGCGCCAACATATACGCAATGAAGCTGCTCGGCGTGGAGAGGATCATCTCCGTAAGTGCTGTCGGATCTTTGAAAGAGCATATTGCACCATTGGACATCGTGTTGCCGGATCAGTTTGTGGACCGAACAAGCGGGCGCGCTTCCACTTTCTTTGGCAGCGGGCTGGTAGCTCATATTGCTTTCGGGGATCCGGTTTGTCCCGACTTGCTCGAGCAAGTTTATCGCGCAGCGCAAAAAGTCGGTGTGTCGATCAAGAAGGGTGGAACCTATGTTTGCATCGAGGGTCCCGCGTTTTCGACCAAGGCGGAATCCAACCTGTACCGGAGCTGGGGCATGGACGTGATTGGCATGACCAACTTGCAGGAGGCAAAGCTGGCCCGGGAGGCAGAAATTTGCTATGTGACAATTGCATTGGTTACGGATTACGATTGCTGGCACGACTCACATGAAGTGGTCAGCGCCGACATGATTATCAGTAACCTGCAGAAGAATTGCCAAGCCGCCCAATCGATCATTGCGCAAGCTGTTAACGACCTGCGAGAAGAAAGAAACTGCCATTGCGGCCAAGCCCTGCAGTACGCCCTCATCACCGATAAAACTCTGGTGCCTCCTGAAACCAGAAATAAGCTGGATTGCATTGTGGCAAAGTATCTTGGCTGAGCGGCCTCTCATGTGATACGCAAGTAGGAAGGGCATCATGGGAATCTTGGTTGTCGGATCAGTCGCATTGGATTCGATTAAAACTCCTTTCGGAATTAGGGAAGAGATACTTGGAGGCTCGGCCACATATTTTAGTATAGCTGCCAGCTACTTTACCGATGTGAGTGTGGTAGCGGTTGTGGGCGAAGACTTTCCCGAAGAGCATGTTTGGCTTTTGCGCAACAAAGGGATCGATCTTTCCGGACTGCAGCGGTGCGAGGGAAAAACCTTCAGGTGGAAAGGCGAGTATGGGCTGAATTTGAATACTTGCACCACGCTGGAAACCCAACTAAACGTGTTCGCCCGATTTTCACCCAGGTTGTCCAGAGAGCATCATTTGGCCGAATACGTTTTTCTTGGCAACATCGATCCGGAAATTCAGCAATCGGTCCTTGAGCAGGTGAAGCATCCAAAACTGGTTGCCTGCGATACCATGAATTTCTGGATTCGGAATAAGCGTAATGCACTCCTGAACACGCTGTCCCGGGTCGACCTTTTGGTCATCAATGATGCTGAAACCGTGGAGCTTGCCGGAGAATCTAATGTCATATCTGCAGCTCGCCGAATTCTCGAATGGGGTCCCAAAACGCTGGTGGTAAAACGCGGGGAATACGGCGCTATGGTCTTTAGCCGTAAATCAATTTTCTGTATTCCTGCTTTCCCGGTTGAGAATGCTGTGGATCCGACGGGCGCCGGTGATTCCTTTGCCGGGGGACTTATGGGTTATTTGGCCGCATCGGGAAACACTACCGATGCGGCTCTGCGTAAGGCAGTGGTATTCGGCTCCTGCATGGCATCGTTCAATGTAACCGATTTTGGTCCCAGCCGGCTAGCGGAGCTTACTTACCCGGAAATACAGTCTCGTTATCGAGAATTTAGGAAGCTTGTCCATTTTGACGAAATATAGCGGAACCGCATCATTATGCGTATGGAGGCTTGTTCGCCAAAAGCCGCACCTTGGATCCGGCTTATGCCTACCCTCGGTTTGCTGATTGCCCTGGGGGGCTTGGCAGTCGCTTCGGGTGCCATGCCTCAATCGCAAAACAAACAATCCGATAAAAAACTACCTACGGCGGAAGACGCAAAGGTATATCGCCAAGCCATGTTATGGTTTAAAAAGGCCGAGGCGATGATCGGCACGGATAAGGAAAACAGTGATGAGCAGGCCGATTTATTCTTAAAGGCGATTGAGATCAAGCCCGACTTTGTGGAGGCTCATTACAATCTGGGTTTGATTTACGCCAACCAAAAGAAGTGGGCGCTGGCAGCAGCGGAATTTGAAACCGTTCTGAAGCTGGAGCCGAATTTTGAAGGCATTCACTGGTTGCTGGCTTCGGCGTATCGCGAATCAGGCAACAACACGGCTGCTGTAGCGACTCTTGAGCGAGGATTGCGCAGGCACCCCAAAGATCCCAAGATGCTGCGCG
>FWPV01006351.1_pt1 | contig 18883 bp, 19 predicted proteins | sample 2228371 | NCBI WGS metagenome assembly FWPV01 (sample SAMEA103939776, study PRJEB20133) | metagenome
AATCCAAAGGCAAAGATCTTTGAAGTCTCATCAAAAACAGGCAAAGGTTTTGAAAAACTGATTGAGTTCTTAGAAAAAGAACTAAAACCCCGCAAATAGATTTTGAAAAAAATAGGCAAGCCTTACTTCGTATCTCGGTTATTGACAAAACAAAGAAGATTGTTATAATCTATCATAGCTTTAGAGAAAGGAGGCATCTTATGAATCTTCCTTTAATGCTCACAGCATTGGTGCTATTCAATGCTGATTTCCCTGTCTGCAATCTTACGACTTATGAGATCTATCCATGCGCATACTATGCTAACAACCAGTATTATGTCTTCTGGACTGACTATCGGTCCAGTCCGAAATATTCATTATACGGTGCAAGGATCTCAACTGCAGGAACAGTTATTGACCCCAATGGTAAATTGCTTTTTGCAGATAGTGTATTCAATCCCCGTGTTGCCTATGATGGCACAAATTTTCTTGTGGTCTGGCGTGAGGGATGCTGAAGCTACGGTGATATTCATGGAGTGCGTGTCACTCCAAACTGCGACTCAATAAACTCTTTTTATGTCTATTACGATGGCCCAACACCTGCCCAATACGCACCAGAAATTACCTATGGTGGTGGTTATTACTTTGTGGTCTGGGGAGATAACCGAAGTTCAATCTGTCAGGTATATGGCGCCAGGGTAACACCTGCTGGCTCTGTTCTTGACCCGAGTGGTATCTTGATAAGCAGAAACACTTCACTCTATCAATACTATCCAGCTGTTGCCTGGGGTGGAACCCGCTATTTTGTTGTCTGGGGTGTTTCTTCTTCTTCGCCTTACGCACTGTATGGCAGATTTGTAAATACAAATGGCACATTTGCCAGTGATACAATCAGACTGGCAACTGCCACAGCAAGCATCTATCACTCTCATGTGGCATTTGATGGAACAAATTTCATGGTCATATGGATTGAAACGACATCCCCTTATGTGCTGAAAGGTATATTGGTCTCAAGTAATGGAACGCCTATCACCACTCCTTTTACAATTGCTACCAATGTTTACTATTTCAAGAGCGCACGTGTATGCTTTGATGGTGCACAGTATTTTGTATCCTACATTGATATGAGTAGCAGCCCTTATGCATTATGGGGCAGGAAGTATAGTCTGAGCGGTTCGCCTATTGGTTCTGCTTTCAAAATAACGCCCACGACCTACAGCGTTTACTATCCTGATGTTATTCCTGGTGCAAATAACCGCTATCTCAATGTCTGGAGTGAATACAGAACCAACACCTATGATATTTATGCCAACCTTGATATTCAGATGATTGGGGTAGAAGAACAGAATGATGAAAGCGGACAGAGATGCTATCTCAAATCAACAATAGTCCAAAAATTTATTGAACTTGGGGATACAAAAGAAGAGGCTAAAGTTCTTGATGCCCAGGGCAGACACATAGGAATAACTAAAAAAGGGACTTATGATTGTTCTCAATTAAGAAGTGGCGTCTATTTTGTGCGTCTGGATTCAGGCAAGACCTTTAAGGTCATAAAGATTGACTAAACAATACTGAAACTTTCCTCAATATAAAGTAATTAGAACAATTTCGTTACTTCCTACTACTTGCTAAAGTATTACTGGCTACTGGGTTACTGATCTCTTTAAAGTATTGGAATTTGAAAAATTCCAATACTTGATAATGAGGTTTTTCATTATGGAGAATAAAAAAACAAGATACATCAGGGAGAGACAGGTTGAGACCTTCACCCTTCCCTCTCCTCCGCCTGAGGCGGACAGGCTTGAAGGAAGAAGAGCAAGGTGAGGGTGAAAAATGTAGGGACAGGGTTTATCCCTGTCCGAGGGGTTTCAGGGGGTATCCCCCTGATGTATCTTGTAAGTAAGCATTAACATATTTTTGTTATTGGATATTATTAATTAAGGGGAATAGAAAAATAGGAGGTAAAAGTGAAGAGATTACTGTTGCTTATTACTCCATTGTTAGTCTTTAGCAATTATCTTGTTGGATCCATTGGGAGTGAATATAGCAAAGACCTCTTAATATTCTTTAGTTCTGATTTTTTTTGACCATCTCTTCTAACATCGTCATTACCTTTTCTATGGTCTCTTCCTTTATCCAGTAATATCTCGACTGACGCTGCACATCATACCGCACAATATCCAGTTGACGCAATGACTTTAGCACATGTGACACAGTGGAAATGCTCAACCCCATTGTCTTAGCAATATCCTGTGGTGTTTTTTTCTTGCCCTGCAGGATGTGGATGATTTCGTACGCTGAAGGATTACCCAGCACCCCGCATACCCGCGATGACTGATATCTATTTTCCGGTATTCTTTTTTTGGCCATATCTTCATTGTATCCAAAATAACACTAAGGTATTATACATTACAATCGCAAACAAACGCATCACTCTTTTGTTTGATAGACAAAAGCTACCGCAAGAATGACTTGCCGACCATAAAACTACCTGCTGACACCAGAACATAGCATTTCGTGATTTTTATCTTCGGTCCGTAATAAGTATGGTTGATATTTCCATCCGGATAGAACCAGATCGTCAAAACATCGCGGTAATTAATACAGCATTGGAGTTTTTTTCTCGCGAATATGCCTGCAGCATCAATATTGCATCTGCCTCCGGGATATTGTCCGGAAACTTATAATTGCTATACACTCCAGCCATTATACGAATCGTGCCGGCTTTTGGTGACTTCGGCATTTTCAAGACCTGTTCGTATTCCTTTTTATCCACTTCTACTGCAAACTGCAGCACTTCCAGATCCACTCCAATCGTTTCTAAATAAGCACGCGGTATTTTGTCAACAAGATTATCCCAATTCCTGCGGTGCTTGCAGAATTTCGTAAGATGCTTGTAACCACAAGTGTTCATCAACTCAATCACTTTTTGACGGTCAGCATTCAGATTACCGTATATTTGTGATTTCTGGCAGATATAGGATCTGGTATGATGGAATCTTTCGTAATCCTCAATCCTGTTGATTATCCGTGCCGAAAACATTGGTATTTCTCTGTTCATCTTTATCCTCTCCTGAGATACATTACACAAACCCCTTCCTGTTAATGGCTGATAATACCATTCTCAGCCTCAGCCAAAATCAAGTTTGTCAGGATTCGTTTACTGATTCCAGCCGGCAGGCATGGTCAACTGGTAGGCATCGCTGTATTCATCTTTTGCCAGATCCCCCCAGTTTGAGCCGAAAATAACCCTGGTGCCGGCGCGGTTAATACTGGCGAAGCACTCAGCAAAATAGTTCTTTTCCACATCACCGGCATTTTCTGAAGTATAACTGTTCGTCATGGCAAGCTTGATGATCCGTGGATTTGCCTTAAGCTCAATCATAAACAACAGATTATCCATCCATGAATGAACCATGCCAGATGGCGGGTTCTTTGCCCCGTATGTAGAGACCAGAACCCAGCCAGGTGTATTGTCGCAGTTACCGGAAAAATGGAGACCGATGTCTGTATTCACATCAAAAGGAATCTGTACCAGGTTTATTTCTGTTCCAGTGGCAAGGTCTGCCATGGCAATCCAGTCAGTTGCGTTATTTTGGTAGACCATAACATCAGCGCCAGATGCATCAAGCGCCAGATCCATATGACCATTTGCCCTTTCAGGCAGGATTACTGACACACTGAAATCTCTTGAGAATACCTCAGCAACCTGCGATTCATAGCCGATGATCGCATGATTCCCTGACATATCCATGCTTACCCAATCAATTCCTTCGGGAAAATTGGTTTTCTGACCAACTATGCTGTCGGTCTGTTTGTCGTAAACAATTACCGCAAGGAGGTTCCATAATGAATCATTCACCATGAAACACCAGTACCTGCTGTCAAGTGAGGCGTCGCCTTCACCGCGATTTCTTATGACATAAGCACCACTGATGTCCGTACTGAAATCATGGACAGTCGTTGATATTCCTGTACTAATATCATAGCTCTTCAGTTCTGCCAGAGCCACATAATAAAATATGTTTGGTTGCACGGCATCCCATCGCGGCTCAGGATCCTGCTGCACAATACTGCTGATGTCCCTCAATAACTTGTAACTATTGGCATCATAAACATACCATGTGCCATCATTACCGCGCATTATGATACGCGAACCGTCACAATTATACGCATCATTCCGCGCATACTCATTCTGAATTCCCGGACCTGAATAGCCATCTATTTCTTTATCAGTAACCCGCACAATCTCAGTTCCGTACACTGAATCGGTGAATGGTACACCTTTGGCTGGAAGATTGACCTTGTTCTTAGAACAACCGAATGTAATGGTCATCATCATAACGACCACTGCTATTGACCTGAATCTAATATTCATAAATCCTCCTTGTGTTTTGCTATTCTAATACTACAAAACAACAATCTATTAGTCTTCCGTCTCCAGGGTCCCGATATAATAGTCATCACCAACACCTGTCTGATAAGCCTGTAACGCTTGAGGCGAGGAATTTATCCTGAGATCAGCAGTATCACCGACCGCGGTTTCATATTTCTCATGATACACGATTGCGATCTTTATTTCGGGATAATCATTCTTCAACATATTGAAGGCATCATTATACCATTGAGCTTTGAAGGTTGAATCTGTCCATTCCCGTACGCCGTATTCGGCAATCATCAGTGGTTTATTGGGAAAATTCGCAGTAATTATGTCGTATATTGGATCCATTACATCCTGAAATGTCACCCACGGTTCAGTAGCAGACTGCGCTCCATATAAACTAAAGGCAACCCAGTCAATATAGTCATCACCGGGGTAATAAGCTGAAATGGCATTCCACGATTCATCAGGAAACGACTGATAGTTGGGATGGAAATACCATGTGACATTATCCGCCCCTGCTTCATTGAAGAGATTGATTATGTGGCGAAAAGCCTCCACATAACGCTCAGGACCATCTGCTTTTGACGGATCGCCGTAGTTGTCGGTTGTATCTGCTCCCTGAAATATACCTGACCAGGGGAACCAATCACCGTTCATCTCCACGCCGAAGGTCATCATTACAGGTTTTTCAAAATCAATGACAGCCTGTGCCCAATCCCTGAGAAACTGATCAAACTCACCCTCAATGATCCGATTCAGTGAATATGCATCCTGGTAGCCAGGCGTCCAGTATGGATCACCCCAGGGCATCAACCTGATACATGGTACCGCATTGATTGTATTGAATTCACTCAGCTGTTCTGTACCAATATAATTCTCTCCCCAGAAATTTGAAAAAGGACTGAACGCCACGCCTTTACCAGAGAGATTTTCAAATTCATTCAATTTACTTGCATTGATACTATCTTCAAGTTCACCCCAACCAGGGAATACCCCAACATAACAACCACTTTCAGGTGGAGATATTAAGTTACCTCTGGATTTAGCACATACTGAGAATCCCAATAGCAGTATCGCTATTAACATAAAGATAGCGTCTTTTAACATCTTTTTCATTCTCTCTCCTTTCATTAGGTTATTAACATTAATCCAATTCCAAATATTTTGTTGTTCTCAATCATCAGGTGTTGAAAAGAAGTGGCGCCAAAGAACGAATCAATAAGATTATGTTGATGCTGTCTTTTGTTCGATAGCACAATTCCTTTTCTTCCGATTCTCGGGGTGGTAATTCAAAAAATCACTACCTGCAAAACCCGAAATAAATTCAGGGTGGCATTCCCTGAGAATAGGTAGATTGAGGTCTGTCTAAAGAAACGCCTTTTGGAATATACACATTTTTGAGTAAAAGTCAATACTCAATTCAAGGCACTGTGGCGGATTGAATTTAATCATGGTTTAGTGCTTAGTATGTAGCTTTGACAAATATCTGCCGGTAGTAGCCGTACATTTTCACTTCAGGAATATGTTCAGGTAATAATCCTACCTTCTTCATCCAGCTTCACTGTGTGCCATTCGTAGTTGCCTTTTTTGATCACTTTCTGGATTGAGGTCTGAACCTTTTCCCGAATTTTGTTATGGGCAGGTCCATCAAATAGCACAACCCTTTTTACATCCTGCTTTAGATTCATTCCATCAAATATCACAAAATCAATCGGGTCAAATAACGCCTTCAAATCCTGAGGGTAATAGCCATGTGCGCATATCACAGGCACACATTTCTTTAATAATTTCGGCAACTGCTTTCTGCCTTTCTCCCGTGCCTGCTCCTTTATTTTCTCTTCTTGTTCCTCAAGCAGTTCCTCTGCCCGCTCAACCTTTTTCTCTTTTTCACGCAATTCATCAAGCCAGGTTCTTTTCACCTTGCCACGATAAGACAATTTCAATTCACTCAACCTGAATACCTCACCACACTCAGGACAAACAACAAGTACCTTTTGGAATTCTTGAAAATCAGAAAGAATACCCGGCTTCATAATTCACCTCTGAATGCATCCCATTGAACTTTGCCTGATTCTACTGCATTCTTAATCTGCTTTTGATGCTTGTTTAACCCACTACCACCAGTCTTGATATCCACAAACAGCAATGACTCAATCCCACCATTGTTCCGTGCCAGACCATCAAACACAATGTAGTCAATTGGTTCAAACAATGCCCGACAATCCCGACGGTCATACTTGAACCCCTTGATTGCAGGTGCCACCTTTTCAATGATTTTACCAACACTAATTGATTTGGTTGCCACCTCAGAACGCTGTTTCAATTTCTTCCTGCGGTCAAGGACTTTGCGTTTCCTCTCTGCCAGGTCTGTCTGTATATTATCTATAATCTTCTGAACCTCGGGTGGGATGGGTTCATCTACATAAAACATAATTGCCCGGTGCAGTGGAAATACATGACCGTCTGGACATTCTGCATACAAATTCTTGTCTGCCTTCAACTCGCTTATCAAATCTCTCTTCATATAACCTCCATTCACCCTCACCGTTTTCCTCTCCCTTCAAGGGAGAGGGAGAGTTCTGTTTAGCACCATCGCAAGAACTGCTAATGTATTATAAACAAGAATCAGACTTTTTCAACAATAAAATCTCAGATCGTAAATTGTACCTCTTGAATTTAATTAGAACCTGGATATTATTTAGATGAAATATCAAGGAGTGAACATGGACAATGAAGAAATTATTGCAGACCTGACCCTGTTATTAATGTACCTGACTAGCTGGGAAGAGGAAATCAAAGGTTCGGTTGGAGACCAAAGCAAAAAGGTTTTTGCCACGGTTCGACGTACATGGAAGGGTTATCCTTTCAAAACAGTGAACATGTTGTTTGAACAGGATTTTTTACAAGGCAGTTTTCGCGCCAAGTCCGCGATTCTGACCGAAAAAGGTATCGCAAAGGCAGAAGAACTAAAAAAGAAATACTTGTCGCCTGGATAATTACAATTACTTGTTGCTTAGAATCCTTTAACCGCCTCTGCTATCCTTCCTTTCAAGAAGGAGAGAAGGCTAATTATCTGTTACTCTAAAATCCATACCGAAAACCACCAAAGATATAGTTCACCCAGGTAAAGCTGTAAACTTCTTCAACATCTGAACCACCTTCAAGTACACGATAGCCTGTTTTAAGGCTCAACCTGTTGCTCAAAATACCATAAATGCCCACAGAAATATCCTCTGCCCTTCCATAAGGCGAAGCCAGAGCATCTCCCTCAAGCTGTAATACTAATGGTTTTGCAAAACGCCACCAGCAACTGAAGCGGACGATGGGGACAAATCCAATATTAGTCTTTTCTGAAAAACTGTTGTCGCTTCTAATACTGATTGCTGCATCGCGTATCTTGGCAGTTGCACCCAATCCAAATCTCAAACACTCGCAAACTGGAAAATAATACTGGTATGATAATCTATAGGAATTAAACTTATAGATAGTGTTCAGACTCTCGTTCGCGGGAAAAGTAACGCCTTCAAACACGACATCATGATCAACACTACCACTCGCATACAGTTTCAATGGCGCAATAAGTACACTGAGCGAATGCTTCTGGTTGAAAAAGTAAGTTAGCCTGCCACGGATGAACCATGCTGGGTCGGTCTTGAGTTCGTCTGAGAAGGAAATGAGCGTGCCAGTGCTCTTTGGGATTCTTATATCGCTGTAACTCACAAATGCAATTCCGGACTCCATGTCCAGCTCAAAATTCCTGCCAGAACTGATGGTAAAGATAAGAAACAATATTACTGTTTTCATGATTTCACCTCAGTTAAGTATTACTAATTTATTGACAATGTCAACAGGCAATATTGATTCTTTTAGCGGGCATGGGTGCGTATAAGTCTATGTGCAGTGATTCAATTGCTCAAAATGTCAATTTCACAATTCGGCAATTGCCGAATTGACGAATGTAATGCTACAGATATAAATTCCCCGCAATTCAAGAATAGCAGATAACAATCAGATACCGATACTGATGTCCCCGCATTGATTATTTTCTCACTTTCGTGCGAAAGTGAGAAAGAAGAAAGAGCATTTGTGCTTTATCCCTGAAAGAACGAGGGGGTATGGGCATTTGCCCTTATAGCCTTCATTACCCTTATCTGCCCTGTATCACCTTGTATTGTCCTAAATTGCCTTGTTTTTGTGTGATAAATCACACCGTTACAGTCATATATTAAATTCCAAGTTCCAAATACCAAATTCCAAATCCGCCAAGTAATAAATCCAAAAAATTTTATTGAGACCCTGAAATAAATTCAGGGTGACGAGATAGTGTTTTGGGTCTTTTTTGTTTCTCTGGTCTATCTTATTTCTTTAGTTTCTTTAATTTCTTTGGTTTGTTTAGTTTATTTGATTTGTTTTTCTATTTTGAAATTCGTATTTTGTATTTGCGGCTTCGTCCGCCACTCTGTTTGGCGGATTCGAGTTTCGTGCTTCAAATTTCGAATTTATTATGTAATTGTAGCGTCCATCTTTAGATGGACGATTAACCTATCTGCTACATTACTGTTTTGAATTTGATTCTAATTCCGTGCTTCGGATTTCGGATTTAATGTAGCAACATTTGCGTAATGGTACAATTGTTTAATTGAACATATATGAAAATCAAACTGTATCACATCTATCTTGCTGGGCTACTGATTTACTGATTACAAATTTGTCTTAGACACAACTGTCCAATTTGCGAATTGTGAAAATTTTACTTTATTTGGAGCAGGGCGTCGATCTTATTCAGGTACTGGCGATTGTCGATCCTCTTGAAGAATGTACGTGCCTTTACCAGCTGTCTGACTGCGTTCAGCCTGATGCCTGGCTTAGCAATACCCATGTTTCCAAGCAATTTCCATAATCTCAAACCGCATTCACCGTGAAAATATCGCGCACGTTCGGCTTCCCATGGTCTTTTCAATTGTTCATAGATTCTGATTGCAATCTTACAGTCACGATCTATGTTTCTCCATATAGTTTGCATCTTGAGAACCGAACATTGTGTGGAACACAAAGTCAGTAATGCTACACCTACCCTGACACGCAAAAGACATGCTTCTGCTTGAGCCGGTTTTGTGTTAAGAGCCTTTGCCAATACGAGTGCTCGTTCCGCCAATACGTACGCGTTCTTAACACGAACCCTGGGCAACTTTGCCAGCGCTACTTCTGTGGATGTGACACAAACCAAAAACTCAATATCCCTGGCGCGGAGTTTTTTGACCATACTGCGCGCTGCAGCCAGACACCGCTGTGCCCTTTCATGTTCTCCCCTCTCGGCATGCATAGTCGCGAGTCCACTAAGACAGATTACCTGACCCTGCCAATCCCTGGACTTTCGCCAAATTGCCAGCGCTTTTTGGTAATACATGAGTGCCTTCTTTGGATTGCCGAGATAATAATGTAGAACACCGATGTGTCGGTAATTCGTCGCCTGACTAACGCGGTCTCCGATTTCTTCCTTGATACGCAGGGATTTCAGGTATGTATTAAGTGATTGCTGATAATTCCCCAACGATTTCTGGACTGTACTGATATTGCTTAATACCACAGCCAATCCTTTGCGGTCGCCAACGTGGTTCATTACTTGCATGCATTTGAGATAGTAGTGCAGAGCTCGGCGATTATCACCAATACGGTAGTATATGCCTGCAATGTTGTTAAAGGATATTGCCCTGCCAACTAAGTTGCCGGTCCTGCGTTCCAGAGACAACGATTTAACAAAATATTTAAGTGCTTTACGAAATTTACCCAGGGAGATGTATACGCTACCAATATTGCTGTAACTGACTGCTTGACCCGGCCGATCGCCAAGCCTGCGATCAATCATAAGGGAACGCCGATAGTACTTTATGGCTTTTTTATATTCGCCGCAGTAATCGTAGGATATCCCGATGTTATTCAGGCACGCGCCGATTCCCTTACAGTCATTAATCTGGCAATAAATCGCAAGGGCATCCCGGGCTACGCTCAAGGTCATGCGATAGTCGTTGACCGCAGCTGCTATCTCGCATTGTTGCAGGAGACACTCAGCAAGAAGTTTGGCATTCTTGAATTCCTTTGACCTTTGAATGCCACAGCGGACATCTAAGAACGCTGCCTGGTTTTGTCCGATCAGGGAACGTACGGACGCACGCTCAATTAGGGAGCGAATCAACAGTGTCCTGGGATCGTGCGAATTACTCATTCTGTCTGCTGTCATTTCATGCCCGTTGACATTCTCAATTGTATCCGAATTCAGAAAATATGCAACTGGGAAGAGAACACTCTCAATTATACAAGGATGTTTTGTCCTCTATTTGTGAAAATTTGCTTACATGATTTCACAACACCCTGTTGACAATAATTCTGCAATATGTAGAATATCCTATGTACTGTAGCACAGGAAAAAATAAAACAGGAATAGTTAATTCTGGAATAATGTTCTTTTTTATAGGTCTGGTAATACTTTTGGTATCATGTATGACAACGCCGGTCGTATGGAACATACCTTTAACCGCACTGGCTGCAACGGATAAGAAAATCCAAGAATTTAAAGTTGGTGAATACACTGTTTTTTCATATATACCTGCAGAAGAACACAAGAAATCACCTGTTTTCAACAAATTCGTTGTAATGAAAGAACAACAAACAATTGGTTCATGTTGGTATGAAAAAATATCCAATCTGGGGTATCTTTCTGTATTTGAATACGATATAAGCAAAATAGAAGTGCCTGATAATAAGAAATTTTTTCCATCCGAATATGGAACTTATCTGACCTTTAAGTTAGAACGTAACATGGCTGAATACGATGACATAAAATACTGGTTAATTTCGCAACTTTCCGGAGAAAATATATGGCACTATTACTATCACACTGATAATAATGACAGCCTGCTAATAGATCTTTGTTTAAGGAAATGGTTACCAGTGTTTCCGACTGGTAGCAGTGATACAATTTTTATCCCAAAAATAATCACCATTGCAGGGCTAAAGATATATCTTAAAGATGACTATACCTGGGAGTTCCTGCAATCTGACACGCCGTGATTAGACGAAAACATCAACCAAACAATACCAGTGGTTAATGACCCAAAAATTGAGATCATTTCTTACAGTGAAATTGACCAAGAGCCAGTACTACTTGACTTTCCTACGTCTTATTGTCTACGGAAAGGAACGAAAGGCAAAGTTCAGATTGCTATGCTGGTAGATACCAATGGAACTGTTATTCAGTCAAAATTAGAAAAATCCAGCAGGGTTAAGGAATTGGATTATGCAGCACTTATATGCGGTCTGAATCATAAATTTACACCTGCAATACATAAAAACAGAAAAGTAAGAGTATGGTTGCGTACGGAGTTTAGTTTTGGTTATTGAGGATACTTATTTTGTTCAATTCACAAAAAAAGTATGGCTATTATCCGCTGCCTGTATCTAAGTTATCATTCTTATATTCAATTCCTCGCCCATTGAAAAATTTGAAATATGAAGTGCTTAAAATGCCAATTCCACAATTCGGCAATTGCCGAATTGACGAATGCATTGCTACAAAAATAAGTTCTCCGCAATTCAAGAGTAGTAGATAACAATCAGATAATAATACTTGTTGTCTCCATTTGTGCTTTATCCCTGAAAGAACGAGGGGGTATGGGCATTTGCCCTTATAGCCTTCATTACCCTTATCTGCCCTGTATCACCTTGTATTGTCCTGAATTGCCTTGTTTTTGTGTGACAATTCACACTGCTACAGTCATATATCAAATTCCAGGTTCCAAACACCAAATTCCAGATCCGCCAAAAAGAGCAGCGGACGAAGCCGCAAATTCAAAATGCGAAATTCAAAACAGCAAAACAACTAAGGAAACCAAAAAGACCAGAGAAACCAAACAAACCAGAAAGACGGGGCTAAAGCATGCACTGATGAAAATCAGTGTCCCTACTCCAAAGATTTCATGCGAAGAAAACCAGAGAAAACAAATAGACGAGGAAAACTAAACAAACCAAAGAGACCAGATTATACTGGTAGTATGCTTGAAAATTATGAACCTTTCCCAAATAGCGATTTGTACTTGTAATCAGCAAATTCGAAAGCCGAAGAATTTATATTGTGTGATTAACCCTCTTTAAATCGGGTTAGGTTTATATAGATGAATTGTTGTTCATTTCTGTTGATAGTTATTCTCGTGATAGAGCTGGTTAATTTCCTCTTCATTCAGGGCACGGTCGTATATGCGGAAATCATCAATGAATCCAATGAATTCATGACCCTGCTCATCAATTTCATTACCGATTATTATTTTTTGCGGCACAGTGTTCCATCTGTACTTTGTTGTGGAGGCAGCGCGTTCTTTATCAAGATACAGCGTAGTCGTGTTACCATCATATACCACTGCAATGAAATGCCATTTCCCATCCGCATAGTTTTTTGTTGCTATACCCGTATACCAATCGCAAGGACCAGTCCAGCCCCAAACAATGAATTCACCAAATTTAGTTCCAATCTGAAAATTTGCGCCTCTGTTCGCTGCACCAAAACCACCAATATCAGCATGCTTGTTGCGCAGATCAATTTCTAATTTGAACCAGGCGGCAATGGTTTTTGATCTGTCTCCCTGTGGTAAACCTCTGGGATTTATTACTTTTATACAATCACTGCCACTGAAATAGAATGCTGAATTGGGGTTACCAAATCGATCGTAAGCGGGTTGCGCATTGATTATAGTTCCATGGTTATCATTAAGGCTATTATCTCGAGCATCGCCATTGAACAAATATTCAGCAACCACGCCAGAAGGTAGTTGTCCTGAACAAGGAGCAGCATAAACGAAAAATGTATCTTTATCATTTATCCAGTGCTGCCATTCAGGACTAACGCGAAGGAATTCAAGTTCCGTGGCATTTTCAATCCTATTCATATCCCTGAACCCATTCATAATCGCAAGTTCCAGATATTCAAATGCCATTTCTGCGTTTTCCATTCTGCTGTATGCACATGCCATTTCAAAGTAGGTATCTCCATTTATCTCTGCGCCGAGTGCCCCAGCAATCTTATATGCCTTGAGTGCCCTTTCATAATGTGTAACCCTGAACAGAGCCCTTCCATAACTCGTATATAGCTTGCCGTCTGCATAATGTGTAAGTGCTTCTTCATATTTCTCAATTGCTTTTTCATAGTTCCCGAACTTCACAAATATATCACCAAGATCAGTCAACAATCTTGCTATGGTAATGTGTGCTTCAATTTCGGCTCTCGACAAATTCGTTTTGCCACCTGGGTATTTATGAAGGTAGATTGCATGCGATAGTGAAAGAATGTCTGCAGCTGCACTGCCAAGCATTAAGATACATAACATCAGAATTATATAATATTTTCCTGTAATTCTTTTCATATTTTCCTCCTCTGTCGTATGGCGCAATAAACCATTAGGGAACACAAGATTTTTCAACCTTACAAATTATATCCAGAGAGCTTCTGTTTTCAAGGGGCAAATCTGAAACAAAAATAATCGCACCGATCGGAAAGTATGTGGCTGGGTGAACCAAGAAACGAAAGTAAATAATTACGCATTGCGAATTTAGTAAATTGAATGCCGGAGAAAGGGAGAAACGGGGATGGAGAATTGCGGATTTCTGATTGCGGATTGCGGAAGGCAATGTATAAGCACCAAATTCCAAGAAAGTTCAAAATCATGAATCCTATATCCTAAGAATAATCTGGATATGGATTCCTGCTTTCGCAGGAATGACAGGAGGGGGTGCAGGGATGAAACAATAAACCCCAAATCCGAAACCGCAAATTCAAAATGCGAAATTCAAAACAGCAAAACAACTAAAGAAACCAAAAAGACCAGAAAGACAGGACTAAAGCAAGCTCTGATGAAGACCAGTGTCCCTACTTCAGAAATTTCTTGGGGATGAGATTCTGAAACAAGTTCAGAATGACAGGAATGAAAAATAGATGTTGGAACAAGCCTGGAATAAATGCAGGCCATGGTTCAGCATGACCCCGTTAGATATTAGATGCTGAGATAGACTGCGACGCAGAATAGCAGACTTGCAGGAGTTTGCAAGGCTGGCCCGTTCTGAAAGAACCATCGGTTCTTGAAGAAAACCTCGCCCTACGACGACTTTTCTGTGCGATAAATCGCACCGCTACAATGACATATTAAATTCAAAATTCAAGACAGAAAAACGAGCCAAAAAATCAAGTCTCTATATGTCACCCTGAATCTTGTTTCAGGGTCTCAAATTGATTTTTTGAGATGCTGAAAAGAATTCAGCATGACCCTGGTTAGATATTTCATATCTAACGGGGCGGGCAGTTCTGTAGCGTCCGACTTCAGTCGGACGAAGTTCTATCACCAAAATATAGATAAATCGTCCATCTGAAGATGGACGCTACGAGATTACAGTTATACATTAAATTCCAAGTTTCAAATACCAAATTCCAAGCAAATTCCAAATCAGAAATTTAAAATTAAAAACAGAAAAACAGACCAAATTAACCAAAGAAACCAGAGAAACCAAAAAGACCAGAAAGACGAATGTAACTAAGAATGTCGTATGAGGATGGAGTTCAAATGGCCTGATAGTCCTTCAATCTCCGCAAGTTGTTCAGCAATTGGACTGATTTTTTTGAAACCTTTTTTATTCACCTTCAAAACAGTCTGGAGTTTGAGAAAATCCTTTATATGCAATCCACCAGTATATCGCGCTGAGCCACCTGTAGGCAAAGTATGATTTATGCCACTGCAATAATCACCCAGAACCTCTGCAGAATATCTTCCTACAAAGAGCGAACCATAGTTTTTCAGTTTACTGATAAATCTCTGCGGATTTTTTATCTGCAATTCCAGGTGCTCGGGTGCTTTTTTGTTGGCAATTTCAATCGCCTGCTCAAGATTATTAACAATAATGATCAAGCCGTTTTTATTCAGGGATTTTTTTGCAATCTCACTTGTTTTTAATTTCTTTAATTGCCTTCTTATCTCTTGATTCACGCTTAGCCCAAGCTTATGCGAAGTAGTTACAAACACTGGAATTGCGTCTGTATCATGTTCTGCCTGGCTTAGAAGGTCTGCAGCAATGATTCCTGGTTCAGCTGTATCATCCGCAATAATCATGATCTCACTCGGTCCTGCTACAAAATCAATGCCCGCGTCACCATACACATATTTTTTCGCCATTGTAACATAGATATTGCCCGGACCAACTATTTTATCAACACGCTTTATGGTCTCGGTGCCATAGGCAAGTGCTGCGATTGCCTGAGCACCACCAACCCTGTAGATTTCAGAAATACCAATTAATTTTGCTGTGGCAAGTATTGCGGGATGGATAGAATTATTGAAACTCGGCGGCGAACACAGAACAATCTCTTTTACGCCGGCAATTCTTGCCGGAACACCGCACATCAAAACCGTTGAGACAAGAGGAAACCTACCACCAGGCACATAGATACCGATTCTGTTTAATGGAATCACTCTCTGCTCGGCAATGACTCCAGGACTAATTTCAACACTAAAGTTTTTCAGTTGCCTGAGTTGAAACTGCGAAAACTTCTCAATATTTGACTTTGCTTTGTGCAGTGTTTTTATTATTTCAGGTTCAATTTCTTGAAATGCATTCTCTATCTCTCTGGTATCAACTCTGATTTGCTTCAAATCAACCCTATCAAATTTCCTTGTATATTTTTTTACTGCCTTATCACCATATTTTCTGACATCTTCTATTATTGTCTGCACTGACCTGATATCAATCTTCTTATCACAGTCAAAAAATCTGTCTTTGAGCTTTTTATATTCTATGATACGCAAATTACCCCCTTTTGTAATATGTTAGAAAATTCTTCAGGATTTTTTTACCCTGTTCAGTCAGAATTGATTCAGGATGAAATTGCACACCTTCAACTGGATAGAATCTATGCCTTAATCCCATAATTATTCCATCACTGGTCCAGGCAGTTATATTCAAACAATCAGGCAGAGTGTCAGCGTCAACAATCAGCGAATGATAACGCGTTGCAGAAAAAGGATTTTTTATGTTTCTGAATATTGTGTGATTATCGTGATAAATAATAGATGTCTTGCCGTGAATCACCTTATCTGCCCTTATAACCTTTCCGCCGAATATATAACCAATTGCCTGATGACCAAGACACACTCCGAGTATTGGAATTTTTCCTGCAAAGTATTCAATAATGCTACAAGTCATGCCTGTATGAGCAGGCGTTTTGGGACCGGGTGAAATCACAATGAAATCAGGATTTATCCCTTTGATTCTTCTTACTGTTATTTCATCATTTCTAAAGACCATCAAATCTTCATCCATTTGACCGAGATATTGAGCAAGATTATAAACGAACGAATCATAATTGTCAATCAATAGTATCATACAATCTCCAGGGCATTTTTCAAAGCCTTTATTTTATTTAATGTTTCATTATGCTCATTTTCCGGGATTGAATCCGCAACAATTCCGGCACCTGCCTGCAAATAGGCAATAGAATCTCTTATCAAAATTGTCCTGATGGCAATGCAAAAATCCATATTACCACTGAAATCAAAATAGCCAATTGCACCTGCATATAATCCACGCTTCACAGATTCTAATTCATCAATAATCTCCATTGCCCTGATCTTTGGTGCACCAGAAACAGTGCCGGCTGGAAATGTAGCAGAAAAAAGGTCAATCGCATCAAGGTCATTTCTTAACCTGCCCTTGACATTTGATACAATGTGCATGACCCGCGAATACCTTTCAATCTTCATCAATTCAGTTGTTCTGACACTGCCAGGTATACAAACCCTGCCAAGGTCATTGCGGGCAAGATCAACGAGCATGATGTGTTCAGCACGCTCCTTTTCATCATTCAGTAATTCCCTTTCAAACATCTTATCTTCCTGAAGACTTCTGCCCCGTTTTCTTGTACCGGCAAGGGGTCTTGAAATAGCAGTTTTATTTTTGAGTTTCACAAGAATCTCTGGTGATGAACCAAGAATTTTGATATCATCAAGATTCAAATAATACATATATGGTGATGGATTTGTTATACGCAATGCCTGGTAGACATCAAAGGCTGGCTTATTTATCTTAATCATAAATCGCTGGGAAAGAACGACCTGGAAAATATCACCAGCAAGAATATATTCTTTTGCCTTTTTTACAATTGAACAGAAATCACTTTTTTCCATACAGGCATGAAACTTAGAATGATTCTTTACCAGTTTGAACACCCTGTCTGTCTGTCTTTTTGTGAGCAGATTTGAAATTTCTGAAAGCCGGTTTTTATCGCTATTGTACGATATAATACAGGCAGATTTCTTTTTGTGGTCAAACAAAACCAATTCCTGAGGAAAGATAAAGAAAAGGTCAGGAAGATTTATTCTGTCAGGATTATTATCCGGGATTTTTTCAAAATATCTTATTGCATCATAGGCAACATAACCAACAGCACCACCAGAAAAAGGGTTGATATGCGAATAAATCTTTACAGAATTCAAAATCTGACGCAGAATTGTAAAAGGATTGCCCTGCAATAGACTTCTTTTTGACATATCAGATATGACCACTCTATTACCTTTTGCCCTGATTATCAAGAATGGTTTTGCGCCGATAAATGAATACCTGCCCCTTTCTCCTTTCTGCTCAAGTGATTCATAGAGAAATGCATAAGGTTCGCTTTTGTATAATAATTCAAATGCCTGCACTGGTGAAATTTTGTATTGTACCTTTCTTGTACTAAAATCCTGGGGCAACAGCATCTTCACCACATACCTCCTTGAGAACACTGATAAAATCAGGAAATGAAATATTGATACATTCTACATTTTTTATCACGGTCTTTCCTTCAGCAATCAATCCGGCGATTGCAAGTGCCATTGCTATTCTGTGGTCATTATGACTATCACAGACTGCACCCATAAGTTGTGTTCTGCCTTCAACAACAAAACCATCTTCGCACTCTTCTATTCTGGCACCCATTTTTTTCAATTCCTGCACAATCGCCCTGATCCGGTCTGTTTCTTTGACTCTTAGTTCTTTTGCATCCCTTACAATCGTAGTACCTTTTGCCTGTGTTGCAACCACTGCAAGAACCGGAATTTCATCAATCAATGCAGGTACAATTTCTTTTTCAATTATGAATGGCTCAATTTCTGAAGCAGAAACCTTTACATCAGCAACCGGCTCATTACCAAAAGATTTTTTGTTCAGTATCTCAATCCTGGCACCGGCTTGCTGGAGTATCTTAATAATACCGGTTCGCGTAGGATTGACACCAGTATCTTTAATAACAATCTCAGAATCATTGGCAATAGCACCAAGAGTTAGGAAAAATGCAGCAGAAGAAATATCATTGGGAACATTGATTTCAATCCCATTAAATCGTTCACCAGGAAATACTTCAATCCTGTTGCCGGTTTTCTTGAATCTAATGGAGAATGCCTCAAACATGCGTTCAGTGTGGTCACGGGTTTCTGAAGATTCTTCAATCACTCC
>FWPV01007958.1_pt1 | contig 18878 bp, 16 predicted proteins | sample 2228371 | NCBI WGS metagenome assembly FWPV01 (sample SAMEA103939776, study PRJEB20133) | metagenome
GCTCTTTTTTTCTCATCCTTACACGAATTTGGAGCTTTGCTTTTCTACCTATGAACGCTCTCAAGAAACGTATCGAACAGATTAAGCGAAGAAGGCCGGGCTACGGAGACCTTCTCGACTTCTACCAAAAGATCCGAGACGCCCAGGAAGAAGGAAGGACCTCCCTGAAAGTTGAGCCGATCAGACTCAGAAACGAATGGAAAGCCCTCCTGACAAAAGAGGGCTTCCCCCTCCTTCAAAAGGAGGACTTTCCGATCGATGGGGAGGCATCCGCTCGACTCTTTCAAACCCTTTGTCAAATCGCGAGGAAGGCAAATCCTTATATGGCAGAACAGGTGACCAAGATCGAAGAGAGCCTAACCCAGAAGCGGGTCGATCTCGAGGCACTGTTTTCCAAAGGAATGAGAGAAGAGAAGATCAAACAGGTTGCGGATCAATCGGGAGTCGATGAAAGGGTCCTCGCCTTCCTCGTCCAGAACGCGATCCGCCCTTCGATCGAAGCGGTCGTTGAAGGTCTCCGTCAGGAAGTCGACTCTGAAACTTGGCTCAAAGGGAATTGTCCTCTCTGTGGCTCCCTACCTTCTCTCAGCCTTCTAAAGGGGGAGGGTGGAAAGCGCTACCTTCTCTGCTCGTATTGCGGCTTCGAATGGAGAGTCGACCGACTCTTCTGTCCATTCTGCAACAACCGTGAACAGGGATCGCTTCACTACCTTTGTGGGGAGGGAGAGGAACCTTTCCGAATCGATCTCTGCGAAAAATGTCGCCGATATATAAAGACCATCGACTATAGAGTTCTTGATCAATCCGATCCCCTTCTTGAAGACCTCGGGACGCTTCACCTCGATCTCATCGCCTCACAAAGGGGGTATAAACGGCCTGTCCCCCACCCTTGGATTGGACAAGTGTAGCCTGCGAACAGTGCCCTCCCTAAAAGATGAATTATCTCTTAACCGGTGATTCGCGACCGCATTGTAATCGCTCATTCTACCAGGGAAATTCAATGGAATCGGACAGGGATGTCTGAGAAAATCTTATAGCGGAAACCTCAGCTTGTCCCCTGGCTCGAGGAATTCAGTCTTCCCTACGCTTCAGTGACGCATTACACCGCATTGGCAAAAATTGTTGACAATTCTTCCGAGCTGTGCTTTATTATTCACGATCGTGGGAGATTCTTATTCCCTTAACCTCAAGGGCTCTTAAGTTTCTGGATTCTTTGCAAAAAGAAAAGGAGGTAAGGCCATGAAGAGAAAGGGATATCTAATGAAGGCCTTCGTCTATTTTCTATCTCTCTCCTTTTTGCTTCTCATGAATGGCTTTCCAGGGATCCTTGCGGAAGCGAACCAGACGATTCCCCTTGGACAGATGGTCTCTCGTGGAGGAGTGAAGTTTGAGGTGAAGAAGAATCTTTGGGAAAAAGTGGTATCTCCCTTTCCCGTCTTCGAAGGGATGAGAATTCGGACCGAGAAAGGGGAGGCAGTCCTCATCTTGGCCGACAGGACGCGTGTCGAGATCGGCCCGGAGAGTATCTTCTCTTTCGACCAGAGGGATCAGCTCAATCTCCTCCAGGGAAAGATCGGTTTCAGAGTGCAGCCCGGCGTTACATTGGGGTTCAAGGTGGGGAACCTGAGGATTAACAAATCCTATCCCCTCTACTCTTCAAAAAGCCCTTCCATGAGGGAGACAGATGAGAAAACGTTCTCCGGCTCAATCCAAATCCACGCGAAAGGTTCGGTCACGGTGAAGAGCTTCGAGCATTCCTTATCGATCACCGGGCAGGACGGTACGCTTTTGGCTTCCCTTTCTCCAGGAGAAACCGTGACCATCCCATCGACGATCGTGCATTCCCCTCTGGTCCAGATGGCTCAAAGGGATGTGGTAGGCGCTGAGAGAGCCTCAGCGGAGGCAACGGGGGAATTCCTCGGCCTTTCCACGTGGACCTGGGTGGGGATTGGTGTGGCGGCTGTCGCTGTCACCGCTGTGGCCGTCGCTGTGGCCTCCCATGACGAAGACCACGAGAGGGCTATCTGTCCTCCCTAACCCTGACGGGAAAGTGCTGAGTTGGCCTTAATCAGTCGAAAGTACCTAAGAATTGTCTTTAGGCGCAGACGAAGCAATGTCAGCGATTCGACCCACACGAACCACCCTGCACGGACCCCGTCTTCCATCGATCTGTCTCCTCGTCCTCTTCCTTCTTCTCTCTTGTGCCTCTGACTCTTCACATAAGAGGGCCGCAGAGCTCCGGGAAATTCAAACCAAAGAGAGCGAATCTTCAAGGCAGCTGAAGATGATGAACGAGAGGATTCTCTTGGGCAGCCTTTCCGCAGCAGCGCAACGGAGCCCCTCTCGTGATTATCGGATCGGTCCCGAGGATCTTCTCGAAATCTCCGTCTACGAGGATGAGAAGCTTAACAAAACCGTGCGCGTCAGTTCGCAGGGAGAGATCAGCCTCCCCCTCCTCGGTGTGCTCAAAGTCGAGGGCCTCACGGCGGTCCAGCTCGAGAGGGAGATCAGGGACCTTCTTTCAGAGAGGTACTACCAAAACCCCCATGTTACCGTCTTCATTAAGGAGTACCGAAGTCACCGAATCTCCGTCATTGGGGCAGTGGAAAAACCTGGTGTCTACGATGTCATGGGCGAGAGGACCCTCCTTGAGAGCTTGGCATTGGCGGGCGGTCTGAAGGAGGATGCGGGGCAGCTCCTGTTCCTCATCCGCCTCTCCCCCTCCGACGAGAGGGGCCTAAACAAGAAAGAACGATCCGAAGAGGGCAGGCCCGAAACCTTCGTTGTCGACCTCGAGGAGCTATTGCTCAAGGGCAATCTGAGCCTCAACCTGCCAGTCAAACATGGTGATGTCATCAACATTCCGGTCTCGGGGAAGGTCTTTGTCGGGGGGGAGGTGAACAGACCGGGCGGCTTTCATCTGAAGGGAAAAAAGATGACGGTGAGTCAAGCCATCGCCATGGCCGAAGGGCTAAAACCCAAGGCCAATCCCTCTGGAACCGTGATCTTCCGTTACGGACAGGGGGATCGCGAAGAGATCCTCCCCGTCGATGTCAACGCGATTCACCGAGGCGAAAGCAAGGATGTTTACCTTAAGGAAAACGATATCGTGATCGTCCCGAAAAGCGGGGTCAAGTCCTTTCTGATCGAACTCCGTGACACCGTCAGGGGACTCGTGGGATTCGGTTTCTCTCTGGGCTCGCTTTAGGAGGTGGAATCCGATGAAACAGGTGCCAGCCGTATCCTCAGACGATTACTATCCGCCCCCTCAACCTCCCTACCCTTACGCCTTTTCGGAGGAACCGAAGGAGGTGGAGTTGCGACAATACTGGAAGGTGATCCAGAAAAGAAAATGGACGATCCTCTCCATCGCGTCGATCGTTCTGATGGCAACGGCAGTGATGACTTTCACCATGGAGCCCATCTATCGTGCCACCGCCACGATCCAGATCAACAAGGAGAACCCCCAGATCGTCGATTTCAAAGAGATCTTCTCCGTCAATACGATGGAGCTCGACTACTACCAGACCCAGTACAAGATCTTGGAGAGTCGGACGCTCGCCAAGAAGGTGATCCAATCGTTGAAGCTTTCTGAACATCCTGAATTCCTTCCGAAGCGAAAGACCGTGTACCACGACTTGAAAGCCAAGACCGGAACTTTCTTTTCGGAACTGTTTCGATCCCCCAAGGAAGAGGCGTCGACGTCCGAGTCGAGGAGCGAGATCCTTCTCACCAATAACTTTCTCAAAAGATTGAAGATCGAGCCCATCCGGAACTCCCGCCTCGTCAAGATTCACTTCGATTCAAATTATCCGGAGCTCTCGGCCCAGGTGGCCAATACCTTGGCGAACACCTACATCCAGCAGAATCTGGAGATCCGTTTCGTGACGACAGAAAAGGCGAAGGAGTGGTTGACCAGACAGATCCAGGATTTGAAGGCAAAGGTCGAAAGAGCCGATGAGGACCTGCAGAGCTTCGGTTCAAAACATGACATCATCTCCCTGGAGGAGAAAGAGAACGTGACCATGCAGCGGCTCACCGAACTCAACGAGGCGCTGACGAAGGCCGAAGCCGATCGCATCGCCAAGGAGGCGATCTATCGGCAGATCAAAGGCCGAAACATCGATGCCCTCCCGCCCATCCTCGAGAATAAACTCGTCTCCGATCTCAAACAGGCCTACATTCAACTCGAGGCTCAATACGTGAAACAGTTGGAGACGTTCAAAACCGACCATCCCGAGATGATTCGACTGAAGAAACAGATGGATATCCTCAAGGCTCGCCTCGATGGCGAGATCGAGCGGATCACCTCGGGGATTCAACACGACTATGAATCCGCCCTCAAACGGGAGGCCCTCCTCCGCCGAGCCTTCGAAGACCAGAAGAAGAAGGCGATGGAGATGAAGGAAAAGGCGATTCAGTACAACATCCTCAAGCGCGAGGCCGATACCAACCGCGAGCTCTACAAAGGGCTTCTCCAGAGGATGAAAGAGGCTGGGATCTCGGCAGGCATAACGGCCAGCAACATCCAGGTCGTCGACCAAGCCGAGGTGCCCATCAAGCCTCACAGACCGAAAAAAGGGCTCAATCTCACACTCGCCCTTATCGTCGGTCTCTTTTTGGGCGTGGGAGCGGCCTTCCTGTTCGAATACTTGGACAATAGCGTCAAGACCCCGGAGGATGTGGAGCAGCTCATTCGATTGCCTTTCTTCGGAATCGTTCCGGAAATCTCCATGGAACGGCGAAAAAGACTGGAGGCGCAACCTCGCTATCCCATCGAGCTCATTACCTTCGGCCATCCCAAGTCGATGCTTTCCGAAGCCTATCGGAACATCCGTACGTCTATCCTTCTCTCCTTCTCCGAGAGGCCTCCCAAAAGGATTCTCATCTCCAGTCCCAACCCTGCCGAGGGGAAGACAACGACAGCCCTGAACACTGCCATTGCCCTCGCTCAGACAGGGGCGCGGGTGCTCCTCATCGAGGCCGACATGAGGAAACCGAGGATCTACAAAGTCCTCAAACAAGACAACGGCTTGGGGCTCTCCAATTTTCTCTCGGGGAATGCAGACCTCCCCTCCATCATTCGAGAGGCCGAGATTCCGAACCTCCACTACATTCTCTCGGGGCCTCTTCCCCCCAATCCCTCCGAACTTCTCGGCTCAAGCCTCTTCAAGAGGATGATGGAATCCCTCTCCGAACGATTCGATCATCTGGTGATTGATGCCCCCCCTGTCCTTGGGTTCGCCGACTCGGTCGTCCTCTCCGCCCTAGTCGATGGAGTCGTCCTCGTCGTCGAAGCGGGCAAGACGCCAAGGGAGACCTTGCAACGAGCAAAGGAGGTTCTTTCCCAAGTCAATGGAAGGATTCTTGGGGTGGTCATCAACCGAGTCGACATCCAGAGGAGTAGGTACGATGGCTATGGGTATTACTACTATCGCTACCACGACTACTATGGGGAAAAAGCGAAGCATGAGGAGATTCCCTACCTGAAGAATGAGTCGAGGCCAAGCTAAGATCCAATGGGGAACTGGAAACGCATATCGATCGCAATTCTCGTCCTGCTCTCTCTATCCCTAGCGACCTCTCTCGTCCTTCGGGCGTGGAGAGGAGTCCATCTCCTTCAATCGACTCCTTCGAAGGAGAACCTTCTCAGGTCCATCGATCTGATCCCTTCGAGCCCCGATCCCTACTACCGAATGAGCCTTTTCCATCAGTGGGAGATGAACCATATCGACCCAGAGGAATCGCTCAGACTCCTCAAGGAAGCCATCGAGAGAAACCCCATGGAGCAGCGTTACTGGCTCAACCTGGCTGAGCTCCTCCATCTCAAGGGGGACAGAGGCGGGTCGGAGCGGGCTCTGGAGAAGGCCCTTTCGGTCTTTCCCACGGGCTACCGGGGAAGGTGGATCAGCGCAACCCTCCTCCTTCAGCAGGGTTCGTTCGAAAAAGCCCTACCCCACTTCAAATACATCCTCTCCCATTATCCCAACCGAAGCCGTCTGGTTTACGACGTCACGAGCCGGGCGATCCCGGATAAGGAACTCATCCTCGAAAGGCTGATTCCAAGAGACGCCCCCTCCTTTCATCGATACCTCGCCTACCTCATTGAGGTTGAGGACCGCGAGTCGGCGAAAAAGGTGTGGCAGAAAAAGGATGCCTATGGGTTCAAAAGCGGTCTCGAAGAGACGATTCGCTATATCGAGTTCCTCATCAGCCAAGGCGACCTCCGAGAGGGCTTCGAGATCTGGAAGGAGGCAGTCCGGGAAAGTGGATTCGAGACCTCGGAGGATCGAAATCTCATCAGTAATGGTGGATTCGAAGATGACAAGCTCCTCGGTGGCGGCTTCGATTGGCGGATAGGAAAGGTGAAGGGCGCTGAGATCACGTTCGACTCCTCGATTGCTCGCGAAGGAAAGCGATCGCTGAGCATCGCCTTCGATGGAAAGGAAAATGTCAACTTTCACCACGTCTATCAATACGTGCCACTCCGACCCGAGACCGACTATGTGCTCAAAGGGTTCATGAAATCCGAAACGATCACGACGAGAAGCGGAGTCAAGATCGAAGTCCTCGGGATCGGATCTTCCTTCCACCAAGCCTCCGAACCTCTTCTGGGAGACAGCGATTGGAGAGAGGTGATCCTGATGTTCAGGACGCCCCCGCGATGCCAGGGTGGGATCGTGAGGGTGAGAAGGGAAGAGACGGCGAAGCTTGACCGTTTCATTGCAGGAAAGGTTTGGCTCGATGATTTCCGGCTGAGCGAGAGGGATTGAGGCGATGATCGACCTTCACAGCCACGTCCTCTTCGGTCTCGACGACGGCCCACGGACGATGGATGAATCGATCCGGATGTGCTGGATGAGTTACAGGGAAGGTATAAGGACGATTGTTGCCACCCCTCATACCCTAAACGGAGCCTATCAAAATAGCCGACCTACGATCCTCCAGAAAGTTATACAACTGAATGAAGCGATAGCCCAATCCGGGTTTCGGTCCTCCAAGTTCGGAGTTCGCACAGAAAGCCGAAGGCCCTGGGGTCAGATGAGGGAACTTAGGATCCTGCCCGGCGCCGACGTCCGCTTCTCTGAAGAGATCCTGCCTCGATTGGATCGAGGGGAAGTCATGACTGTGGCCGACGGAAAGAAGTTTCTCATTCTCGAATTTCCGTTCCACGCCATCCCCTACCGGGCCGAGGAGGTCATCTTTCAGTTGTTGGCGAAGGGGGTGACCCCTATCCTGAGCCATCCGGAGAGAAATCTCGAGATTGCTCGTAAGCCCGATCGCTACATCGCTATGATCCGGATGGGTTGCTTGGGTCAGGTGACAGCGATGAGCCTCACAGGCGGCTTCGGAGCGAAGATCAAATCGGTCGCCCAGGAGTTACTCAAGAGGAGGCTCGTCCACTTGATCGCATCGGATGCCCACGATCTCAACGGAAGGCCTCCAGGGCTCCTCGAAGCGGTGATAGAGGCGGAGAGGATTGTTGGAAGGAGAGAGGCCAGAAGGATGGTTAGCGAGTACCCCAAGGCCATCGTCGAGGGGAAAAGACCAGATGTTCTGGATCCGATTCCCCATTAAGGGAAAGGGTCCCTATAACCTTATTAACAATGCTTAACAATATCCTCACAGTCATCCTCATCTTGCTTCTCATCTTCACTCCCCTGGCCTTCGGCTCCATGGAGCTCTGGGCCTTCTCCCTCATGGAACTCGCCATCTTCCTCATCGCCGTCCTGAGCACCCTCAACTGGGTCCTTCGGAAACCTCGAGGCGAAGAAGAGGCGAAAGTCCGTTTCTTTGACAACCCCTGGGGATGGCCAGCTCTCTTCATTGCTCTCTTCATCGTCTTCGTCCTTTTTCAGACGCTCCCCATCCCGGCAGGGCTCTTGAAAATTCTCTCTCCTCGAACCCACGCCCTGAGGCTACAACTTTGCACTTTGAACCTCGCCCCTGAGAATCCGCCGGTTTCTTTCTCTTTCCCCATCTCTTTCGTCCCCTTTGCGACCCGGATCGAGTTTCTCAAATGGTTTGCCCTCGCCATCTTCTTCTTTCTCCTCTTAAGCTGGAGGGGGTTCGAAAGGGCAAAGTGGAAGCTCATCCCTGTGGTCCTCTTTGTCGGAATGGCAGAATCCTTATACGGGATTATCGAATTCTTCACAGGACATAAGCATATTCTCCATCTCGATGCCTCCCATATGATGTCCGCCGTCACAGGCACTTTTATCAACAGAAACTACCTCGCCGGTTACCTGCTCATGGCCATCCCCCTAACGATCGGCTACACCCTCTACCGTGAATCCCTTCGTCCCTTACCCTCGGGGAGGTGGTATCGCCTCGTCTCCTCCCTGGATGGAAAGACCTACTTCATCGCCTTCGGCACGATCCTAATGCTCCTCGCCCTCTTCCTCTCGGCATCGAGGATGGGGATATTGAGTGGGCTCCTCTCCTTTACGATCGTCGCCTGGGCCTTTAGGAACACGAAGAAGGGGCAGAAGATTTCGAAACCTCCCCTCTTCATCCTTTGCCTGGCCCTCCTTTGGGCGGCCTGGATCGGTCTCGATGCCGTGATCAGCCGCTTCTTCTCCATTCCGGAGAGCCTGAAGAACAGATGGGAGATTTGGGCCGACACCTTCCGCATCATTAAAGACTTCCCCCTCTTCGGATCGGGCTTGGGGACCTTTACACAGGTCTTTCCTGCTTACCGGTCCTTCCATATCGAAGGGCTCGTCACCCATGCGGAGAACGATCTTCTCCAATTGGTTTCCGAGGTGGGTCTGCTGGGCGCGGGATTGCTTCTCGCCGCCCTCATGTTTCTCCTCCGAAGGGTATTCTCCGGAATCCGCGCCCTTCCGCAAGAAGACCCTACGAGGTATATCGCGGTGGGTGGCCTGGTTGGGATCTTTGCCCTCCTTTTCCACAGCCTCGTGGAAAGGAATATCCAGGTCATGGCTAATAGCTTTCTCTTCACTTTCATCCTAGCTCTGATACTCCGGATATCGATGAAAAAGGGGGAGTTTGCTCGCCGTCGATCTATGATGAAACCCAATGAATGGAGGTGACCTGATGCACCTCTTTGGTCCGCTCGATCCCTTTCTTCATTGCCCCCGCTGATCGGAGGACTCTCCTGTCATAGGTGAAGTGAACTTTGCCAAGCGATCATTTCAGATCGTCCGCTTGGTAAGATTTTCGGAGATATTCCTGTCCAATGACCCGATCTCCCCCACGCTTCAGCGACGCACTACAAAATTCTTGACTTTTTTCTCCAACCTGTTCCATAATTTTTGTTGCGATCCTCAATATAATAGAGGAGGTCATGATGCGGAATAAATCGTGCATCAAAAAAACCCTTGTTTACTCTCTTTCTGTCTCCTTCCTTCTATTGACGACCGGTTTTCACCAGTGGATGGCCGAGGGGAAGGAGGTGAGCTCCTTCATCGGCGGGATGGTTTCGAAGGGCGAGGTGAAGTTTGAGGAGGGGAGAGAGGGTTGGCAAAATCCGGAGCCCTCCTATTTTCCCATCTCCAAAGGGACAAAAATCAGGACCGAAAAAGGCCTTGCCCTCGTGACACTCACAAACAGAGCTCGGATTGAATTGGGTCAAAACAGCATGCTTCTCTTCGCACAGGACGATCGCTTGACGCTAATGAAGGGCTCAATGAACTTCTGGATACCTTCAAACGTTGCCGTGGAGCTCGAAGTGGGGAATCTTTCCGTCACTCCCACAAGAACGAGCCAAGCAGCCAAGGGAGTGATGTCCGATCGTTCTCAGGATGGGGGAGTCGCTGGTTCGATCTTCATCCATCCCAACGGCCAGGTGACCGTGAGAAGCATTCAAGGCAACCTTACGGTTTTGAATAAGGAGAGTCAAACTCTGGCTGCCCTCTCTTCCAGAGATTCTGTGACCATTCCCTCCACTCGCACCGATGCCGTTCAGGTGGCTCAAGCCGATGAGGAGGCGATCTCTAAGAAGCCCGAGGAAAAGGGCGTCAGTACCTGGACATGGGTGGGAATCGCAGCTGCTGTGGTTGCCGTAGGCGTTGGAGTCGGCCTTGGAGCAGGAGGGGGTGGCGGCGGAGGTGGCGGTCCTGTCTGCCCGTAACGGAGAGGCCTCACGATTTATTCAAGTCAAGCTTAGAATCTAAAAGGATGTGCTCGGTTTCTATCATCGGTTGATCTTCCTTTCTGCCAAGATTCAGACCAGAAGCGATCTGTCCGAACGGCTGGCCTTTGATGGAGATTTAGCCCTCCGCCTAAACTATCGGGGGTAACCTTCCAATGAAAAATTATTATGAAATCCTGGGTGTGGAAGAGGATGCTTCCCAGGAGGAAATCGAGGCCCGTTGGGCAGAATGGATGAGGCAGTACCGCTCCGAATTGAAGGAGGAAGAGGGACCGACCGCTGGAAAGATCAAGGAGATCACAGAGGCGTATCAGTTCCTCCGAGACCCTGCCAAACGCAAAGAATACGATCTCGAGAGGTTTCTCAAAAGATCGGCTCTGAAAAGGATCCAACAGCGCAGGGAACAGCGCTATCGGCGGAGAAAGCTCTTCGTTCCTGGACTGATCCTCCTTCTCTTTCTGACAGGAACCTTCCTCGCCATCCGAATCGCATTGACTCCCACGGAGAAACGCGTGGCCCTCCTTCCTCCCCCATCGGAGGCTGAGAAGGTGCCGAGTCCACCAGAGTCGATCCCCGTGGAAGAAGAGAAGCTTTCCAAAGAAGAAAAGCCTATCGAGGCGAAGCCTTCTCTTCCCTTGCTCGAAACGACCCCTAAGCCAAAGGAGTCCCCTCCATCACTTTCCAAGCCTTCTCCGCCTCTGGAAAAACCTCAAAGCAAGGAGCTCGCGCCCAAAGAAAGAATTTCAGAGCCGATTAAGATTGAAAAACCATCCCATGGCGAACCCCCTCGAGAAGAATTATCCAAGCCCCTTCGGCCATTTTTGGAAGAACCCCCCAAGGTAGAACCCCCCAGACCACCGGCCGTCGTTGAGCGTCCACTAGTTATCGCTTCGCCCCCTCTCGCAGAGGTGCCTCGAAAACCTGAACTTCCCATGGTGAACGAAAAAGAGAAACCGAAGGCACACCCAAACGAGATCTTGCCAAAGGAAGTTCCCACGAAAGAGGCCACCAAGAGGGAGGCTCTGAAGGAAGTGACACTCCCAGCACCAAAGGAGGAGCCCAAGGTCGTTCCAAAGGAATTGACTATTCCCGCTCTCATTGAATCAAAGGGACTCCCCATAGAAGCTCCAAAGGAAGTGAGCCCTCCACAAAAAGAGGAGCCCAAGGCTGTTCCAAAGGAACCTCCTCCAGCGAGGCCCACTCCCACCATAGAGGAGAAACCGCGAGATCCCGACAGCCAAAGGGTTGAGAAGCCGAAACAAAAACCGGCCCCTTCCATTGCGGCCCTGCCGCCTCTTCCTCATCCCTTTGTTAAAGAGAATGAGATAAGGCGCTTCCTTGCGAGCTATATCGATCGCTACATCAATAAGGATCTGGAAGGCTTCCTTTCCCTCTTCTCCTCGAGGGCCCTTCAGAACCAGAGGGATGGCATCGACCAGATCCGGAAGATCTATTCGAGACAGTTCGAACTTTACGAACGATTCAATTATCGGCTAGTGGATCCAAAGATAGAGATCTTGGAGAAAACTGCAAAAGTGAGAGCCCTCTACGAGATTGATCAATTCTCCAAGAGGGGTGAGGTAAAAAAACTCCGTGGTGAGATCGAGTGGGACTTGGTGAAGGAGGATGGGGAGCTGAAGGTTCTTGCGATTCAGTATCGGACGATAAAATAGCTCGTCTCCAGGATCCGTCCTCCCTCCTTTTCACCTGCTCCTTACCGTCTCGCTCGAATGACGGTTATCCCATCCAAGGAGGTCATCCATGAAGAGGATTGTTCTTTTCTTTCTCTTCCTTCTTCTTTCCGTATTCTCATCCACTCTTCTACTGCAGGCAAATTCTTACGCTACGAACCTACAGGCGGTCACTGAAGAAGAAGTGCGTTCATTTCTCAAAGACTATACGGAGGCATACATGGCCATGGAGATCGAACGCTTCATGGGCCTCTTCTCCAAGCATGCCATCGAAAACCGCATGTATGCCTACAACGACATTGCCAAAGGGTACCGATGGCAATTCGATCGCGCAAGAGCGATAACGTACGACCTGACCGTCGTCTTCATCAAGACCTACACTCGAAGTGCCTACGTCAGCGCCCGTTACCTCGTTCACGAAACGCCCAAGGGAAAGGGAAAAGCAAAGATCTATCGAGGGAATATCCAGTTCCTACTTGCCCGCGAGAAGGACTCTCTAAAGATCAAGGAACTTAACTACGGAATCCTTGAGGACTAACGGAAGCCATTCCCACCCATTTCATCATCGGTAAAGATGAGACTCCTTTTCTCACTTCTTTCGGCTCTCTATATCGTCGGCATCTTTCTTCTCGCCGACCAGCCTTTTATGCGGGGCCTCTCGAGATTTAACCCCTATAGCCTCCTCCACATTCCGCTTTACGGGATTCTCACCCTTCTGCTGATCTTCTCCATCGTGCCCATGAAGTTCGCCTCGATCAAACCGAGCCCTTCGAAAAATCCAGGTCACCTGGGAATTCGGATCACCCTTGCCGCCCTCGTCGCTTCGGTTGTCGCCATCAGCGACGAAATCTATCAAAGTTCACTCCCGAGCCGTCATGGCTCGGTTGGCGATGTTCTGCTCGATCTCCTTGGTATCGGTTTGTCTACCGTGTTGGGTTTCGGGTTTTTCAACCCCCATTCGCTTCTTTCGGACAAAAAAACCGGAAGGCCTAAGGGCTCTTGATCGTCCTAAGGTGAGATAGAGAAATTGGATCTCGGTAATCGCTCAATCTACGTTGAAATTTAATGGAATCGGATAGGGATGCCGGATAAAAATCTCATGCCGGAAACCTCAGCTCGTCCCCTGACCCGAAGGGTTCACCTATGAATTGAAAGGACTCTCCTGCTATGAGCGAAGTGACCTTTGCCAAATGATCTATTCCAATCGTCCGCTTCGAACGATTTTCGGAGACATTCCTGTCCGATCGCCCGTTCTTCCCCGCGCCTCAGTGAAGCATTACATCGTGCAGCAATATCATCCTGTTCCCCGGCAGAGAAGGAATTCCCGACGGATCCTCGGTGTTCCTGTTGTAACCTGGGACTGAGGGGGTACCAAAGCATGCCTCGTACTTGTATTGCGGAGACGAATAGGGTATAAATTTGGCTATAGAGGGTGAACAAAAATGAAGAAGTGGGTTGTTGGATCCATCGTGCTCCTCGGGCTCCTCTGCTTGGTTGCTCACGCTTACGCGCAGGGTCAGAAGCCGATGAGGACCCTCACGATCCTCTATTGCAACAATCTCAATGCTGAAATTGAACCCTGTCCCTCTTGAGACCGGACAGTCCGGATCGGCGGTCTGGCAAAACGAGGGGCATGGGCGAAGGAGTTGAAAGAGAATCGCAAGGATGTACTTGTTCTGGATGCGGGGGACGCATTTTTCAAGAAATTTACCGCTCCGATTCCAGAAAATGAAACGAAAATGGTCGGCGAGAAGGCATGGTTGATTCTCGAGAGCTTTAACCTGATGGGCCTGGACGCATTGAGTGTCGGGGATGACGATTTGAGCCTGGGTAAGGAATTCCTTGTCGCCATGTCCAAGAAGGCCAAATTTCCATTCCTCTCATCAAATCTCATCGACGAGGAGACGCAGAAGCCACTCTTTCAGACCCAACTTCTCAAAGAAATGGCCGGGATGAGGATTGGTCTCTTCGGGCTCTTGTCTCCCGATCTTTTCTTGGGCCCCTCGGATCCGCGAAGAAAGGGGTTGATCTTCCGGGACCCTATGGAAACCGCTTACGCGATGATCAAAGAACTACAGCCGAAAACGGATCTCATCATCCTCCTCAGCCATCTCGGTTATCCGAAGGATGTGGAGTTGGCACAGAATCTTTCGGGGCTCCACGTGATCGTCGGTGGCCACACGGGAGCCAACCTCCTCTATCCTCCATTGATCAGAAACACTTACCTTCTCCAGACAGCTGCAAAGGGGATGTACGGTGCAAGGATCGATTTTACCTTCACCCATGATAAGTTCTCATTCTACAACTCCTCCGAGAAACGATCGCTCGAAAGCCGGCTCAACTACATCAAGCAACGACTGTCGGCAAAACAGACTCCGGAAAGGGAAAAGGCCCTATTATTGAAATCGAAAGAGGAGACGGAGAGAGCCCTTGCCCAATTTGAAGGCAAAAACGAATTTACCAACATCATCTTCCCCTTCCGCGAGGGCATGAAAGACCTTCCAGAAATCTCGAGAATGATCGAAGAATTTAAGTCGAAGTACCCGGAGAAGCCGGCTCCTCAATAGACGAAGATGGCGACGATCGATCTCCTTCTGCTTCACCCTCCCAGCCTTTACGATTTCAGGAAACTTCCGGGTCTCCACGGCCCCATCAGCGATGTCGTTCCTTCCACCCCGATCTTCGAGATGTACCCCATCGGTTTTGCCAGCCTTTCCGAATATCTTGAGCGTCATGGCCTAAGGGTACGAATCGTCAATATCGCCCTGAAGATGTTAAAGGACGAGAAGTTCGATGTGGAGCGATTCCTCTCCAAGCAGAAACCTTTGGCCTTCGGAATTGACTTCCATTGGATGGCCCACGTTCAGGGCGCTCTGGCACTGGCGGAACTTATTAAGCGCTACCATCGAGAGATCCCCGTCATCCTGGGTGGGCTCTCTGCCACCTATTATCACGAAGAGATCCTAAGGCACTACCCCTTCGTCGATTTTGTTCTTAGAGGCGACTCCACCGAGAAGCCTCTTCTGGAACTTCTTCGGTCGGTCAAGGAAGGTCGAAACTTCGAAACCATTCCCAATCTCACATGGCGATCGAAGGAGGGCGACCTTCGCATCAACCCGCTCACCTACGTGCCAGAGCACCTTGACGACATTGCTATCGACTACCGGCATATCATGAAGAAAGTGGTGAGATACGCGGATCCCACAGGCTACCAGCCTTTCGTCGACTGGTACAGCTATCCGGTGACGGCAGTCTTCACCTGTCGTGGGTGCCTCTACCGCTGTAAGACCTGCGGAGGTTCTTCCGCTACCTTTCACTCGATGGCCGGTCGCCAAAGGCCCGCCTTTCGCGACCCGAAGCTCCTGGCGCAGGACATCTCCAATATCTCCGACCACCTTCACGCTCCCATCATGATCATCGGGGATATCTTCCAGCCCGGCGAAACCTACGCGAAGACCTTTCTTCAAGAGATCAAAAGAAGACCGATCAAGAATCATGTGGCCTTCGAATTCTTCGTCCCACCCTCGAGGCAGAAGCTCGAGATGATTGCCGAGTCGCTGCGCAATTTCAATATCGAGATCTCCCCCGAATCTCATGAGGAGGAGGTGCGGAGGGCCTTCGGAAGACCTTATGATAACTCATCCCTCGAGACGATGATCGCCGATGCCATTGATCTGGGCTGTAAGCGTATCGACCTCTTTTTTATGATCGGTCTTCCAAAGCAGACCTACGCCTCCGTCTTGGGAACCGTGGACTACTGCCGCTCGCTCCTCAACCGATTCCGCTCCTACGGAAAACTCATCCCCTTCATCTCCCCCTTGGCGCCGTTTCTCGACCCGGGGAGCATCGTCTTTGAGAATCCGGAAAGATTTGGATATCGACTCTTCTACCGAACGGTGGAGGAGCATCGGCAGGCCATGTTGGCTCCAAGCTGGAAATATATCCTCAATTACGAAACGGAATGGATGACTCGGGACGATATCGTTGACAGCACCTATGAAGCCGGTAAGCGACTGAATCGCCTGAAGGCGGAATTCGGCTTGATCGACCCGAAGACCGCAGCCTCGGTCGAAAGGCGGATCGAGGGAGCCGTCCGCGTTATGAAAGAGATCGACCGCTTGGTGAATCTCCCCGACCCAAAGGAAAGGGAAAGTCGATTGGCCTCTTACCTGTGCGGGCGGGAGGCCCTTGAAACTTATAGCATGTCCACGGTATGCGAAAAGAGGGAGCTCGAGTGGCCGACGCGATTCATCCGGATGAATTTTTTTAAAATCATCAAGACGCTCTTGATGGCGAGGAAGAACGAGTTTGGCCGGCTATAGAGTGGCTGAATTTCAAGGCAACAAGGCGTAGTTTGGAAGTGCCAGTTTTCGATAAGGCGTGACAGATGTCTCTTCGTCAGCAGGTGCTCCGTAAGATTCCGAGTGTGGACGAACTCCTATCCCGACCGGAGATCGAATCAATATTAAAGGTCCATCCCCGCGCGGTCGTGGTCGAGGCAATCCGGAAAGGATTGGGACGGCTTCGAGAGGACCTCCTGCGACGCCCCCCCTCTGAGATCGACGAGTCGATCTTCTCTTTTGACTCCATCTATCCCAGGATCCAGAAAGAGCTGCTCCTTCTCGTTCAGCCCAAACTTCGTCGCGCGATCAATGCGACAGGGATCGTGATCCATACCAACCTGGGAAGGTCACCGCTTCATCCCCTGGCGTTGAAACATATCCACGACATCTCCCGGGCCTATTCGAACTTGGAGTACGATCTCCATCTCGGCGAGCGAGGAGATCGCCACAGCCATGTCGAAGGCATCCTTTGTCGCCTCTCCGGCGCAGAATCGGCAATGGTAGTCAACAACAATGCAGGAGCGGTTCTCCTGGCTCTCAATACCTTGGCTGAAGGTCGAGAGGTCATCGTCTCAAGGGGAGAACTCGTTGAAATTGGGGGGGCCTTCCGCATCCCCGATGTGATGAAGCGGAGCGGTGCTCTCCTCAAGGAAGTCGGAACGACCAATCGGACGCACCTTGCCGACTATCAAAAAGCCATTGGTTCTCAGACGGCCCTTCTCCTGAAGGTCCATACGAGCAACTTCAGGATCTTGGGTTTCACCTCCAGCGTCTCGCTCCCAGAACTGGTCCAACTGGGAAGGCAATATGAGATCCCTGTCATGGAGGACCTTGGAAGCGGCTGTTTTATCGATCTTTCCCAATATGGTCTCGAAAAGGAGGCCACCGTTCCCGAAGCAGTGGCAACGGGTGTCGACGTGGTTACGTTCAGCGGGGATAAACTCTTAGGGGGACCGCAGGCAGGCATCCTCCTGGGAAAGAAGACCGTGGTCGATGCCATGAAGATCAACCCTCTCACTCGAGCCCTCCGGATCGACAAACTCACCCTGGCTGCCTTGGAATCGACCCTCCTTCTCTACCTCGATGAGAAGAAGGCGATGGAAGAGATCCCAACCCTGAGAATGATCGGACTCGATCTGAACCAGTTGAAGAGAAAGGCAAGGCGCCTTTCGAAGAGATTGGCGGGGCTCAAAGGAGCTGACGTGTGGATCCGAGAGGACGTCTCGCAGGTTGGAGGAGGCGCCCTCCCGCTACAGAACCTTCCCACCATCGTCCTCGCCATCAAGCCTTCCAAGATCTCTGTCAATCAATTCGAAGAGTCGCTTCGGAGAGGTGATCCTCCGATCATCGGTCGAATCGTCAAAGACGAATTGCTTTTGGACATGAGAACCGTTTTTGATGATGAGGTTCCTTTGCTGGCCGACGGCATCGCGAAGGCTTTGGCGCGGGCGACCGATCTATAGCTATCCATGGGACTTTTTGAATCCCAATTTCCAAACTCCAAACCCAAAATGACCCACACACCCGAAGGGAAGACTCCGCATCGGTCCTTTTCGATTCGCGTGACCTCAAGGGACGAAGGGAGGCGTCTCGACCAATTCCTCTCGGAGGCAAACCTGGGCCTCACGCGCTCGCAGGCGAAGAGGCTTATTGAAGAAAAGTCGATCCTTCTCAACCAAAAACCCACAAAGCCGAGCGCCCATGTGAAAGAAGGGGATCTCGTCTCAGGAACGATTCCCAAGCCCGAACCCCTGCGCTTGGAACCCGAGCCCATCCCTCTCACCATCCTTTACGAGGATTCCTCCATCATCGTCGTCGATAAACCACCCGGAATGGTCGTTCACCCGGCTCCCGGAAATTTCTCCGGCACACTCGTCAATGCCTTGCTTTACCATTGCAAGGATCTTTCGGGAATCAATGGCGTCATGAGGCCCGGCATTGTCCATCGCCTCGACAAAGATACCTCCGGCGTGATGGTGGTGGCGAAAGATGACGAAGCCTATCGTGAGCTGGCCAAACAGTTCAAGAACCGGACCGTCGAAAAGGTCTACCTCGCCATCGCCTATGGCAAGTTTCCTCAACGGGAGGGGACAATCGATGCGGCGATCGGAAGACATCCGAAGGAAAGAAAGCGCATGTCCGTCAGGACGAAGAAAGGGAGGGCGGCCATCACTCGCTGGAAGATAGTCGAAGAGCTGGACGGTTTCTCCCTCCTCGAGATCTATCCCCAGACGGGCCGGACCCATCAAATTCGAGTTCACCTCGCTTCCATGGGGCATCCCCTCATCGGGGACCCGCTTTACGGAAGGGTCGGCAGAGCGGGAACGGTCCCAGATCCTCTTTTGAGGCAGTGTGTACGCAGGATGAACCGGCAGGCACTCCACGCCTATCGACTGGGGTTCTCTCATCCCCGAACTGGAGAAAGGGTCCAATTCGCGGCACCCATTCCGCCGGATATGGAGGAGGTTCTCGAGGCATTTCGCTCAAGGAGGTTTACCCTTGAGCAACGGAAGGATGAAAGGCATGGCTGAGATTCTCGACCGACGCTATTTAAAGGAAAAAAAGGGGCTTCTCTATATCGAGGTTCCCGGATTCTCTGAACTCCGCTGGCTTCGGCACGCCTTTCTGACCCGAAGGGGGGTCGGTGTTCATGCCCCGGTCTCCCTCAACGTCAGCGAAGAAAATGGCGATGGAAAAGGGAACGCCCCCAAAAATAGGGAATGGATT